>Ga0302320_10007278_pt1 | contig 24395 bp, 13 predicted proteins | sample Bog_T0_3_FD_202130 | JGI IMG/M metagenome (GOLD analysis project Ga0302320, IMG submission 202130) | Peat permafrost microbial communities from Stordalen Mire near Abisko, Sweden - Bog_T0_3 | ecosystem: Environmental > Terrestrial > Soil > Wetlands > Peat | place: Sweden: Abisko, Stordalen Mire...
AAATATAAATTTAGGTTTTTTTAATATTGTTTTCCTAAATAAAAAATAAAAAAATTCAATTCGAATTTTTATCGTTCAAAATAATGAAATAGGGGGGGTCTGACTGTAAAAAATTTAAAAATTATATTATTCGGAAATAAAAAGTAATATTAAAAATCCCCAAAGAAAAATTTCCAAAATTGGAAATAAAATTTATTATTTTTCATAAAATTATAATCACAATAACAAAAAAACAAATACATGGACGAAAAAGAATCTGATAAGATTTTTTTTCATATAGAAACTTCTTATCAAGGGGTTGAGGAAATAACTTTTTTTGAATCCCGATTTTCAGACGAAAGATCGAAAACTTTTTTAATAAATCATAAAGGAAAAATTATTAGCAAAATCGACCCTGACATTCTTAGATTTTCACCTACATTCGATTTATTTAAAAACAATGAATTGGATTTACCAGAGGAATTCAACCCTGATTTTATAGAAACCATTGTAAAATATTTTTATTTAAAAAAAATCGATCCTCTGCTAATGGTTGATATTTTTGATGTTTTGAATTTATCATTTTATTTAAAAATTGAGCTGAGCTCAAGGATTATGGACTTTTTAATGAAGCATTTGACAAATATTTATAAAGTTTGTTTCATACGAAGGAAATCCTATCAGTTCCTTTTTATTTTCAAAGAAGAAGGGAAATCATTTATCCAAGAAATTATTCAAAATTGCACAATTTTTTTGATAAATAACAATTTTTTTTGGGAATTTTTGGCCTTATTCGATAAAAGCTTTTTTGAAAAATTCCATGATTCATTAGAAGAAATATATGAATCATTTTTGAAAATTTTCAGGTTTAGTTGTCAATTATCAAATGATCAAATTCTGGACTTTATTTCACTTTTTGAACAACCATTAAATGAATATGATGTTGAAGAAAAGGGGATATCAATAGACCGATATTTCAATTTTTTTAATGACCATCCAGATAATAGATATTTATATAATATTCTAAATCCTGAAACCAAACAGATTTTTATAAAAATAAATGAAGAAAACATCAGAAATAAGCAAAAAATATTACAATTGACTGAACAGAATTTGATTTGGAAAAACCATTTTAAAAAAATTAAATCATATTCTGACGGGCAAGAAAGAAAACTATTTCTTTTGCAAAACAAATTTGACCTGATAAAATTACAATTTTCTGAATTGAATAATTCAATGGAAAACAAAGGAGGGTCAAAATCAAAAAAAATAGTTCAAATATATTGTCAACAAATTCAAAAGAGTTTCATAGTTGAGGATTTTGCTGTATTGGGTAATGAAAAAGGTTGTCAAATTTGCATTGACGATGAGGGAATAAATAAGAAACATTTAAAGATTGCTTTTGATAATGATAAAGAAGGATTTTTTATGAAAGATTATGGTAGTTCAAATGGAACATATTTATTATTGGAGAGCAATTTCATTTTAAAATTGGAAAAATATATGGAAATCATAATTGGTTCTAATTACTGTTTCCTCTTAGAGGTATCGGATAATAGAATAACTTTGAAATATTATGACGAATCCGAAGCCAATACAGTGAATAAAGAATTAAAAGTTATTTTTACTGAGGCAAATGCAAAAAGGCTTCAATGTTTCCTGAATTCTCAAATATGTCAAAAGGAAACTACAAAATTTCAAAATTATATGCAATATTTTGAAAAAACCCAAACTTCAGAATTTGTTTTATCAAACCACAGAAATATCAAGTAAAAATTCTTTATTTTATTTTTTATTAAGTTTTAATGATTTGATTTTTTTTAAAAGCATCTGGCTTAGATTAAGTCATTCTGGAGAATCTAGCATTTATTTTCCCTTATATAAGCGTGTGAAATTTCGAATTAAATATTATACTTTTGAGGTCGATTCAGCAGATTTAAAAGGGATTCAAATAAATACAACATGCTTTTATTGTCAACAACGCCACCCAGATTGTAAAATCAATGAATGTAATCATTCATATAGCTGTTTCAAATGTATGAAGGAAACAAATCAAAACTTCTGCCTTGTTTGTCATCATTTGATAGATTCCTATTCACATTAATGACGCTCTGGATGACGTTGAGGAAAAAACAATAATTGAAAAAGTGGAAGAAAACAAAACAAAAGAGACATCTACTGCTAATAACCAGAATAAAATTGAAATAAATAAAGAAATTCTTGAAAAACCTAACGAAAAACATTATGACATTTTGGATAAACAAATCGAAACATTTAAAGTCACTTTGGAAAATCGATCTGAAAATATCAATTGTAAACCGATTGAGATGATTCTGTACCTGGAAGAATTAGGTGAAGGAAGTTTTGGAAAAGTTTATAAAGCATATGATTATAATCTCAACAGTTTAGTAGCTTTGAAAATTTTCAAACATGAATATCATACAAAAAATCAACTTAAGGTGTTCAAAGAATTAGAGCTTTTGAGCAAATTAAACGGCCTCAAGCATAAAGCATTTATAAAATTTCATAAGGCTTTTGAGTTGCCAGATCTCAATGAGAATGGTCAAGATTTAGCTTTATCCATGGAATATGGATTGCTTACATTGGAAGAAGCTTTACAAATGAAAAAATACAAAATAAGTGAAATTGTCTATATCTTAAAATATCTGATTGAAGGACTGGCAAAAGCTGAGGAAATAAAAGTCGCTAATAGAGACATCAAGCCAAATAACATCATTCTTGTCAAAGATCAAGATTCACACAAATTTATATATAAGTTTATAGATTTTGGAATCGGATGTGCACTTCATCAAGAAAATGTACTTTCTTTTGGAGAGTATTTTAGTGATAACAAAGATAACTTCATTTCTTTTGAGGAACTTGAAGGCATGACCAAAAAATATGCTGCTCCAGAAATATTAGAATATGAAACTAAAAAAAAGAAAAACGAGAGTTACAATCCATTTAAGGCAGATATTTATTCTTTGGGTGTTACTACGTTGGAAATGATGAATTATTGCAAAGAGGAAATAGCTTTTCTTAAAGAAAATAAAAAGATTACAAAACTTAAAGACAAAGATAAATTCGAAGAAATAGTTTTGCAAATGATCAGTGAGGATCCTGAGAAACGACCCAGTTTTCAAGAAATATTAAACTTCTTAAATAATTTTGTAATGGAAGAACCAAATGAATTAGACTTGATTGATAAAAAAAATATTGATAAACGTTGGATTATGATAGAAGATATTACTTTAGAATTTTCTAAAAGAGAATGCTATTGTTGGTCTAATTTTTATAAAGCATTTGATAAAAAAAAATCTGATTTCGTCTTAATAGAATATATAAAAATTGAAAATCAAGCAATTCTTGAAGAAATGTTTAGAAAAAATAATATTATAAAAAGGATTCAAGATCTAAAGCATCCATCTTTTGCAGAGGTTTTATCTATTTCTGATAATCAAGATTCCGTGAATAGAAGTTTTCAAATCATTCGAGAATATGGAGATGGAATACCTTTATTTTTATTTAAAGATGGATTTCGCAACAAAGTTTTGTCAAGTTATTTTGATGATTCTCATTTGACATATATAGTTTACAACATGATATGCACTTTATTAAGTGGGTTAGCGAAGGCAGAAGAAGTTAATATTGTTCCAAACTTTATATATTTGGAAAATATAATAATTATAAAAATTTATAAAGGAAAATATAAAGTTCAATTTCTTGACACAAGTCTAGGATATGAGTTCAAAAAAGGAGATAAGAAAATCATTGATAATGACCCTTATTTGGAACAAGTTATGAAAGCAAAATATGTGTTCTTGGACATTTTAACATATTTTTCAATTGATAATCATTCACCTTTTTACCAATTGATTGACGATTTCTATCCAGTTCAATCTCAGGACCCACATTTTCAATATTTCTATGATTTAGTAAAAAAATGCAATCCTTTAAAAACATACTTAGATCATGAAATTCAAACAACTTATTTTGAATTTTCTTTAATTGATTCAAAATATGTGTTTACTAATATGAATCCATCTCTCTTTAAAAGTATAACGAAGCAATATTATAATTTGGGATGTTACAGCGAAGCATTTGAACTTTGTAATTTTATTTTAAGAGGTGATGCAATATTGAATAAATCGAAACTGGAATACATTTGGTACGAAATTTTAGCGTTTAAAGTGAAATTGAAGATTGAAAGCTCTGATTTACAAACAGATGGTCTACAAATAATAGAAAATTTGGATATAATTCGAAAAAATTATGATGGTGACAAAGATGAATGCTTTAGATATATGGCATATGTGTCACTCAAATTAAAAAATCTTTTTTTAGCAAAGAAGTATCTTTTTTTAGCAAAGAAGTATAACGATAATTCTTTAAAAAACTCTATCAATAATAAAACAAAATTATTGCATCTTTATAAAATTTCATCCTTGATATGCATAGAAGAATGTGATTTTACAAAAACAATGGAATTCAATGAAAAAGCAATTAAAATCAAAGAGTCCTTAAAGAAAAATCTCTTTAAAGAACATTTAATCAATTGTCTAATTTATATGAAAAAGATGGATTGGAAGAAAGCAAAAAGTTTTAATAGACTTGCTCTGAATTATAAAAAAACAAATTATGGAGAAAAACATTATGATAATTCCATTTGTATGAACAACTATTCTATCATTTATGAAAACATGGGAAATGAACAAAATAAACGGGGTGAAAAAAAGAAACAAAAGGCAATAAAATATGCAAAAATGGAATATTTGATTATTTTAAAATATTTCGAGAAGCAAAGCGCAAAAGCTAAAGCAATAGAAAGCAGAATAAAAAAATTAAAGGAGAAATCATCTTAAAATCCCTTGGAATAATAAAAATAGAAAATGGCTTCCACTCCTCGGAATAAGAAATTAATATTACATGTATGAAAAATTATTTTTTAAATTTATAATAAAATGAGCTTCAGACTTTTTAAAATCCAGCCAATATCTAACCTAAATCCAAGCCCTTCATCATTTTCTACCAAATATACCCTTGAAAAATTATTCTTTGAAAAAATAATTATTAAAATTGAAATTCTTGCAAAATTATATTTTTTAAAATAAATCAACCATTTCTCCCAAATTTCATTAATTTCAAATGAAAACCAGGTCTAGTGCTAGTGTTACCCCCACTCAAACACCCTCCAAAACAAAAAAACCACAAAAAGCTAAAGTTCAAATAAATAAGAAACCTCCCCAAAAACATGTGATTGCAAAGCCTGCAAAGCCCATACCTAAAAAAAAAACGCAAAATCCAGTTCAGGCTACAAAAATTAAGGAAAAGTCTCGAACCGCGAGAAATTCACGCTTACGATCAAGCAAATCTAAGAAAAAACAATCAAAAAAAGAAATGTCTGGCATTGAACTTGAAATCAAGTCAATGGCCCCACCACAAAACAAAGAACAAATAGACCCTTTATCGCAAGTAATGACTTTAGAAGCGGAGGTTTCGAATATATTTGCAGGATTAGAGAATCAAAAAACGATCTTAGAATCTAATATTGATTTTACTAGAATAGAAAAACCCATGGGTAATCCTATCCCAAATATTATGCCTGGATTGGAACCTGAGATCAATAATAATAATAATAATGTTGAAAGAGGAGTGATAAAGATCAAAACTAGCCAATTCGTTAATGAAAAACAAGGTAAATTCATGGATGATTATAAGATTATTAAAGAAATCGGCTCTGGATCTTTCGGGAAAGTCTACAAAGTCCAGCATTTAAAATTCATAGAAAGGGTCTTTGCTATGAAAATGATTAGGAAACGTTCCTCAGATGATGTTGCCTTAATAGAAAGAGAAATCAACAGTCTAAAAAGACTAGACCATCCAAATATCATGAAAGTCTTGGAATTCTATCAAGATGACAATAGTTATTATTTGATTTTGGAGTATTGTGAAGGACAGGAGCTATTCGATTATTTGATTAACAAAGGCACTTTCAATGAGAAAAACGCTTGTTTTATCCTTAAGCAGTTATTATCAAGTGTTTCTCATGCGCATAAAAATAAAATTGTCCATAGGGACCTCAAGCCTGAAAATATAATGATCCAAGGTTCAGATCTTAACATTAAAATAATAGATTGGGGATTTGCTACAATTTTCAATTCGCAGGAAACACTCAAAGAGAATTTTGGTACTGCATTTTATGTGGCTCCGGAGGTACTTTCTCGACGATATAATGAAAAATGTGATATATGGTCATGTGGAATCATTCTTTATATTATGCTCATAGGCTCCCCACCGATAACTTATTCAATAAAAGCGTTGAAAGAAGCTCAAATCATTCAAAAAAACCAAAATATGGAGTTGTTAAAGGAAGATCTCATCTTAAAAAAACTGATGATGGGCAATTATGATTTAAAGATTGATTATTTCTCACAATTGAGCTCAGAAGTCAAAGACCTTTTGAAGCAAATGCTCAATAGAAATGTTGAGCTTCGACCCACAGCAACTGAGGTTTTGGCTCATCCATGGTTCAAAATGTTCGACGCTCACAAAAATGACCAAAATCTCATGAAAAACCTAGAAAATACTCTGATTAATTTAAAGAAATTCAAAGCGGATCAAAAACTCCTGCAAGCAGTCTTGGCTTATATGGCATATCAAGGGGCTTTAAAGGAGGATGAGGGGAGATTGCGGGGGGTATTTAAGGAGCTGGATCTAAATGGCGATGGAGAATTGCAAAGAGAAGAAATCTTATTTGGATATAAAAAAATCATGGGGGAAAAACAAGCTGAAGAAGAAGTGGATAAAATTATGGAGGCATTGGATATTGATCATAATAATTCAATTTCATATACTGAATTTATCCTGGCAACCATGAACAAAAAGAAGGTGATTACAGAGGAAAGAATCAAAGAAGCGTTTGATATGTTTGACGAAAATAAAAATGGGAGTATCTCTTTAGAAGAAATAAAAAAAGGTAAAATATTTGAAAAACAAAATTTTAAAAAAATTTTGAAGTTTTGGGGGGAAATGAAGAAAACGGGGTTTTGGATGACGAAAGTTGGAAGAAGATAATTGCAGAAATCGATAAAGATAATAATGGAGAGATAGATTTTCAGGAGTTTAGTGAGATGATGAGGAATTTCTGCAGTCAATAAAGAGAAAAAAATATTTAAAAGAAACTTTAAATTTCTGGTTTTCATTTTTTATAAAATATCAATAAAGCAGCTATAGATATATAAGATGGGGAAAAACATAGAGATTATATTATTTTATTTTTTCCTTATTAAACTCTGTTAATTTTGCTTTGTTTTCGACTATTTTTTTAGCGGCATTTTTATCAAATGAAAAAATATATTTTTTTTGAGAGTAAAAATTAAATTAATATGAGCGAAAATACAAAGGCAGGAACTTATTGAAATGTTTAGAAAAAAATATTGAAAGTTTATTATCATTTTTTAGATTTACTTTTTGAATTTGAGAAATTCAAATTTCAAAAATATTATGATTCATTTAAAAATGGCACGTTCCACAACTGGCAATAGGTTAAATGAAAAATTACTTCATTAATACAAAAAAAAAAAATTTGAAATAACAGAAAGAAAAAAACAAAAAACTTGTTTTACGTTCAAATTCAATTCTTTTTTTAAATTTTTTCTTCAATAAATGTAATACTTAGAAAATTTCTTTTATTAACTGTTATCCAAATCTCCTTCATTTCTTAATTCAAGAGTTGCAACAAGGCCACAACCATGAACATCACCAAAACAGCTCCTAATCTTCCACCAAAACTGGTTGATTTATCAGCTGCGGATCCTTTGAGTACCAAATTGGCTTGGCATCCATTCCATTGCAATAGTCCATAGGTGGAAACATTGGTGAATAAATCGAAATAAACTGGACTTTTGCATCCCAGAACAGTGCAATTTAGGGAATATGAAGTCATATTCGTGAGAGAAGTGGTATTGGTATATTCCAAATAACAAGTATCCTGTGCAACAATGGTATTGTTGCAATAGTCTCCAGTCAATTGTCCAGTAAAATTCGCCTGTGGTTTGTTGGTGAAATCATTCACAGCTTTAATGTTGAAAGTGGACCCAACTTGATAGCAACAGCTGTCTTGACAATTGCATGAAGCTACTCTCCAATCTCCTTGCTGCCAGGTGAATGTTTGTTTTCCTCCAAAATATTGACAGGAAGTGGCGTTCGAGCCAACGGGAGTATTATTGTAAAGGATGGTGAAATTGACTTCCAAACTGTTGTAGGAATCCCAGGTCACGGTAGCATTACCCCATGTGTTGGCGAAAAGACCAGTTTTATCACATTGGTAATTGGTGACCAATTGGCCACATACGATTACGGAATCAATGGCAGTGCAGTTCCCTTGGACTTGAGTTCCATTTGGGTAGAAATGGCTGAATGTGACTGCATGACTCGTGGTATTGGTCTCATTGATTTTGAACCAGGTGTTAACAGCGGGACAAGAGAACGACTGGGAACTGATGTACCAGGTGCCTGAGAGAGTTTTCTGGGTAACTGAGAGAGAAAAGAAACAACAAAGGGCAAATAAGAGGACGAAGCGGCTCATAAATTTGGTTTGGAATAAATTTTTATTTTGGAAATTTGGAAATAATTTTGTCTAAATCTTTGATTTGTTTTCGGAATTTATAGCAATTTTAAAAGAATAAAGGAAATTTAAAAGAAAAAAAAATTAGAAATTAATGAAAATTTGGAACAAATAAATTTTTATTTAGGAAAATTTGACTTAAATAAATTTAAATTTTTTTGGTTAATTAAAAATCAAAAGATAAAAAAAATAAAACTAATAATAAATTTTTTTTTTTTTTTTGCCGGGTCTTCAAATTAATTTCCAAATTTTCTATAAGAAATTGTAATAAATTTTTGGAAATTTATCTCTTGAAAAAATAAAATAAAAAAAAACATTAAAATTTAAAAAACAACACAATCCAAATTCCAATAAAAAATCCCATCATGAAAACCTTTCTAATTCCCCTATTCATTCTTTTCCTATCCTCTTCTCCTTTCATTCGATGTCATCTCCAATCTCATGTCCACAAAAAATCCAAAACTCTTCCTCAATCCGTTCAATTAGACGATGAAACCCCCAGCAGTTCTGATAGTGGTTCTGATAGTGGTAGCTCTGATAGTAGTAGCTCTGATAGTGGTAGCTCTGATAGTGGTAGCACAACCACTGCCTCTGATAGTGGTACAACCACTGCCTCTGAAGGTGGCACAACCACTGCCTCTGAAGGTGGCACAACCACTGCCTCTGAAGGTGGCACAACCACTACCTCTGATGGTGGCACAGGCACTGCCTCTGGAGGCAATACAACGACTGCCGCCAGTTCTTCTGGAAGTGGCTCCACTAACACTGGTAGTGGCACAACCAGCACTAATAATAGTTCTACTGGTACAACAACCAGCACCACAACCAGCACTACCACCAGTAGTAGCTCTGATGTTTGGAAATATGGCACTTGTGTACTTTCGACTTGCTTTTTGATTGCGGCGATTGTTTATACATGTTATAGTTGTTCACAATTTTGCAAAAGCACCTCCTCAAGACATGGGTCAAAAGGGGGAATTCCAACAGGACAATTTGGCAATGGTAATGAATATGATCCTTATGGACAACAACAAGGACAAGGACCACCTTATGATAATAGCGCAAATCAACAAGGACCTCCTTATGATTATAATGGACAACCACCCCCAAATTATGATTATGGAGCTCAAAAACAAGCTCCACCGTATGATTATAGAGAACGGGCAGCATATTAAATGAGAAAATTAAAGGAAGGAGAAGTATATTTCAAAGAATTTTTTTATAGGGATCGAATTTTTATGTATTTTTTTCGTTAAAATACATTTTTATTTTTTCAGACTTTTTTCAGAATTTTAATGCTTGTTTTTTTTCATTTGAAGGCCGAAAATTTAGTAATTTTCTATTAATTAAAAAAGACACTTTTTCATAATTACATCTTTGAAACGATTTATCAACTTTCAAAGGAAAAAATTTCGTTTATCGAGGCGATTTTCACGTTTTCAATTTCCTCATAAAGTTTTAAGAAATCTAATGGATCTTCGGCTTTCCATCCAAAGACCCCTTTCCTATTAAACACGATTTTCAACAGATATCCGAATTCCAGCATATCCTTTTCTTTTTCCAATCCATTCTTCTTCAAATATCCATAGAAATACCCTGCGAAATCTCTCAACATCTCATTAAAAACACTTTCAAATAAGATTTTATCACCCAGATTATTATCACAAACCGAGCTTAAAGTCTTTAATTTCCCAATGATTTCCCCATTTCGCGTCTTAGATGCTATATAAGCTGTAGTTTGATCTAAGCATCTCGTGAAGAGGGTTTTGACTATTGTGAGATCTGTGGTTAGAGTCTTTAATAAGGCTTTGGAAACTGGGTTACCCAGAAAAAGAACCCAATCCTCCATAGTAAATCGTTTAAATTCTTGAGTTTCTCCCATGTTTATCCTCATATAAAGCTTATAAAGAACCATCATTTGGGATTTAAGGCCGAGGAAAATGAATCTATGATAGAGTTCGGACCTTAATATGAAGGTTTTATTGAGGATGAGGTCCAATAACCGAAGACAGAAAATACTTATAAAGGCTGTTTGGTTCCTTTTATGCAAGATCCAGGCACTTACACCCATGATTACAGCCCATTCCTTTTCTTTTTTCACTTGATTTTCTATAATTTTCTCATAATTCTCACCCATCTCTTCCTTAGCGGAGTCTTCTTCATTATATGGCACTTTAGCTACTTTATTTTGTTGGAAATATAATTGATTTAAGGCTTTATATCTTAAAAACTCATCCTGTTTATATTCGGCTTCTAACTCGCAAAGACTTTTCTCTAAATTGAAGCTGTTTTCTTGTTCTTCTTCTAAAAGCTTCACCTTAAAGATCTGTTCCCATGAAAAGCGATCATTTTCTTCTATTTGCAACATACCACCTATTAATCGTTTGATTTCTTTGGATAATTGAGGGTTATCAGGAAAGATCAAATCATTACCTTCAATTTCCTTCAATAAATTAAAGGCAGATTTCCCATTCCAAGGAGTATGACCATAGATCATCTGGAACCATATCACTCCCAAAGACCAAACATCAGTTTTAGATGAATAGGATTCACCGCGAAGTATTTGAGGAGACATATATAAGGGACTACCCACTTGGGATAAGATCTGTTGAGCATCCATTTCATGATCCACAAATTTAGAAAAGCCAAAATCACCAATTTTCAGCTTGTTTTTATGTAATATCAGATTTGCAGGCTTCAAATCTCGATGCACGATGTTTTTCGAATAAAGGCATCTAAACCCTGAGATGATATCTCGAATGAAACGCAAAGATTCTGTAACACTCAATTGACCACCTTTGGAATTTATATAAGCTTCTAAATTGCCTTGGGAACAATATTCACAGATCAAATAGAAATTATTGGAAGATTTCTTCACATCAAACAATTTCACAACGTTTATATGATCTATAAGTCGCATGTTCATCACCTCATTTCGAAGAGCTTGAGTCATTTGAGAGATTGGCGATTTTTGAGATTTCAGCTTTTTAGAAAATGTCACTTGCTTAATAGCCACACAAGTTTTAGTTTCAAGGTCAAGACCTCGATAAACCGAACCGTAGGAGCCAGTGCCGAGGATTTCCTTGAGGAAAAGAATATAATGATCGATTACTTTACAATTTAAAGGCTTTGGAAAGGGAAGGGAATTCATGGGAATTTAATTTTGCAATTATAAAAACGAAAAAAAATATTAAATAGCAGATTTATTAATTTTTTTTTTTTTTTTTTTTTGAACTATATTTTCATTCCCAGAACAAAATGCTGACATTTTTTAAAAGAAAATGAAAAAAACATGTTTCAAAATGATAGAAAAAGAAATTAAAAATTTTTTAAAATATTTTTAATTGTTTTTTTTACAATTTTTGTATTTTTTTTTTACAATTTTTGTAAAATAAAATAAAACTTAAACATATTATTATCATTTTCTACTTTATCTAAAATGGAAATGGTTCTGGACCCTTACGATCCGACAGGCATGTTCTCCAAAGCCGGTAGAGCCAGCATTGAGATGTATCAAATGATTCTTCAACGCGATAGAATTCTCTATAATAAAAAACCTGCGTATGTTCCCACAAAAGTGCTCCCATTCTTAGATAATGTCCCTATGTTTTCAACCCCCCAACAGAATAACCAGATTCAAACCCCAAACAATCAGACTCAAACCCAGAAATCTGAAACTTTCAACCAAAAGCCTATAATCTACATCCAACCCTTTTCAAAGATGTTGTCTAGGGAACTGCTTAAACAGCTGGAAAAAAACGATCGGAGATTCGGCATGTATCATCCCAAATATAACCTGATTTATAAACGAAGTCCGTTAGACGAAGATGAAAAGGAACAAAAGGATCAGAAAAACAAAGCAGAAAAACAAAAAAGTCCATTAAGACGGAAAATGAAAACCATGAGTTGCCATATAGTCCAATCCCCTCCAAACGAAACCTCCTTCCATTATGATGAAAAACCCTCTAAAATAATTGGTCCCCTCCCTCTAAACCAACAATTAGGAAGAGATCGCAAATTACTATATAGTAAAGATGTCAATGAAAAAAGGTTCGAATTTATAGATCTTCCTGAAATCTGCTCAAATTCTCATAAAGTCCAAACTGTTCATATCAGAACAAGCCTAGGCCGTTCCAACACCAACTTCAAACGCGATGATTGCGCCAAAGGACTCGAATATAAGCCCAAATTCCATCTTGTCTGGCCGAAAAGCGCTGTAAAAATCCCTGATTTCAGTAAAAACCTGGCTCGAAAAGGAATTGAAAATTCAAACTTTGTGCAAAACAGTGGTTTTTCTTATGAAGATTCGAGTTTTATATCGAATTCAGGGAGGAAAGTATTGAAAACCCCGAATTTTTCGAAAATGCTGGCCAGGGAAAAGAACCTGGATGAGACTTTTGGGAGTTCGAGTTTGAAGAAAAATAGTTAAAGCGTTAAAAAATGAAATTTTCCTTTAAAAATGTTAAAATAAAATATTATTTTTTAATTAAAACGCTGTTTTATATGGTTGATGTGGAGAAATCCAAGGCCAAAAGCAAAAGGCCAACGCTTCCACAATCAGTCATCGATTTCTATGCGAAATTCAAAAACGATAAACCCTTAAAAGTCTCAAATATCGTGGGGGATCGCTTTGAAATGGAGGAAAGATATGAAATTTTGGATTCGAGTGAGTTTTTTTTTTATCAGAGAAATTTTCTATGGGTTTTAAGTTGGAAAAGGGTCTTATGGAGTAGTGGTGGCGGTTAAGGATATGGAAGCTCCTATGCCAAAAAGATTGATCGCCATAAAAAAAATCGAAAAGGCCTTTCAACATAAACTTTTTGCCAAGCGGACTTTGAGAGAATTGAAAATTTTGAGGTTGTTGGCTCATGAAAATGTCAGAAAAAATTGTTTTTTTATGTTTTTTTGCAAGAAAAGTCTAGATTGCTTCGATTATCACTTTGCTTTTGCCAAAATCCAGAGAGGAATTCGATGATATATACGTGGTTTATGATCTAATGGAGACAGATCTATATACAATCATCAGATCACCTCAAGAACTTCATGATGATCATAACCAATTTTTCCTTTATCAAATTCTAAGGGGCCTTAAATATATTCATAATGCCCAAATTTTACATCGGGACCTTGTAAAATCTCTAATGGAGATAAGTTTTATTCACTTTTTTTAGAAAACGAGGAATATCTTAATAAACTCGAATTGTGATTTAAGAATTTGCGATTTCGGGTTGGCCAGGGCTTTGATTCCTGGAGTTCAGGAAAATGCCAAGGTTCTGACTAATTATATTGCGACAAGATGGTATAGAGCACCGGAATTGCTACTTAAATGCAAGGATTATTCATTCGCCATTGATGTTTGGTCAGTGGGTTGCATTTTCGCAGAAATGTTGAAAAGAAAACCTTTATTACCAGGCAGTGATTGTAAGTTTATTTAATAATCTTGGATTTTTTATTAAAGTGTATGTTTTTTACAAAAATTAATATTTTTTTGATGTTCAAGCATTTTTTTGTCAATTTTTTTATAATTTGTGAATTTTTTAGAAAAAATGCTAATTTTTTTTTCCCGTTTTTTTCATTTTTTTCATTTTTTTTTGCATTAGTTTTTTTTTAAAAACAAATATTATTTTGTTGTTTTTAGCGAAGAACCAATTGGAGTTGATTTTCGAGTTATTGGGAACGCCAACCAATGAGGAAATCGAGAAATTTCCTCTCAAAGGAGCTCAAAAGTTCATGAAATCGTTGAAAACCATCCCTCCAAAGAAATTCGAAAATCTTTTTCCAGGAGTATCTCCTCTGGCTTTAGACTTATTGAAGAAAATGTTGCTATTTGACCAAGAGAAGAGAATAACAGTTGATCAAGCATTAGATCATCCATATTTAGAGGAATTACATTGTGATGATGATGAAGTGATAGGCCAGCCTGTGGAATTAGCGGATTTCGAATTCGAACAAGAAAATCTGACCATTGAACAAATGAAAGATATGATTTATGAGGAGATTTTATTATATCATTATCCAGAGGTTAAGAAAGAATATTACAAAAAGAAAAAAGAAGGCAAAAGTCTCATAGACCATATTTTGATATCTGAAACGAAGAATTTTGTTGAGAAAAAGTGTTTTTTTCAATTAAAAATCGATTTTCTATTCATAGGATACGAGCGATGATGATAGTGAAGGGGGGGATGAAGATTTTGAGGTGGATTGCGATGCGATAGAATCGGAAAATGAGGAAGAAAAAGAGAAAAAATGAAAAAAAATGAGAGAGTTTTCAGTTTAGTTAAAGAAGCAAATAAATGCCCGTGAGAAGCACATATTCTTTATATTGCTTTATTAAACTGAATACGATTTTTAAGAGTAAATATATCAACATTTGCATATATCTCCGAACAAAAATCTGAAGAATCTTCATCAACATCTTCTTAGATCGATCCTCTTTGAATTTTATTGATTCATCTTTCTGTTAAATTATACAAATTATATCTTCAAAATGAGTTTTAAGAAGAAAACCTTCATCTTTTCAATAAAAGCCTGAAAATTCATAAAATCCACATTTTTCTTAACATTTCCATTGTCAGAATTCGAACTTTGATGGTTATTATGGGCGATGTTTATGATTTTTGGGGTGTTTTGTTGAGCAAATTCTCTGAAAAGATGGAAATCTAGTCGGGGCTTGAAGAAACGAGGGGATTTGAACATTGTGCATCTGACAAATTGCCTATTCAGCATTTCTTTTTATTTTTCAAAGGTTTTTTTCTTAATTTGAAATTAAAAAACATAAATTTAAAATAAAAAAATTTTGATCATTATAAAAAAACTTATACAACAAAAAAACTTTACAAAATCGGATTTTTAAAATTAAAGATTATTTTTTTATTTTAAGGGATTTTTTTTTCTCATAATTAGAAAATTAAAAACCTAAACTAATCAACAAATTTTTCCTTAATTGTATGTTATTTTCTGTAAAAATAATTAAAGTTCATATTTTAAATGATTAAATACTAAATCTCTTAAATAAATTGACAACTTGAAAAAAAACTTTGATTTTGCTACCCAAGCCCAAGCAACTCATAAATTTCTATTTCTTTCACTCTAAACCTCTTAACCATCCTCTCATCTTCCCATAAATTATCCTCTCTCTTATCTCCATCCTCATAAACTGTGACTTCATGCAAATTAGAGCTCGTGAATAGCATTTTATCTTTATCTTTGCAAGAACAAGCACCCCAAATTCTTCCTTCCTTCACTTTCCGCTTTTCCTTCAAGCAAAATATTACATATTTCTTATTTATTTCCAAGCCTTCTAAATATACTCCCAAAAACACATCTTCCATCCCTTTTATCAGAGCCAAAACCCCTTGTTTTCCCTCTAGTTTTCGCTCTAATGCCCTGCCTTGAAATCCATCTTCGTTTCCTTTATAAATCCTAACAAAACTTGATATCCTGACATTTTTCTTTATGATTTCTGATATAAAGCCTTCTAAATCATTTCTGAGCAGAATATCCCCACTAATCTGCTTAATAACTGCCTTATCTAAGAGTGTATCTTGGCAATTTTTGGAGATTTTATTATATAAAGCATCTAATCTCTGGAATTCGCATTCTAACCATATTCTTAACCCTTGGACTTTCTCTAAAATCAGGTCATTAGGCATTAAATCCTGCTTTATCTTATCATCTTTGAATCCTGTAATCAAGGAACCTGTTAGTCCATCCAAGAGAAAATTCATAGCTTCTGTATATCCATTGACTGTATTGATCGAGCCTTGAGACATGTTGTTGATAAGATCCAATATATCAGAGATATTTTTGTTTTGCAGAGAATTAGTGAGAAATAATTCCCTTTGCTTTAAAGCATTCTCTAATTTGTTAAATTGTTCTTCAAATCGCTGCTTAGAAACCAACATCACTCTAATAATCCCCTCGAAACCTTGCTTCAAAGCCTGAGAATCTTCCTCTTTTAACTCTTTGCCAGAATTTTCCTTTTCTTTTTCAATGAAATCCTTATATTTCTTGAGGAAATCCTTTAGGTTACAACAAAGAGAACTATGAGATGTATGATCTTGAAAAAAACAGGCGGAACACAAAACACCATGTTTCGGACATTGTGGGTCATAACATACAATATTCAAAGCATTTTCCTGATGATCAGGCTTAGAACAAAGAAGATATTGACCTTGAGGTAGTATTGGATCGAGTTGAAAAGAATCCTTTTTTTTCAAGGCCAAACCTTGTTTGAGATAAACAAACATTCGGAATTTGAAAATAAAATGAAAATAGTTTTTAGATTTAAAAAAAGGGCTTTTTTTTGAAAAAAATCTAAGTTAAATTTAATCGAATGTTGTAATGTTAATTTCTTGCGAGTTTTTCAGAAAAAAACAATTTTATTTTATATTTCTCTATAAATTCAGAAATTCTTTCAGGTTGTCTTTCAGTTTAAATTTATTATTAAGCTGCGTTTTAAAGAAATAAATGATAAAAAATTGCAGAAATCTGCAAAATGCAAGCGTTTGAGAAGATTAACCTAGATTTAGAAGAAGTAATCTCGATATTGCATTCTAAAGTCCTTTTGCTTGAAACCACAAAAGTTGATCTTCTTTCCCAGATCAACCCTTTTCTTCTTTCCGAAATTCAAGAGAAATCGAATCTCGATATATATAATGCAGAACTTATCAAAAAACATGACGAAATTCTGAAAAAGATCAATGAATTCAATAAAATTCTGATAAAAACAGAAGACATGGAATCTTCAAATAGGAAATTGGAAAAAAGTCTGGCTCAGAAACTCGAATTAATATCGAATTTGGTCTCAGTGAAAAACGCATCGTTTCAACGCAAAAACTTACAAGAAGAAAACCTTCAACTGAAAAACGAAATAGCTGCAACAAATCAAGAAATCGAAGATAAAGACATCGAATTGTTAGCTTTGAAACATAAGATTTTCACACTTTCTATTGAAATCACTCGAAAGAAGGAAAAATTACCTCAAATGCCCATATTTCGTGCTAAATCTGATATAAATGGGTTATTTTTATTCAAAGACATTACCTTACCAAATATCAAGGATATAAAACCTCCAATATTGGTTTCAACGCAGGCATTTTCAAAGGATTTACCACCTTTGAAGAAAACTTATAATTCTGAAAATTCGAAATTACATCAAAGTAAAATTTTAATGACAAAAAATGTTAAAATTCGAGAAATGAAAATCCACGAAAAAAGAATCATCAGCATGAATCAATCAAACCATGAGCCTTTGCTTTTAACTTTCTCAAATGATAGAACCTTCAAATGTCTGGACCTCAAACAAAAAACCTTGATCAAATTACCACATAGGGAAAATCAATGGGATCATATGTATTTGAACGGCGATTTTTCACCTGATTCAAGACAAATCGCATGTTGCACTACTGAAAACAATATAGAAATTTTTTCTTTATATCCAGGAAAATTCAAAACCATACTCAAGGGACATAAGGCATCAGTATGCGATGCCAAATATCTTAATAAAAATACCATTGTGAGTTGTTCGGAAGATATCAGCATCAAACTCTGGGATATTAATAAAGGATTAGATTTTTTGAGTTATTGTAATGGAAGCAAAGGGAAAAGTTTAGGCATATGTGGAAAAGATGAAAATTGCTTTTATTGCGGACATTATGATGGGAATTTAAGAGTTTTTGATAAGAAAATAGGCAAAGCTGTGAAGGAAATAAAATTGTTCAAAAATAATGGGATAAAATCAATGAAAGTGTCACATTCAGGCAATTATTTAATCGTTTTGGGAAATGATGCTTGCGAAATGAAATTTTTAGACCTGAGGGAAATGAAATTCATTGAGGTTGATGCCAAAGAATTAGAGGATAATAAAAATATCAATAGTGTGGCCTTATGGAGTAATGAGAGCTTTGTCATAGGAGGGGGGGATAAGGGAGAATTGATTGTTGTTGATAGTTTTGCCAAGAATAATTGGTATGTGTTTGAAGGGACCAAGGCCAAACAAAGTGTTTCTTGTTGTGCGTATATTGTGAACACCAAAAATGTTTATACAGGAGATATTGAAGGAAATGTTATAGAATGGGAATTAAAAGAAGAACATATTTATGGATGAAAGAAAAATAGAAAGGTTTTTATTTTGTAAGGTTGTGTATAGATTTTTTTTGGATTTATTTTGAATTAACAAAAATATTTTATTCTTTAAATTTTATTTTTATAAGGCTAATAAATTCTGACAGAATTTGATTTTTTTTTTTTAAAATTGATTTTTAAAAATTTTGACCTTAATGGTTTTTTATTTATTATTTTTTTATGAAAAAATTCATGTCGGAATTTTTGACTTCGGCGTATTAGAAATAATAATATAGCTCGTTCATGAATATATATTATTTTTATTGAAAAAGAAGGTTCATCCATAGCGCAGTTTATTTCCTCTTTTAATTTCATAATATCAAAAATTTTAATATTTTAATTAATTTCAACAATGGGTTTTCTCGATATCCCAACACGACTTTTCATGATTTTTTTGATCCTGACAATCATCCCTCTTTCTTTATCATCTAATTCAGACTATTTGCAAGAGGACCTCCCCAATATAGTCCTCAGCAAAGATGAGATTTTTTATTTAGACTTGAATGACTACTTCCAAATGAATTCGCCCATCTTAGAGATTACGGATCTTACGCTTCAATCCCAAATTGAGTGGCAAATCAAGCCTCAATACAACCCAATATCCGATTTCTCTATAAATTTTACCTTAGTCAAGGCTCTTTCCATCTCCTCAAGTCCCTATTTAATCTTTCTATCCCCAGATTCATTGTATATGTATGAATTCATCAATTCAAAAACAGTGCCCAACCTTTTACAAGTGTTTTTTTTGAAGAATTTTACGGATTTCAAAGGCAAAAATCTCACATGTCTCGACGCCACTTTGTTAGATTCTTTCAGGATGGTGGTGGATTGCAATTTGGAGACTCCTTTGGGGTATGATTCTGTTTTTTTTTATTTGGAAATCGAGGAGGATACTTTTCTCATGAAGGCAATAAATCATATGAATTATCATGTGGAGGCATATTTGGATTATATGTTGAATTGCCAAAGGAAGATGTACTCTGATAATAATCGGATTTTGCAATATTGCAAGTATGAATCTTTAATTGGAATGAAGGACCATTGTTTCCAAAGGAGTTCATGTTCGAACGAGATAATTTTATGGGAAATTAATGAGAATAAGACGAATTTTTTATTGATTTTGGATGAATTTACCTTGAACGTGAAGTCGCAAAGGCTGCCTTTGAAAATACAGGAGGTGTTGATAAATTGGCGAACGGACACCTTGATGATTTTAGATTTGACGAGGGGGGTATATCAATTTAATTTTTCGAATTTGCAGCTGAAACAAGAGAAATCTATTGAATTTAATGATGAAAATGATACAATATATTTAGGGATGGAGATTAATAAAATGAGGAGGAGGATGCCATACACAGATGTGAATCATTATTTAATAGTATGGAGTAATAAATATTGTGTGGAGGTGTTGATGAAAGATTCTTATGAGTTTTATTTCGCAAAGAGATATGACTATCATTATTTCCTGGGGAATTATCTCAGCAACTCAAGTGATCTTTTCACTTATAATTTGAAGAAAAACCATAAATCAATGTTTTATTCGATAAATTTGAATGGGATTCAGATCAATAACAATTTTATCAATTTAGTGATTGAGTTGGAGACATTCGCAGGCTCTATTGAACGTTATCAAATGATTTTCTGCAGGAAACAAGAACGGATAGCAATACATTATATGCGGCGATTATTAACTGAAACTGACTTTTTACGGATTAATTTCCTATATGATGAAGGAGATTATTATTTGGAAATGGTGCAAAATGACAGTTTATGGAGATTAATAGAAATCACTGATTTATACTTGGTTTTGGATTGTTGTCCCATGACATTAATCAACAAAATCTTGCCATTACCCATTCCCCTTAAATTAATGACCCAAAAAAGCCAACAATCAATATATCAGTGTGATCTTTCAGTCACTTTGATTCCATTAAATTACCCTCATGTCTTACCAGCGAAATATCAACTCAAATTCCAATTCGAAGACCCCATAATATATATAAAATTGGCCAAAATTGCCATTGGACCGGAAATTGAATTTATCTATCTTTCAGGAAGTAATGAGAATTTTCGACTTACCATTGATCATATTCATCAAATCAGATTAGATGTGGATTCAGATATATTGGATAAATTGTTAAAATGTGAACTTCTTTCAAGTTGGATAGATAATGAGAATTTCTCATTAAGATTAGTGTTTAAATTCAAGGATTTGAATCCCCAAAACGCTCTTTATCATTTCATCGGCATTGAATGTCTCAATATTTCAAAGAACTATCTAGGAGATTGCAGAGTATTACCACGATATGATTCCATTGCAACCCAGAATCCAATCGATTTCTATCTAGAAACTAGTAATTCATTAATTTATCTGCATGAAATTTCGTCCGATCATATAAAATTCTTCACTTCGAATCAAAATCATACTGGATTCTTACCCCTCACCCCCACAAAAATATATTCCTTGGTGTTATTTTCACCTCCAAATTTAATATTTGGAATCCCAAATAAAAATAATTCCATAGAAATCTATTATGTTTCGACTGAATTGCCGTTAAAAACTCATCAAACTGAAAAAATATTGAATATTGACGCACATTATTTAGGATTATTATTCGATTTAAACATTTCACAGGTCGATTTAACATTGATTTATGAGGGGATTATAGTAATTATCTCACAAAATTCTGAAAGTGTTTCCAATCTAATTGTTCTTCAAATGGTCCAATCAGAGTTTAATCCTGTTAGATTTATCGTGAGATTAGCTTCTGTTATGCAGATTGGCCCTTGTCAGATTTTGGTCTTGAAAGTAAAGAAAATTATCGTTGTTTGTGATGATATGATCACGGAAATGAGACTTAATAACCCTTTTTATGTGGATAGGATTAGAAATTACCCCTTATATCGTTATAATCTTATCAAAGACAAAATGGCATTCACTGATGGTAAATTGATCTATGTTTATGCGAGCTATTATTCCATGATAACTATGAGTATCCAGCCTGTTTTATTGGTTTATGATCCAAGTAAAACAGCGGCTAGTCTTCTTGTAACCACTATTAATTTAGCCTCTATTATAAGTTTAGTCAGTTGTCTCCAAGTTAGGACCGAAATGTCAATTATGACAATTACCTATATAGGAGATTATGTAATTAGCAAGGATAAGGTTAGAGAAAAAGTGGCTGGGATTTTCCTTAATATGATAACTCTCCAACCAGCACTTACTGGAGTGTTTTGGTTTAAAAACGCAGAGAAAATTCATAATAAGAAACAAAACGAAAAAACTTTCGAGATAAATGTGAGTTTCACCAATGAGAACTCTAATCGGGACTTGGTGTCCACCTTAAATATCAATATGAATCTTAAGGATTATAACATTTTCCTTTCAAACAACTCATTAAACAACGATTCATTATTGGTGAAATTCTCGAAAGAATCAAGAAAATATGAATTTGTGGATAGTAATTTCTTTAAAGGACCAATTGAAGATTATGATCTCACGAATAATAAAAATGATGTCTTCGTAATGAATTTGAAAGATTATTTAACCGAAGGAACTGTGATTGCTGATTATCAAAAGTCTTTATATGGTTATGGGCTCGTCCTTGATATGATTTCCACAAATGATTATATCATAGTTCTAAGCCAATATAAATTAATAATTTATCGAACTGATGATTTCCCTAAGATTTTTTATCAAGAAAGTTTCCAATATCAATCAGACAGTTGTAGACTCGCCCATCATAATAAAGAATCGATTTTTCTGATGAGTTGTTTCAATAGTTTCGATCTTGTCCTCTATCAATACACTTCTAATGGTAAAGTTAGGAAAACCATGGTTAAAATACCAAATTATGTTGGCCTAATCTCGAATCTCGTACCCATTAACAATTATCTCTTCATTCAAACCCATCTTTTTAACACTCTCAATGAAACTGAATTTTGTGTTTGTGAATTCCCAGATTTCAACTCCACACAATCTTTACGGGTTCTGGGAATCATAAATTCTGAAGATTTTGAACTTATGAATATAAAATCGCAGGATTTCGAGTTATTGGAAATCTTCTCCAATGGCACATTGACAAAATTTGGTGTTTTCATAGTCCAAACTTATCAAATTCTTTATATGGAAATCGATATCAAAGAAGATAAAACATTAATCAAGAAGGTTTTTGCAATGGCTTCTGATCCTTTTCCAGCCCGTTTCACGTCAATTACAATTGACCAGATTTTAACATTTCCAAATGAAAAAAGCTCCTTCTTTCAAATCATTGCCCTAATTGGCACTGATGAGCATTTATATGAGTTGGAACTTCAATCAGACCCTATAAAAGAAACCTTCCATTTTGGGGAGCCTTTGTTTGTTTATCGGAAATATTGCAAATGTCAAAATTTAGCAGCAAAACCTTTGAAATTTTATGATTATGTCGCTAGAGTCTGTTCCTCTAATTTCAAAGAAAAAGATCTCACGATAAATGTTTTCAAAGAAGAAACTAAGGATTTATATCATTTCATTCAGGTCTATAAAAAAATCAACAATCAAATGGAAGCCCACCCTATCCGTGTCATAAAGGTGCTTTATTCACCAGAAATCAGTAAATTATTCCTTTTCTATAAAAACGCCTACCCATCACCTGATTCATTACATCTCCTCACAGCCTCATATCTCAATTATCTCATTGATTATCAGGTTAATCAATGGATGGGACTTGGAATTTATTTCCTAAAAGAAAACTTGAAAATTGTTACTCAAACTTATCAGGTGAAAATCATCGCAAAAAACGATTTTTCAGCTCAAGATATCAATATCACAGTGTTAATTGAAGGAGATTCGGAAAATGATATGGCCAGATGGACTGGAGCTGAATGGATCATTATTGGAGTCTTAATGATTTTACTAGGGGCTTTCGCTATTGGAATTTGGTTGTTTTTGAGACATCGGAAACATAAATTGGAAAGGTTAAAAATCGTGGTGGAAGAAGCTGCGAAACAAAGGGTCAGATTCTTGAATAATATTGAGTTAGGGTATGTAGATTGATATAAATTCTAAGTTTTTTTTTCAAAAAATTCAATGAATTAATTAAAAAAATTCATTTTTTGCAAAGCTTTTTTTTCTTCTAAAAAAATTATAAGAATTTTCTTATTTAGGTGGTTTTTTCCATAAAGAGTCCTTATTTAATCGGCAGAAATTTCTTTATTTTAATATCAAATTTGTCTATTTTCCTATTAGGATGGGGGAATAGCGGATTTTTCTCCAGGATCTTGCAAATATTTGAGATTGGGAAGAACAAAAACGTCAGAGTTGGGATCAGATTTCGGAGTTGGTTTTTTCTTTAAGAAATATGTCATTGTGCTAACACCGAAGATCAACAAAGAGATGATCAAATTGCTTTTTTGATAAGAATTGATTTTTTTCATGGTTTGTTTGAGGAGAGAAAAAAAAAAGATGATATTTTTTTTTTATAAATATATAATATTTAAAAATTTTTATTTAATTTTTCAATTTTTTGTTAATTTCTTTGTAAAAATTCAAAAATAAAAAAAAAAAAAAATGAAAAAATTTTAATTTCCAAATTTTTTTTTTGGTAATAAATTTCCTTTAAATTAACAAAAAAAATAACTCTTCAAAATGAAAAAAAAAAATCCACCACCCCCAAAAAACTTC
>Ga0302320_10007279_pt1 | contig 24394 bp, 18 predicted proteins | sample Bog_T0_3_FD_202130 | JGI IMG/M metagenome (GOLD analysis project Ga0302320, IMG submission 202130) | Peat permafrost microbial communities from Stordalen Mire near Abisko, Sweden - Bog_T0_3 | ecosystem: Environmental > Terrestrial > Soil > Wetlands > Peat | place: Sweden: Abisko, Stordalen Mire...
TAACAGGCTCCATTAAAGATTTTTCCGGTCTTGTATCCTTCGTCAGTTCGCTGAAATCCGGCAGAGCCGCATGACGAACACCGTTTGTATATGGTCTAAAACGTTTGATTCCCATTATGCACCTTCGATCTTCTGTCCCTCTTTAAGAGAGACAATGGCTTTTTTCCAACCTGATGTATATCCGGCACGGGCGCGTACGCGCTTGAGCTTGCCAGGGACATTGACGGTATTCACAGCGTCAACCTTGACCTTATAGATCTCCTCAACCGCACGCTTGACGTCAACCTTGGTGGCCACGTTGGCGACACGAAAGAGGTATTTACGTTCTTTTTCCATGGTCGTGCCCTTTTCGGAGCGCACCAGGGTTTTGACAATATCGTAGCAAGTAATCATTTGGTCAGTTCCTTAACTTTATTCGATTCTCTTTAATAAAACTTTTAACGCTTCCTTGGTCACCAGTACATTCTTGTTGCTCATGATATCCGAAGCGTTGGCATCCAGCGCGCGTACCAGGGTCAAACGCGCGATATTACGTGAGGCCAACAGCGTCTTTTCATTGGTACCATCGAGCACCGCCAAGGTGCGACCTTCGACTTTTAAATTCTTCAAAATGGCTTCGAAATCCTTGGTCTTGCCCGAAAGCACTTCCAGATTATCGACGCACAATAAATGATTGCCTAAGAATTTGGCATTCAAACTTTCACGCAGAGCGGCCACACGCGTCTTTTTGGAGACGGTATATCCGAAATCGCGGGGCTTGGGTCCGAAGCAAATACCGCCCTTTTTCCACAAAGGTGAACGGGTGGAACCCTGACGGGCACGACCGGTGCCTTTTTGGGCCCACGGTTTTTTACCGCCGCCGGAAACTTCCGAACGTGTCTTGGTGGAAACCGTACCTTGACGCTGATTGGCATTGTACATAACCACGGCCTGATGGATCACCGCGTCATGCACGTGCACCCCAAATTGTTCTTTGGGCAATTCAACGCTTGCTGCTTTTTGACCTTTGATATCAACCACATTTAATTCTGGCATATATGTATCCTAGTTATTTCTTAGCTGTCGTTTTACCGGCAGAAGCCTTGCTTTGCTTCATCGGATTTTTCTTAACGGATGTTTGCACTTCTTTAACTTCATCCAATGAACGGAAAGCTTTCTTCTTTGATTTATTAATGACCACGACCCCGTTCTTATGGCCCGGAATGGCCCCCTTGACAAGGATCAAATTCTGGTCAGCATCCACACGCATGACACGCAAGCTCTGCACGGTCACCGTATCCATACCCATGTGCCCGGGCATATGCTGTCCCCTATAAACACGGGAAGGATCCGAGCTGGCCCCAATAGAACCTACCCGACGGTGATGCATGGAACCGTGCGCAGCAGGACCACCGCTCCAATTCCAGCGGACCATACCCCCTTGAAAACCTTTACCGATGGAAGTTCCGGTCACATCCACGAAATCCCCGGCCTTAAAAAGATCTGCTTTGAGCAGATCGCCCACCTTATAATCTTTATTGTCAGCGGATTCAAATTCCTTGATATGCTTTGAAGGAGCCTGACCTGCTTTTTTAAAAAATCCCAGGATCGGTTTTTTTAAGCGGGTTTCTTTAACAGCCTCATAACCTAAAACAACTTTCATCTTAGGCTTGTCTTTTAAACCCAAAACCGTGCAAGGACCCGCTTCAACAACGGTGACAGGCGTGATATTGCCTTCTGTGTCGAAAATCTGGGTCATACCTATTTTTTTACCCATAATGCCACGTATCATTTATAGCTCCTTGAAGGGACCTGGAACCTTTTAGGGGACAGGTCTTAGGACCTGTCCCCTAAAAGGTTCCAGGTCCCTTACATGAAAATTATTTACTGTTTAATCTCGACGTCAACACCGGCCGGCAAATTTAATTTGCGTAAGGCTTCTACCGTTTTAGAGGTAGGATTGACCAGATCAATAAGACGCTTGTGCGTCGCTAAAAAGAATTGTTCACGAGATTTTTTATCGATGACCGGTGAACGTAAGACCGTATACAGCTCTTTTTTCGTAGGTAACGGTACTGGTCCCAATATCTGGGCCCCGGTACGGATCGCGGTATCCACGATCTCCTGAGTGCTTTGGTCGATCAACCGGTGATCAAACGCTTTTAGTTTTATACGTATTTTTTGCATTACTTGATGATCTCCGAGATAACACCGGCGCCGACTGTCCTGCCGCCTTCGCGGATGGCGAAGCGTAATTCCTTCTCCATGGCCACTGGTGTGATAAGCTCAACTTCCAAAACGACGTTGTCCCCGGGCATGCACATCTCAACACCCGCTGGTAATTCGGCGGTACCGGTCACGTCGGTGGTACGGAAATAAAATTGAGGACGATATCCCTTGAAGAACGGGGTATGACGACCACCCTCTTCCTTGGTCAAGATATAAACAGAAGCTTTGAATTTGGTATGAGGCTTGATAGAACCAGGGACGGCCAAAACCATGCCGCGTTCCATGTTATCCTTGTCAGCGCCGCGTAAAAGCAACCCGACATTGTCCCCTGCTTGACCTTCATCCAATTCCTTACGGAACATCTCAACACCTGTGACAACGGTCTTGGTAACAGCCGGACGCAAGCCCACGACTTCGACTTCTTCGCCAACCTTGACACGACCGCGTTCAATACGACCTGTCGCAACTGTTCCGCGACCGGAGATGGAGAATACGTCTTCGACAGCCATCGAGAAAGGCTTGTCCAACTCACGGACAGGTACGGGAATAAAGGCGTCAACAGCAGCCATCAGTTCTAAGATCGGTTTGGCTTTGCCTTCAATATCCTTAGGATTGTTCAAAGCATCCAAGGCGCTTCCCTTGATGATGGGAGTATTCTCACCGTCAAATTTATATTTGGTCAAAAGGTCGCGAACTTCCATCTCGACTAATTCCAATAATTCTTTATCTTGAACTTGATCGCATTTATTCATGAAAACAACGATGCGCGGAACGTTGACCTGACGGGCCAAAAGGATGTGCTCACGTGTTTGAGGCATCGGACCGTCTGTCGCAGAAACGACCAGGATAGCGCCATCCATCTGGGCGGCACCGGTGATCATGTTCTTGATATAATCCGCGTGACCCGGGCAATCAATGTGGGCATAATGACGGCCTTCGGTCTCATATTCCAAATGCGAAATGTTGATGGTAACACCGCGCTCTTTTTCTTCAGGAGCATTGTCGATAGAATCATAGGCACGGGCCTGGGCTAAACCTTTGTAGCTTAAAACAGTCGCAATCGCCGCGGACAAGGTCGTCTTACCATGATCTACGTGACCGATGGTTCCGATATTCAAGTGCGGTTTATTACGTGTAAATTTTTCTTTTGCCATGACTCTATCCTCCGTTTTTTTAATGTAAGGCTCACCCTTGTCATAAGTGATACAAGGATTTATAGTTTAATTTACTTCAAAAAATCTAAGTATTCTCTATTTTAACCGTCCAGGAATTTGCGTTAGCTAACCTTAGCCACGAATTCCTGACGAGAGCCGATAATCTTCTCGGCAATTGCGTTTGGAACCTGCGCATAAAACGAAGGTTCCATAGAGAATGATGCGCGTCCCTGCGTGAGAGACCGCAGCGCATTCGCGTAGCCAAACATTTCTGCCAGGGGAACATCAATCAATGCTGTCTTTAACTTGCCCCTGTTCCCAGTTTCTTTGATCTGGGCCCTGCGTTTCATCAAATCACCGGTAACATTTCCCCAATGATCATCTGAAACTTCTACTTCTAATTTCATGATCGGTTCCATGAATACAGAACCAGCCTTATTAAGAGCATCCTTTATAGCATACTTTGCTGCTAATTGGAAGGAAATTTCATCAGAGTCCACATCATGATAGGAACCGTCAACCAAGGTCACGATCAAGTCGGAAACGGGATATCCGGCCTTGACGCCGTTTTGTAATCCGATTTCAATCCCTTCTTTACAGGGCTTGATGAATTCACGGGGAATAGATCCACCCTTGATCTTGTCGACGAAGACATAACCCGAACCAGGTTCGCCGGGCTCAACATCAATGACCACGTGACCGTATTTTCCACGACCGCCGGATTGCTGAACATATTTTCCGACGATGTTCTTGACACTTTTTGTAATGGCTTCCTTGTATGCGACTTCAGGACGGCCAACGTTGCAGTCAAGATTATTTTCACGTTTCATGCGATCGACAATGATCTCCAAATGCAACTCACCCATCCCGGAAATAATTGTTTGAGAAGTTTCTTGATCAAATTTAACACGCAGTGAAGGATCTTCATCTAAAAATTTACGCAGCACCATACCCATTTTATCCTGGTCAGCTTTTGTCTTTGGTTCAATCGCCAGAGACACAACGGCATCAGGGGCTTTCAGGCCTTCCAAGACCATCGGCTTGTTTTCTTCACAAAGGGTGTCACCAGATTTGCTTTCTTTGAGACCTACCAGAGCCACAATCTCACCGGTCGCAGCCGAAGATGCGTTTTCCTGTTTATTGGAATGCATGATAACAATTTTAGCGATCTTTTCCATCTTGCCATTAGACGAATTCAAATACTGCTGACCTTGCTGAAAACGTCCGGCATAAACGCGCGTAAAAAATATTTTCCCCACATAAGGATCAGAAGCGATCTTAAAAACCAAACCCACCGGAGATTCATTATCATCAGCCTTGCGGATAATCACTTCTTCTTTATCATCCGGATTATACCCGCGTTTGGCGGGGATATCTAAAGGAGACGGCAAATAATCAACAACGGCGTCTAATAACATCTGGACACCGCGGTTTCTCTTGGAAGCACCGGTCAGCACAGGGACAAATTTACAGGCAATGACGGTGCGACGGATCGCCTTCATCAACTGCTCTTTAGAAGGGTCCTTGGCATTCAAGTACATGTCCGCCATCTCATCGTCAACTTCAGCAAGGCGTTCAATCAAAATATGGCGGTACTTAAGGGTCTTTTCCTTTAATTCTTCAGGGATGGCCAAGCGCTCAAAATCACTTCCCTCGGCATCTAAATACTTGATATATTGATCATTGATAACATCCACCAAACCTTTTAAATTATCCTCTGCCCCGTCGTTGTAAACAATACCAGCGGCATTAGCACCAAAACGATCATGCATCTCACCGATGACACGGTCAAAATCAGCGCCTAAACGGTCAATTTTATTGATAAAGGCAATACGGGGAACATTATATTTATCGGCTTGACGATAGACAGTTTCGGTTTGCGGCTGGACACCGGAACAGGCGCACAAGACAATGACCGCACCATCCAAAACCTTCAGGGAACGCTCAACTTCGATGGTGAAATCCACGTGGCCCGGGGTATCAATGATATTAATACGATGCTCACGCCAAAAACAAGTAATGGCCGCTGCTGTAATGGTGATACCTCGTTCCTGTTCTTGCGCCATGTGGTCCATGGTGGTATTACCATCATCAATATCACCCATTTTGTGGATGGCACCAGTATAGTACAAAATACGCTCGGTCGTCGTGGTTTTACCCGCGTCGATATGCGCGATGATACCAATATTACGAAACATATTTAAAGGAATTGTATTAGCGGATGCCATAATATTTTACCATCTCAAGTGGCTGAAAGCACGGTTGGCTTCAGCCATCTTATGGACCTCATCACGCTTCTTAATGGCAGGACCTTCAGATTTATAAGCAGCGACAAGCTCTTCGGCTAATTTGATCTCCATAGGCTTGCCTTTTTTATTACGGGCATAATCCCTGATCCAGCGCATGGCCAGCGACATACCGCGGGCAGGAACCACATCTGTGGGGACCTGATAGGTCGCTCCACCGACACGGCGGCTTTTAACTTCCAGGCGAGGACGTACATTATCAACGGCTTTATTTAACGCCTTGACTGAAGACTCTTCTTGGGTCTTTTCCTTTAATATATCCAAAGCGTTATAAATGATATTCTCAGCAATGGTGCGCTTACCATCCACCATTAAAATGGAGATGAAACGCGTGACCAGATCGCTGTTATATTTAGGGTCGCCGACAACTTTTCTTTTTTCTGCTCTTCTTCTTCTCATAGTAGTTTACTTTGCCTTAGCTCTTTTGGCCCCATATTTGGAGCGGGATTTCTTACGGTCTGCTACCCCTGAAGTATCAAGTGTACCACGTACAATGTGATAACGCACACCCGGCAGGTCTTTAACACGTCCCCCGCGTACCAGGACGATCGAGTGCTCCTGCAAATTATGTCCTTCCCCCGGTATATAGGAAGTGACCTCAACCTTGTTCGAAAGACGGACACGCGCAATTTTGCGTAACGCTGAATTAGGTTTCTTGGGCGTCATGGTCTTGACCTGTAAACACACCCCGCGTCTTTGGGGGCATGATGTTAAGGCCGGCGACTTGCTACGCTTAATTTTCAGCAGTCTGCGGTGTCTGATTAACTGTGATATCGTTGGCATATTTTACCATTTCTACTTGATTATATTCTTTCATTCCCGTACCTGCCGGTATCAAATGCCCGACAATTACGTTCTCTTTGAGCCCGCGCAAGAGGTCAACTTTACCAGATGCTGCCGCTTCTGTCAAGACTCTTGTTGTTTCTTGGAAGCTCGCGGCGGAAATAAAACTTTCCGTCGTCAAAGAGACCTTGGTGATCCCCAATAATAATGGTGTGGCCTGTGCAGGCTTTCCTTTTTTCTTCAATGCGGCCTCATTGGCCTTTTTGAAGATCATGCGATCGACCTGATCGCCTATCAAGAATTCAGTATCACCTGCATCATCAATGCGCACTTTTTTGAGCATTTGCGCGATGATGATCTCGATGTGTTTGTCGTTGATGCGCACACCCTGCAGACGGTAAACTTCCTGGACTTCGTTCAATAAATATTCCTGCAATGCCTTGTCCCCGCAGACGCGTAAAATATCCTGAGGAACTACAGGCCCGTCGGTCAACTGCTGACCGGCGAAAATATGATCACCCTTGTAAACATTGGGATGCTTACCGTGAGGAATGGTATATTCCTTGACCGTCCCTGTCGCAGATTTCACGACGATGGTACGCAAGCCCTTCTTATCTTCACCGAATTCGCAAACACCGTCGATCTCAGCAATAACGGCCGGATCCTTGGGACGGCGGGCTTCAAAAAGCTCGGCGACACGCGGCAAACCGCCGGTGATGTCACGGGTCTTGGAAGCGCTGCGCGGGATCTTCGCGATCAATTCACCCGCCGCGATGTTATCTTTATCATTGACGAGGATGTGAGCACCGGTCGGAATGGAATAAATACCTACGATCTCACCTTTCTCATCAGTGATGATGATCTGCGGATGGAATTCCTGTTTATGGTCGACAACAACGCGCTCAACGACCCCGGTGACGGGATTTTCTTCGCGCTGATAGGTCGTTCCCTCGAGCAAATCTTCAAAGGAAACCTTACCCTGGGCCTCGGTGATGATGGGGATCGTATAAGGATCCCATGTCGCCACGACTGTACCCTTGACAACGGACTGTCCGTCGGCAATTGACAAGGCTGTCCCTTGCGGTAAAAGATGACGCTCAAACTCGCGGCCGTATTCATTGTTAATACTGATCGAACCGTTACGGTTTAGAACAATGAATTCTTTGCCGCGGGCAACCACACGCAGGGTGTGGTATTTGAGGACACCGTCTTGCTTGATTTTAATAAAGGACTGTTCAATGGTACGTGACGCGGTACCACCGATGTGGAAAGTACGCATGGTCAGCTGGGTACCAGGCTCACCGATACTTTGAGCGGCAATGGTACCAACAGCCTCCCCGATCTCAACGATGCGATGCGTGCCTAAATTACGGCCATAGCATTTGATACAAACACCAATGCCAGCTTCGCAGGTCAACACGGAACGGATACGTACTTTTTCAACACCTAACTGTTCGATAAGATCAGCTTTTTCTTCGGTAATTTCCTCTCCGGCAGCCACGACCTGTTGATCAGTGACCACGTCCAAAATATTGTCCAATGCCACGCGTCCGACAATACGTTCTTTGAGGGAAACCACCATCTCGTCGCCTTCAGTGATGGCAGCGACGGTAATACCGTTGACGGTGCCGCAGTCCTGGACATTGACGACCATCTCTTGGGCCACGTCGACTAAACGGCGGGTCAGATAACCGGCGTCCGCGGTCTTGAGCGCTGTATCCGCCAAACCTTTACGGGCACCATGTGTTGAGATGAAATATTCCAAAACCGTTAAACCTTCACGGAAAGAAGCAATGATAGGATTCTCGATGATCTCGCCTGACGGCTTAGCCATAAGTCCGCGCATACCTGAAAGCTGGCGGATCTGTAATTTAGAACCACGAGCACCGGAATCAGCCATGATGTAGACCGGATTGAATTGGTCCATTTTCTTGAAGACCAAATCCGACAAAGTTTCCGTCGTATGGGTCCAAATATCAATGACCTTGTTATAGCGCTCACGGCCGGTGATAATACCCTTACGGTATTGATCATCAACCTTGGAAACTTCCTGTTTGGCATTGGCAATGATGCGAGGCTTGTCCTCAGGGATGGTCAGATCCGACATGGCAATGGAAATACCAGCCTCGGTAGCTCTGATGAACCCTAAGGTCTTCACATCATCCAATAACTTCACCGTACGGTGATGGCCGAAACGTTTATAACTATCCGCAATGACTGAACCAATGCGTTTCTTATCGAGCAGCTCATTAACAAAACCGTAGTTTTGCGGCAACACTTCATTAAAGAACACGCGACCTACGGTCGTTTCAATGATCTTGGAGGTGTTCCCGGACTTAGGCAGTTCTTTTACAACATTATCCTTGCCCAAAATAACCATGGAAGGTTTTTCCTGGCCCCAAACATCTGTCACCAGACGTAATTTGATGCGGGCATGCAATTGCACAAAACCGTCTGTATAGGCAACCTTGACCTCGTCAATGGAGCCAAACAAATGGCCTTCGCCGGTGGCACCCGGACGCTCCTTGGTCAGGTAATAAAGACCAAGAACGATATCCTGTGTCGGGGAAACGATGGGACGACCATCGGCCGGTGAAAACAAATTATTGACTGAAAGTAATTGCAAACGGCATTCGATCTGGGCTTCCAAAGAAAGAGGAATATGCACAGCCATCTGATCACCGTCGAAGTCCGCGTTGAAGGCGGTACAAACGAGAGGATGTAATTTGATAGCTTTGCCTTCGATCAATACCGGCTGAAAAGCCTGGATAGACAAACGGTGCAGGGTCGGCGCACGGTTTAACATCACCGGATGGTCCTGGATGACTTCATCCAAAATATCCCAGACCTCGATCTTGGCGCGTTCAACCATACGCTTGGCACCCTTGATGGTATGCACAAAACCCTTTTCACGCAATTTGCGGATGATAAACGGCTCGAATAATTCCAACGCCATTTTCTTCGGCAGACCGCATTGATGTAATTTCAATTCAGGACCGACGACGATAACAGAACGGCCGGAATAATCAACGCGCTTACCCAAAAGGTTCATACGGAAGCGTCCCTGCTTGCCCTTGAGCATGTCTGACAAGGATTTGAGCGGACGATTTCCAGAACCTAATACCGGACGACCATGACGGCCGTTATCCAACAAAGCATCCACCGCTTCCTGAAGCATACGCTTCTCATTGCGGATGATGATCTCCGGTGCGTTTAAATCAATTAATTTTTTCAGACGGTTATTACGGTTAATAACTCGACGATAAAGATCATTGAGATCGGACGTAGCGAAACGGCCTCCCTCTAGAGGGACCAACGGACGTAAATCCGGAGGGATCACCGGCAGTACATCTAGGACCATCCATTCAGGATTGTTGCCTGAAGCACGGAAATCTTCGACGATCTTGAGGGTCTTGGCTAATTTCTTGAAATTAGTCCCGTTAGGATTGGCATCAGCGAGATCCTTGCGCAGTTTCTTGCACAGGGCCGCCATGTCCAATTCTTTGAGCATTTCACGCACGGCATCAGCACCGATACGGGCCTTGAAAGCACCGCCATACTTGACCACGGCTTCCTGGTACTCATCTTCAGAGAAGAATTGCTTTTTCTTCAAAGGCGTTGTGCCCGGATCAATGACGACATACTCTTCATAATAGATCAATTTTTCAAGGTCGCGAAGGCCCACCTGCATCAGGGCCGCTAGGCGAGACGGGACCGCTTTGTAAAACCAAATATGCGTCACCGGGCAAGCAAGGTCAATATGACCCATGCGCTCACGACGCACCGAGGAGCGGGTCACGAGAACGCCGCAACGGTCGCAGGTGATGCCTTTGAATTTGATCCCTTTATATTTTCCGCAATTACATTCCCAATCGCGCATCGGCCCGAAGATCTTCTCGCAAAAAAGCCCGTCCTTTTCCGGCTTCAGGGTGCGGTAATTAAGCGTTTCCGCTTTTTTAACCGGACCTTTCGACCAGGACATGATCACTTCAGGTGAAGCTATACGGATCGTGATACGATCTTGTTTTGTAATATCAATTTTGCTCATTTGGATTCGCCCTCTTCCTTTGGTTGTTCACCTTCGACGGCCGCTTTTTCCATGCGAATATCGAGGCATAGGCCTTGCAATTCTTTAACCAAAACGTTGAAAGATTCAGGGATCCCCGGGCTTAACGCCTGTTCCCCCTTGACGATCGCTTCATATATACGGCTGCGTCCTGTCACATCGTCGGACTTGACCGTCAGCATTTCTTGTAATGTATAGGCAGCACCATATGCTTCCAGTGCCCAGACTTCCATTTCTCCGAATCTCTGTCCGCCGAAATGCGCCTTACCACCCAAGGGCTGCTGGGTAACCAATGAATATGGCCCAATGGATCGGGCATGTATCTTCTCGTCAACCAAGTGGTTGAGCTTAAGCATATAGATGTAACCGATCGTGACCTTTTGTTCGAAAGGTAAACCAGTATGCCCGTCCATCACAACCGCTTTACCATCCTGGGGCAAACCTGCTTCTTTCAAAAGATCACGGATTTCCTGCTCGGTGGCACCATTGAAAACCGGTGTTTCACAAGTGAAACCTAAAACTTTCGCGGCCCAACCCAAATGGGTTTCCAACAGCTGGCCTACGTTCATACGTGAAGGCACACCTAACGGATTAAGAACAACGTCGACGCTGCGTCCGTCTTCCAGGAAAGGCATGTCCTCTTCCGGCATAATGCGCGACACAATACCCTTGTTACCGTGGCGGCCGGCCATTTTGTCACCGACCTGCAATTTGCGCTTGGTAGCCACGTAAACAACGACACGCTTGAGCACCCCGGCTGGAAGCTCGTCTCCTCGACGGATACGATCAGTTTCCTGGACTTCTTCTTCCGTTAACTCCGCGATCTTGTCCATATAAAAAGACATGACCTCACGGCCTTCGGTACCTTCTTCTATATCATCCAATGTCAATTTTCCGACACGTTTTTTATCGATCCCCATGGATTTTGCAACCTTCTCATCCTTTTCCTGGATGATCAGTTCAATTTCCTGTTTATAGTACTCTTTGATCTTGTTGATGGCTGAGGCTTCCTTGGTCTTGTCCTGTTTGGATTTGCGGCCGCGCTCATTGCGTTGGAATACTTCCACATTGACCACAAAGCCTTCAATACCAGGTGACAGGGTTAAAGACGTGTCACGCACATCAGCAGCTTTTTCACCGAAGATCGCACGTAATAAACGCTCTTCCGGGGAAAGTTCTTTTTCACTTTTTGGCGTAACCTTACCGACGAGAATGTCGGTAGCCTTGACTTCAGCACCCACGCGCACGATACCTTCTTCGGTCAAATCCTTGAGAGATTCTTCGGCAACGTTGGGGATATCCCGGGTAATTTCTTCATTACCTAAACGGGTCTCCCGGCATTCGCATTCAAAACGCTCGACGTGAATTGAGGTGAATACATCCTCACGCACGATGCGCTCGTTGATCAAAATAGCGTCTTCGAAGTTATAACCGCGCCATGGCATGAATGCGACCAGGGCATTGCGGCCTAAAGCCAAACGGCCATTTTGCGTACCGATGCCGTCCGCGATGGTCTGGCCGGCTTCGACCTTTTGGCCGAGCTTGACCAACGGACGCTGATGCACGCAGGTATTGGCGTTTGAACGCTGGAAATTCTTTAATGGATAAACTGACTTGCCGATGATGATCTCACGACCATCCACCTTGGTGACTGTGCCGGCTTCTAGGGCCAACACTACAACACCGGAGTCACGTGCCACTTTTTCTTCCATACCTGTACCCACGAGAGGGACTTCCGGTATCATCAAAGGCACGGATTGACGCTGCATGTTAGAACCCATCAGCGCACGGTTAGCGTCGTCATGCTCCAAAAACGGGATCAAGGCCGCAGCCACGGACACCAACTGCTTGGGGGAAACGTCCATGTACTCAACCTTGGCCGGGGCAACCCTCGGAAAATCTCCCTTATAACGGCAAGAGACCAGACTTTCCGTGAACTTGCCCTGTTCATCAATAGGCGAGTTGGCTTGGGCTATATATTTATTCTGATCCACATCTGCTGTCAGGAATTCGCTCTTTTTAGAGACTTTTCCGTCGACAACTTTGCGGTAAGGTGTTTCGATAAAACCTAATTCATTGACACGCGCACAGGTGGTCAAGGACGCGATAAGACCGATGTTCGGGCCTTCAGGTGTTTCAATGGGACAAACGCGGCCATAATGGGTCGGGTGCACGTCGCGCACTTCGAAACCGGCACGTTCGCGGCTTAAACCACCCGGTCCCAAAGCTGACATACGGCGTTTATGCGTCATCTCGGAAAGCGGGTTGACCTGATCCATGAATTGCGACAGCTGGCTGCGCGCAAAGAAATCCTGGATCTGATTTGAAAATAAACGGGAGTTGATCAAATGATGCACGGTCAGGTTCTCAAAAGAACTCATGACGACCAGGCGCTCTTTGATGGAACGCTCCAGACGCGCCAAACCGATGCGTACCTGATTCTGGACTAATTCACCGACGGATTTGATACGGCGATTACCCAAATGATCGATATCATCGCACTCCCCGGCGCCTTCACGCAGGGCGGTCAGATACTTGATCACGGACACAACGGTCTCAATATCCAAGACACGATTATCCATCGACACCGTCGTATTTAATTTACGGTTGACGATGTGACGGCCGACCTTGGAAAGATCGTAACGTTTAGGATCAAAGAACAAACGGAAAAATAAAGTTTCAGCCACTTCCACGGTCGCGGGCTCGGTCGGACGCATCTTGCGATAGAAATCCAACAGCGCTTCTTCCTTGGTGGTGGTATGGTCCTTCTCGAGCGTGTTTTTTAATTTATCATAACGATCTCCCAACATTTTTTGCATATCTTCGGTTGACGAAAGTCCCATGATACGCAAAATTTGTGAGGCGGGGAAATTACGGCGACGGTCCACATACGCGATCAATACATCGTTGAGATCATATTTGATCTCGAACCATGCACCGCGGGAGGGAATAACACGGCCATAATAAATGCTCTTACCCGTCGGATGGGTTTCCTCTTCAAAGGAAACGCCCGGCGGACGCTGAATTTGGGAAACAACCACGCGCTCATCACCGTTGATGATGAATGTTCCTGTGTCGGTCATCAGGGGGAAGTCGCCAAAATAAACTTCCTGTTCCTTGATATCGACCGGCGTGATCAGGCGTAATTTGACTTTTAAGGGAGCAGCATAGGTCATTCCCCGACGCTGACACTCGTAACGGGAGTATTTTTCTTTGCCGATATTATATCCGATGTATTCCAGGCGGATCTGCGCGTCATAGCTTTCCAGAGGGAAAACTTCGCGGAAGACTTCTTCTAAACCCTGGTCCTTGCGCTTATCTGTCGACACGTTCCTTTGCAGGAACTCTTCATAAGAAAGGGTTTGAATATCGAGCAAACTCGGGAGCTCGAAATTGTCCTGGAACTTACTAAAATCTTTGACTTTTAGCTTTTCCATATTGTCCCATCAAATAGGACCAAAGGATGAGAAACTCATCCCTTGGTTTAGGTTAGTGATATTCTAAAAGGCGATATCAGGAATTGAACGTTATTTAAGTTCAACTTTTCCACCGGCAGCTTCGATCTTCTTCTTGAGCTCTTCAGCTTCGGCTTTGGGAACAGATTCCTTGATGGTTTTGGGAGCTGATTCAACCAAGGTCTTGGCTTCAGCCAAACCTAAATTGGTGACAGCACGCACTTCTTTGATAACACCAATCTTCTTGGCAGGATCAACTTCCTTCAAGATAACATCGAAGGCTGTTTTCTCCTCGACAGGTGCAGCAGCAACAGCTGGACCAGCGGCGGCAGCCACAGGAGCTGCAGCTGAAATGCCAAGGCGGCTTTCCATAGCCTTGACTAATTCGGCTAATTCCAGGACAGTCAAACCTGTGACTTCCTTGTAAATCCCCTCAAGTTTGGGGGCTAATTCTTTAACGGCTGTGTCAGACATCTTACGACCTCCCTAGATTAGTGCCTTCGCCTCGCAGGCTTTAGGCTGACGTCGGCGTTTCGCCGGCATCACTTTTTTGTTTTAATATAGATATTAATTCACGGGTTTTACCATTTAACGCTCCGGCAAACCGGGTCAATGGAGCAGACATGGTGCCCATGAGCTTTGCTAACAATACTTCACGCGGCGGTAAATCAGAAAGTGTCTTGACCTCAGCTTCCGTCAGGAAAGCCCCGTCAAGTACTCCGCCGCGAACAACAAAACCTTCATAACTTTTAGCAAAATTAACAAGGACCTTGGAAACTTCAGACGCATCTGCATTGCTTAAGATCAGCGCCATCTGGCCTTCAATTGTCGCGGCCAAACTATCCTGCTTTGCTGCTTGAAGCGCCTTGCGGGCGACCGACGTCTTGGAAACCAAAACTTCAGCTTTTTTACGCTTCAAATCCTTCCTCAATATATTCATTTTGGCGGAAGATATCCCACGGTAAGAAACTACGAAGGTGCTGGATTTTTTTTCAACACCTTCCTTGACCGAACTGGCCATCCGTTGACGATAGAGTGTTCCGACTTTCATCATAGCGCCACCTTCACTCCCGGTCCCATCGTTGTTGCCAGGGCCAGACTTTTAATTAAATTACCTTTGACCGCCGAGGGTTTAGCATGATTGACAGCTTCAATGACAAACTGGGCATTTTCTACCAGTTTATTTTCATCGAAAGACCGTTTGCCGATCCCTAAATGAATGCCGCCCTGCTTGTCAGACTTAAATTCGACACGGCCGGCTTTGACTTCCCTAATAGCGCGTTCCACATCTGCGGTTACTGTGCCTGCTTTAGGAGTCGGCATTAGACCGCGAGGGCCAAGCACCTTGCCTAACTTGCTTAAGTCGCGCATCATATCAGGAGATGCCACTACCACGTCAAAATCCATGAATCCAGCGACAACCTTCTCAATAAGGTCATTGTCCCCGACATAATCTGCGCCTGCGGCCTGGGCCTTGGCAACGGCATCACCCTTACAGAAGGCAGCGACGCGTACTTTTTTACCAATGCCGTGGGGTAGCACAACTGTACCACGTACCCCTTGATCTGAAGCTTTCAGGTCCAGATTAAGGTTGAAATGCAATTCAACGGTTTCATCAAATTTTACTTTTGGAGCCTTGGCTAATCGATTGACCGCTTCCTGCAATGTCACAGGCTTTTCGATAACCCCAATGGCTTTATGCGCTTCTTTCATTCTTTTACTGAGTCTGGACATAACCTTATCCTTTAACTTCTATACCCATGGAACGGGCGGTACCGGTGACCGTGGCAATCGCCTCGCTCATGTCGATGGTGTTTAAATCATCCATTTTCATTTTGGCGATTTCCTCGACCTGTTTGACTGTCAAAGAGCCGATAACTTCCTTACCGGCAGTGCCGGAGGCTTTCGCCAATTTAGCGCTCTTTTTGATCAACGCTGAGGTCGGGGGTGTTTTAATGATAAAATCAAATGATTTATCCTTGTAAACTGTAATGACAACCGGCAAAGGTAATGGATCCTTGCCCTTGGTTTTATCATTAAATGACTTACAAAACATCATGATGTTGACGCCATGTTGACCCAACGCCGGACCAACTGGAGGGGCAGGGTTCGCTTGACCCGCCGGAACATATAATTTAATCTGTGCAACTGCTTCTTTAGCCATAATATTCCCTATTTCTTGCTCGTCGACGAGCGTTATTTCATGCCAACGGGGTTAAATTTTCTCTACTTGCCAATATTCGAGTTCCACGAGGGTGGAACGACCGAAGATAGACACGCTTACCTTTAATTTGCCGCGATCCGGATAAACTTCCATCACCGAACCGTTGAAATTTGCAAATGGGCCCTGCCCGATGCGAATGGCCTCACCGACCTCGAAAACGATCTTCGGGGATGGCTTGGACTCAGTTTCCTGCGTACGCTTAAGAATATTGTCCACTTCAATATCAGTCAGGGGCTGAGGCTGTCTCCCCGGTCCGATAAAGCCGGTTATTCCTGGTGTGGTTTTGACCAAATACCAGCTTTCCTTGGTCATATTCATTTTGATCAAAAGGTAACCCGGGAAAAATTTACGGGCAGTGATCCGCTTCTTCCCCCCGCGCACCTCAGAAACTTGCTCGGTCGGAACAACAACTTCTTCAACATATTGTTTTAACTCAGTGGTAGCGATGCGGCTTTCGAGCCCTGCCCGTGCGCGCTCTTCTGCCCCTGTTTGCGTGTGAACAACATACCATTTCATAATTATCTAATAATTACCGCGACACCTTTAGAAAAAGCGAAGTCGATAATCCCCACGAATATGCCCAATAAAAAAGAACTGAATATAACGATCAGCGTCGAATCAACAAGCTCTTTACGAGTAGTCCAGGAGACTTTTTTCATCTCCGCTATAACTTCGCCGATAAATTTTCGAATCTTTTCGATCATTCCAGACTACCTTTTCAAATCAAACAGGCCTGGCAGGAGTCGAACCTGCAACGCACGGTTTTGGAGACCGTCGCTCTACCAATTGGAGCTACAGGCCTAAAAGGCCCAATTCCCTTGACTTCGTCAGGTTCTGCCAAAAGGCCTTGTTACTTTTTCGTCTCTTTGTGTGGTGTACGTTTACGACAAAAAGCACAAAATTTCTTTAATTCCAGGCGTTCTGGATTTTGTTTTTTATCTTTGGTACTGTTGTAATTGATACGGCTGCACTCAGTGCATTGAAAATGAATTGTCTCGCGCATATTTATTTCCGATTCTTGCGCTCCCCCGATTGCCGGCACCAAGCCCTACTCAACGGAGTCACAGAAGATTTTGATTTAAAAAAAGCCCCCGAGCGGTTTTGAACCGCTGGCCTCGTCCTTACCAAGGACGTGCTCTACCAACTGAGCTACAGGGGCAACGTATCTGGCCGCCTGCAGCGATCGCCCCTAGATCAGGCGAAAATAATGAACCACGAGTATATCTGCAGACAAAAACGTTGTCAAGAATATTTTTTAAGTTTATGTGAGTTTTAAAAATCGCCTTTTCCCGATTTTCAAAACGCCTTGTGCTAATGGCCAATGCTCGTCGTTAACAGCACTGCCTTCATGCGTCACTGCCTTTTCTTTGATCAAACGGCGGGCTTCATTCTTGGAAGCTGCCATGTTTGTAAGCACTAAAATATCAACAAGTTTCTCCCCACCTACGATTTTATACTCAGGGATATTCTCAGGGATCTGATGTTGACTGAATGTATTTTCAAAATGCGCACGCGCATTCTTGCCTTCGATGGCAGGATGAAACATATCAACCACTATTTGCGCCAACTGTAATTTAGCTTCCTTAGGATGCATTTTTTTAACGGCATCTAGATTGATTTCCGTAAGGATTTCATAATAACGCAACATCAGCTCATCGCTGATGGACATGATCTTACCAAATATCTCATTGGGCTCATCATTAATACCGATGGTATTACCCAAAGACTTGCTCATTTTATTGACTCCGTCCGTGCCCTCCAAAAGCGGGGTCATCAAAACAACTTGCGGTTTTTGACCGTAGGCTCCCTGTAATTGACGTCCCATCAATAAATTGAATTTTTGGTCGTTCCCCCCTAATTCTATGTCTGCTTTCAAATATACAGAATCATATCCCTGTAAAAGTGGATAAATAAATTCCAGCAAACTTATCTCTTTACCGGATTCAAAACGTTTTTTGAAGTCAGCGCGGGCCAGCATCTGGGCCACCGTTGAGTGAGCAGATAATTCCAGCAGATCTTGGGGCATTAGTTGACTAAGCCAATGGCTATTAAAAACAACCCTTGTTTTTTGGGGATCAAGGATTTTAAAAACTTGCGCTTTATAAGTAACGGCATTCTTTTCAATATCTGCCATTGTCATTTTCTTACGCAGTTCATTTCGGCCGGTTGGGTCGCCTACTTGAGCGGTAAAGTCCCCAATAAGGAAAACCACCTGATGTCCTAAATCTTGGAATTGCTTCATTTTACGCAATAAGACCGTATGCCCTAAATGAATATCCGGAGCTGTGGGATCAAAACCGGCTTTGATGACTAAGGGACGGCCTTCTTTAAGCTTAGCTTCAAGTTCAGCCAAGCTTATGATTTCGGTTGTGCCACGGGCAAGCTTATGGAGGATTTCTTGGGGCATAAGGAAGTAGTCCAAAACAAAAACTTGTCAATATTCCCTATTGCTTCGGCTGCAAAAGGAAAGTGTCATTGCGGGGGCGAAGCCCGAAGCAATCTTTGAAAGATTGCCACGCAACTTCGTTCCTCGCAATGACACTAAGCGCTTATAACCTGGCGCTGACGCCGATTTTCATACCTTCGACATCAACTTTAATGATCTTTACTTGAAGCTTATCCCCAGCCTTGAGAGCAGCTGCCTGGGTTTTATCAATTTCTGAAGAATACACTAATGCTTCGATATCATCTTCCAATTTCACAAAAACCCCGAAATTAGAATTCATGATCACAACGGAGTCCACCACAACGCCAACCGGGAACTTTTCGGCGATCGTATTCCAGGGATTAGGCTGTAATTGCTTCAAACCTAACGTGATCTTGCGGGCTTCAGCTTCCACAGCCAAAACCAGGACTTGAACCTCCTGGCCCTTTTGTACGACTTCCTGCGGATGGTTGATCTTCTTGGTCCATGACATATCAGAAACATGGATCATACCTTCTAAACCATTGTCCAATTCAACAAAAGCACCGTAATCGGTAAACCCTCGGACAACGCCCTTGGCAGTTGCCCCGACGGTGAATTTAGACACGGCCGTACTCCATGGATTCTCTTCTAACTGTTTCATGCTTAAAGAAATGCGCTTGGCATCCTTATCAACATTGATCACCTGAACCTCAATGACATCCCCTAACTTGAACATTTCCTGGGGATTGACCATCTTTTTCTGCCAGGTAATTTCGGAAGAATGCAAAAGCCCTTCAATGCCTTTGTCGATCTCGACAAAAACACCATAAGGCATGATATTAACGACTTTCCCTTTAATACGGGCACCCGGAGGGAATTTAGCCACTGATTCATCCCAGGGATTTGAGGTGATCTGTTTCAAGCCTAAAGAAACCTTGGAATTGTCCTTATCAAAATCCAGGATCAAAACTTCAAGCTTCTGACCGACAGCAACGATCTCGGAAGGATGATTGATGCGGCTCCAGCTCATATCAGTGATATGCAAAAGGCCGTCAACTCCACCTAGATCAATAAAGGCGCCGAAATCGGTGATACCCTTAACACTGCCGCGGCGCTTTTGGCCTTTTTTAAGTTCGGCCCAAAGCTTTTCGCGCACTTCTTCCCGTTCCTTCTGCACCATCTCGCGACGGGAAAGGATCAGGTTACGGCGCTGCTTGTTCATTTTAGCCACCACAAACTTATAATTGTGGGTGGTGATATCATGATTGGACAGGCCCTTGAAAGCGGATAACGACATCGGCAAGAACGCCTCGATGCCAAAAACATCGACGATATAACCACCCTTGACCGCACGCATGACACGGCCTTCAAGGATGTCGCCTTCATTAATATCATCAGAAATCTTCTGCCAGCCTTTAAGTCTCTCAGCCTTGGCAAACGAAAGGATCAATCGTCCGTTGTCATCCTCGATATTCTCGATTAAGACCTCGATCGACTGGCCCACCGCCAATTCAGCGGGGGTACGGAATTCCTCGATGGGAACGAACCCCTCGGACTTAAAACCAATGTCGACGATCACCTCTTTGGCTGTGATCGCGGCAATGATCCCTTTTGAAACTTCGCCTTCCTTAATATCCTTTAAGGTACTGGCGTACAACTCTTCCATTAATGATTTTTCTGCACTCATAGATTCTACACTCATGGACTTTAAAACCTTCTTTCTTTACAGGAATTCTTTGTGCGACCTTCTCACAAAGTCTGACAATTATGCCAAGAAATCCCCAAATGTCAAATGATATTTTATAGAGAAGGCGAATTTTCCTGTATCCCCAAAAACCGCTTCAAATCCGTCATCGGCTCAATATCAATGATCACCGGCACAAAACCAGGCGTATTTTGGAGCTGTGTAAGCATGGCAGGGTCAAGATGAAATTTAATCCCTATACCCCTCTGAGCCAAAGGCGAAGAATCTATCTTTGTCTGTAAATTCATACGCACAGGCGTTAAGTCAATACCCCCGCTTTCTACGGTCCTTGCCTTATCTACCCTTAATCGAGGATCATTGGCCCTGACAATATCGATAATCAATACATGATCCGGCTCTTTACCGACAAAAACACTTTTTTCTTTACCATTAATTAGAACTTTAACTGTCGCCGTAACTGAAAATGACTCTTGAAGAAATCTACCATAATCGGACGCATAACTAAAACTATCCTTTCCATATGATTTTTGTAAAGACTTCTCCAAAATGCTTACATCCAGATCAGTCAACAGATCCGGATCAGTCCAAATATAGGGGGCTAATAAATACACCATTACTTCTTTTCTGCCTGACCCAAAGGCTGCTTTTGAAAAATCTGTTACAGATCTGGCTAAACAAGATAAGGCATTCCCGCCGATAAAAACAGAATCCGCATAAGAATGAGGCGTAAATTCCCCTGAGTCACTTCTTAAAGGGACACTGTCTTTTGTCACAGGTAATAACGGAAAATCAGAATTTATCAATGTGGTCCGATCATTAAATCGCGGCAAGATTTTCTCCAAACCTTTCAACATTCTAGCCCGATTGAGCATATGAACCATGATGATATTGTGGGCCATTTCCCAAATCTTCTTATTCCCACCGGCAAGGTCTTCTGAATTTCTGCGCTTAGCGTTCTTTTCTGCTATCATCGCCCTAAAATATTCCAACAATCTCCAAACAGTGGTCATCGCCCTGCTTTTATCCACTGATTGGCCGCTGTCCTCTGATTTTACCGCCCCATACCTTTGCGTTTCTAAATATGCTTTAACTAGATGCGTTACCTTTGATTTTTCAAAACCCGGCTCAGCTTTCTTTTTTAATTCATTTATCAAAGAATCGATATAATCATCTGTTAACCCTGCATCTCCTAAAATATACCGTTTAATCAAATCAAAAAGTCTGTGCATTTCTTGCTGATCACCACGCAATAGGGCCAAATGTAATAATAATTTAACGACTTTTATCCTTGGCAAAGGCCGTTCTTTATTAAAAGCATATTCAAAAATGTCACAATAATTTGTTAATATCTGCCCCCAATAAACTACTTTTTGAGTATTTGCGCGTTGCTCCATGGCTTTTATCAATCTTATATCCCCAAAATAATAATAATTTGGATTGAAAGGTTTTGTTAAGAAATATGGGACTGCCTTTACCAGCCCCTCCATTGGCAAAATTCTGACATGCGGATTAATGGAAGCCAGTTTATAGGATATTGCATCTCTTAATATAGGATACGCTCCCCTGGTATCCATGAAACTTGCTCCTAAAAAGTACTGTCTCATGCTTTCAGGAATATAAACATATATATCAAAATCTCCCACTCCCTCCCTGTATAACTTATTATCACGCGGATCCCGCAGGTATGCAGAGCTTCCACCGATCTCAAAAATGATGTTTTGGGGATTCATAATACCTTCAGAAACATCCAGCTCTTTTGCCGCTCTCGCCAAACCCTCTCTAATAGCATCTTTTACTAATTCAACCGTTTTAAAAGGTTTCTCCTGGCCGGGCAGATCAATATCGAATTCTTTTGGATCACTCGTATTAAATGGTCGATTGGCCGCATTTAAAATTTCATCTGCAACCATCATCGCCCCTTCTGCTGGCTGTCCCTCGACCAATTGGCCGCTGTCTGCCGCTTCTGGGTCCATATACCTAGCACGGCTGTCCTTATATTTTCTTCCGGCTGCTGTATCAATGACAAAGGTAACATTTTTATTTTTATGACCCTGAAGACTAGACGCTGAAACTTCCGAAGATGGCTCCTGGTCCACTGCCCAAAAAACGGCATCCGCTTTCTTATCGCCTGTAGCCGCAATCATAATTTCATGCGCATCCATCAAAGTTCCCGTACCTATGGTCAGAGCTGTTAATGGCATCTGGTTAATATCATCAAAATAACGGCTATTATCAACAATAGTTGGTATAGCCAACTGAACATCATGTGAACGCGAATTAAAAATAGTTTTACTGTCTTTGAATTCTACAGATGAAAGGTCCACTCCCAAGGCTTCAATGTCCTTGCGCAGTTGTGTTATATCGGAAAGATCATCAAGATAAATTGATACTTTTTGTATTATCAATTTCACAGCTAATGCCCGACGAGCAGCAAAGCTGACGCTCCTGCCTACCTTTAAAAATTCCTTTTCCAAATACTCAATAAAACCATCCTCCTGTCGTGATTTCCAATGCTGATTCAAAAGATCCCGGATGGAATCCGCTAAACTCTTTCGATCTCCCTTTATCCAAAAATCGTTATAGTTCATTACTTTCTGTAGATCCATCGTTTGACCGTCGATGGTAATAATTGGCTCATTAAACGCAATATGCCCGTCTCGTCCGAGGCCGCCTATACCAAGGTCAATTCCCACTGCATCCCGCCATTGCTGAAATTCATTTTCGTAACGTTCGGTCTCCGCCTGCATGTCAGCTGCTTGGCCGTTAAGAAAGTGGACATTCTTGCTCTCATCCCATTTCGTGTTCGCGCCATTCCATTTTTTATCTATCCTGCGCAATTCACTGAATAGATGCTTCTCCATATATTGTCGATAGCTATGCGGATTCTCCGCCCAATTTCCCTGATAATGAGGCCCTACATAATATTCGTCCATATTAAAAGTATGCAAGTTCTCAAAATCGATATGTTCCTCTTCAATTATACGGACAAATTCAGCATAAATACCCTCTGGCGTACCACCCGTAGGACAAATAAACACTGTCGGTCTTTTCTGGTCATTATTTGCCTTCAAAACATCCGCCATCCGTCGAGCTACACACCTATTTACAGAGGGCACATTTTGATATTCTTCGAGATTAATCCCCCGGCTGACCGAAGACGTCATCGCACGACTCCCCGGCTGTATCTCGATCAATTGGCTGCTGTTCCTTTGATTGCCTGATTTAGAATTTTCTCTCTCTGCACTCATCGCCACAACTAACCCGCTACCTATCGGCCTAACTTCTAAGATGCTTCTTAAATCAAATCTTATTTTTTGAAGCATTTTTATATCAGCACCAATACTTAATTCATTGACGGACGGTATTATGGCATCATGGCCTCCGCCGATAAATAAAACTAATTCAGGAATTTCTTCTGCAAAATGCAAACTATCCAAATTTGTTGCTGTATAGTGCAAATCCGGCCAATATCCAATATTTGAAATTAAAGCCGCTGTTGTTATTTTTCGATCGATCAACCCTTGCTTAACGGCATTGGTGACTTCTTTAGTAAATTCCGTGTTTAATAATGAGCCAACATGAGCCTGAAAATTCTCAATACGATTCAACCCAAAGTTATTTCTTGCGTATTGACTTGCTGTATCGTCTATTTCTACTAAATCCACAAAAGATGCCCCTAGTTTTATGGCAACTAAAGATAAAATCCCGTCTCCTGCCCCACTGTCTATGACGCTCATGCCGGTAAAATCGTGATGTAACATTTGGATGATTACCCCTGTAATATAATAATCAAATCCCCCTTGTGTTATGCTCCCCATTGAATGCCTTAAAATAATTAAATTGTGATTTCCTATTGAATCTCTCATCGATGCAGTTAAACGCTGATTTAAAGATTCATCTATAAAAAATAATGGTCCGATCCTTATAAAGACAGTCCTATGGCTTGTCGGATCTTCCCCATCATCTCTTGAATATGTGGCTTCTTTATTAATTGTATAACCTTTTGGGTGCTCCGTTTCCATGTCATGCTCAAAAACAATGGTATGATCTTTCCAAGGCTTAGGAATTACGCCTAGATCAAAACAA
>Ga0302320_10007280_pt1 | contig 24394 bp, 20 predicted proteins | sample Bog_T0_3_FD_202130 | JGI IMG/M metagenome (GOLD analysis project Ga0302320, IMG submission 202130) | Peat permafrost microbial communities from Stordalen Mire near Abisko, Sweden - Bog_T0_3 | ecosystem: Environmental > Terrestrial > Soil > Wetlands > Peat | place: Sweden: Abisko, Stordalen Mire...
GTCTCTGCTGACCTCAACTTCTCGAACCGCCGGATGCGGACCCGCATGTCCGGTGGTGTGGCAGGGGAGAGCGGGTGACCGCTCCCCCTATGCCGATTGACCGCACAAATCTAAACCAAGGATGAAACCGTGGAACAGATCGATTTCGAGAAGATGGATGGGTTGGTGGCCGGGATTGTGCAGGATGCACAGACCGGCGAGGTGCTGATGCTGGGGTTTCTGAATCCGGAGAGCTATGCCAAAACACTGGAAAGCGGCTTTGTGACCTTCTGGAGCAGGACGCGGCAGAAGCTGTGGATGAAGGGCGAGACCAGCGGCAACCGGCTGCGCGTGGTGACAGCCGCGACGGATTGCGACAGCGACACGGTGCTGTTTCGCGTGGTGGTGGAAGGCGACGGACTGGTGTGCCACGAAGGAACCGTCAGTTGCTTTACCAAACCGATCGCTGTCGGCGAGGCCGGCAAGAAAGAGGAAGCGCGTGGCTAACAAATTGAGACTGGGAATTCCCAAGGGAAGCTTGCAGGATGCGACGATTGCGCTGTTCAAGCGGGCGGGGTGGAACATCTACGCGGATGGGCGGTCGTATTTTCCGTCGATCGACGACCCGGAGATCGAGTGCATGCTGATCCGCGCGCAGGAGATGGCGCGGTATGTGGATCATGGCGTGCTCGACGCCGGGTTGACCGGGATTGACTGGGTGGTGGAGAGCGGGCTGGATGTGACCAGCGTGACCACGCTGACCTACGCCAAGCAGAGCCGGCGCAAGGTGCGCTGGGTGCTGGCGGTTCCGGAGGGCAGCGGGTTTGAGAAAGCCGAGGACCTGGAAGGAAAGATCGTCGCCACGGAACTTGTGGAAGTGACGAAGCGCTACTTTGCCGCCAAAGGCGTGGAGGTGAAGGTGGAGTTCAGTTGGGGAGCGACGGAAGTGAAGCCGCCGATGCTTGCCGATGCGATTGTGGAAGTGACGGAGACGGGCAGTTCGCTGAAGGCCAACCACCTGAAGATCATCGATACGGTGATGGAAAGCGAGACGCATTTGATCGCGGGCAAGGCTACGCTGGCCGACGCGTGGAAGCGCGAGAAGCTGGAGCAAATTGCGATGATGCTGCGCGGGGCAATTGATGCGCAATCGCAGGTGGGGCTGATGCTGAACGTGAAGCGCGAGGATTTGGAAGCGGTGCTGGCGGTGTTGCCGGCGCTGAACTCGCCGACGATTTCGCAGTTGAGCGACTCGGAGTGGGTAGCGGTGAACACGATTGTGGAAGAGCGTGTGGCGCGCGACGTGATTCCGCGGCTGAAAGCGGCGCGGGCGGCGGGGATTGTGGAGTATCCGTTGAACAAGGTTGTGCTGTAAGGGTTGTGCTGCAGGCCAGGGGGCGGCGATGAGACTGATTCGAACCAGAGGGCGTGGCGCGCGGCAGGCGGCGGAGACGCTGGCGGCGCTGGAACAGCGTGGCGGCGCGGCACTGGACGCTGTCGCGCCCGTGGTGAAGCGCATTGTGAGCGATGTGCGGCGCAAGGGCGACCGGGCGCTGCTGAAGTATGCGGCGGAGTTCGATGGGCTTGCGGGCGCGGCGGATTTGCGCGTGACACAAAGCGAGATGGCGGCGGCGTGGGAGGCGACGGAGCCAAAGCTGCGCGCGGCGCTGGAGACGGCGGCGGCGCAGATTCGTGCGTTTGCAGTGAGGCAGTTGCCGGAGTCGTGGAGCGACGAGCCAGTGGATGGGCTGATGACGGGGCAACTGGTGCGGGCGCTGGGCGCAGTGGGGTGTTATGTGCCGAGCGGCCGTCATCCGCTGCCCTCAACGCTTCTGATGACGGCGATTCCGGCGCAGGTGGCGGGGGTGAAGCGGATCCTTGTGGTCTCGCCGAAGCCCGCGCCGGAGACGCTGGCGGCAGCGCATCTGTTGGGGATTGCGGAGTTCTACCGGCTGGGCGGGGCGCATGCCGTTGCCGCGCTGGCGTATGGGACGGCGAGCGTGGCGCGGGTGGACAAGATTGTGGGGCCGGGCAACCTGTATGTGACGGCGGCGAAGCGGCTGGTGGCGTTTGATTGCGCGATCGACATGCTGGCGGGGCCGACGGAGATTGTGGTGACGAGCGAGCGCGGGAGGGCGGCGGAGATTGCGAGCGACCTGGTGGCGCAGGCGGAACACGATCCGGAGGCGCTGGCGATCTTCATTACTACGCGGGCCGAGTTGGCGAAGGATGTGATGGCGGAGACGAAGCTGCGAGCCCGCGAGAATGTTGTGGCGCGCGAGGCGCTGGAGCGGAATGGGCTGGTGATTTTGGCGGCGAGTGTGGAGGAGGCGCGGGCGATTACGAATCGGTTGGCGTTGGAGCACTTGACGGTGGATGCGGCGAGCGATGTGACGTGGGTTGAGAATGCGGGATCGGTGTTTGTGGGGCGGTGGTCGGCGCAACCGATGGGGGATTACATCAGCGGACCGAATCACACGTTGCCGACAGGCGGGATGGCGCGGGTGCGCGGCGGGTTGAGCGTGAATGATTTCGTAAAGCTGATCACCGTGCAGGAGTATGCGGCGGAAGGGATGCGAGCGCTTGGTCCGCAGGCAGCGCTGCTGGCGGAGGCCGAGGGGCTGACGGGGCACGCGGAATCCATCCGTACAAGATTGTCACCTGCGGTGAGGCAGACGCGGCTTGCGCCGCAGAAAGTCACAGGGAAACGCACACCGAGGAGGGGCCATGGCTGACAGTTTGACTGCGTTTCATCCGGCGGCGCGCGTGCGCGTGCAGGCGATGAAGGAGTATCACCCGCCGCTGGGCTGCCGCGATGCGCTGCGGCTGGACTTCAACGAGAACACGCTGGCCTGTTCGCCGAAGGTGCGCGAGGTGCTGGGCGCGATTTCGGCGGGCGCGCTGACGCGGTATCCGGAGCGGGAGCCGGTGGAGGCGATGGTGGCGGCGCGGCTTGGACTGGACGCGGCGCAGGTGGCGTTGACGAATGGCGTGGACGAGGCGATTCACGTGCTGTTCGAGGCGTTTCTTGAGGCGGACGACGAGTTGCTGCTGCCGGTGCCGACGTACACGATGTATGAGGTGTATGCTTCGGCGGCAGATGCGCGGATCGTGACCGTGCAGGCGGGGGATGATTTGCAGTTCCCTTTCGAGCGGCTGCTGAGTGCGATTACTGCGCGGACGAAGATTGTGGCGATTGCGAATCCGAACAGTCCTTCGGGATCGGTGGCGACGCGGGCACAGCTTTTGGAAATTGCGCGGCAAGCGCCGCAGGCCGTGGTGCTGGTGGATGAGGCGTATTTTCATTTTCACGGCGAGACGGTGATGGATCTGATTGGCACTGTGCCGAATTTGATGGCAGCGCGGACGTTCTCGAAGGCGTATGGACTGGCCGGATTGCGGCTGGGGCTGCTGGCGGGGCCGGTGGAGTTGATGCGTTGGGTGCGGCGGGTGCTTTCGCCGTACAGCGTGAACTCGCTGGCGCTGGCTTGTCTGCCGGCGGCGATGGAGGACACGGAGTACCTGGACTGGTATGTGGGCGAGGTGCTCAAGGCGCGCGGGGAGTTTGAGGCGGCGCTGGATCGAGAGGGCGTGCGGCGGTGGGTGAGCCGGGCGAATTTTGTGCTGGTGGAGATTGGGGCGCGGCACGCGGAGTTTACCCGAAGGATGCGCGAGGCGGGGGTGCTGGTGCGGGATCGGTCAACCGATCCGGGATGTGACGGACGGGTGCGGATCACGATTGGGACGCGGGAGCAGATGCGGACGGCGGCAGCGGCTCTGAAGGAAGCGCTGGCTGCGCTGCGGAACGAAGGAGAGAGGCGATGACGGGTAAGAAAAGCGTGAAGGGGGTCGGGCTGCGGACGGGCGTTGTGGAACGGAATACGGCAGAGACGCGGATTGCGCTGAAGCTGACGATTGAGGGGAATGGGCAGTACAAGATCAAGACCGGGATTCGGTTCTTCGATCACATGCTGGAGTTGTTCACGCGGCATGGGGCGTTCAACCTGGAGCTCACCTGCCACGGCGATCTGGATGTGGATCAGCACCACACGGTGGAAGATGTGGGGATTGCGCTGGGCGAGGCGTTTGATAGGGCGCTGGGGGACAAGCGCGGGATTTTGCGGGCTGGATATTTCTTAATGCCGATGGATGAGACGCTGGCGATTGCGGCGGTGGACTTGAGCGGGCGAACGGCGTTTGCGGTGGACGCGAAGGTGCGGACGCGGCTGGTGGGGGATTTGCAAACGGAGTTGGTGACGGATTTCTTTGAGGGGTTTGCTCGCGGGGCGCGGGCAAATGTGCATGTAAAGACGATGTACGGGCGGTCGAACCATCACAAGATTGAGGCGATCTTCAAAGCGTTTGCGCGGGCGCTGCGGGTGGCTTGCTCGAAGGATAAGCAGTTGGGGGAGATGCTGCCTTCGACGAAGGGGTTGCTTTGAGCATTGCCTGGATAGGCGGATCGAGGTTAGCGCGAGTTTAACATTCCGAATGGCGAGTGGAGGATCGGGCTGGAACAAATTCAGCAAGTTAGCCCCCGCTTCGCGGGGTTTAGCGAGTCAGCAAGTCAGCCCGTTGTCCTCTTGCATAACTGAATGCCCGGGATAAGGCGCATGCGCTCGAAAACAACAACTTGTTTGGAGGCTCACTGGTGCGGGTAACGGTGATCGATTACAAAGCGGGGAATTTGACATCGGTGCTGAAGGCGCTACGGCACCTGGGCGCGGAGACTTTGGTCGCGGATGGCGACCTGTCGCTGGTTGAGACGGCGGAGCGCATTGTGTTGCCGGGGGTGGGACACTTCGCAGCGACGGAGCGGCTGGATGCGACGGGGCTGACGGGCGCGATTCGCGCGGCGATTGCGCGGGGCGTGCCGTTCCTGGGAATTTGCGTGGGGATGCAGTGGCTGTATGCGGGGTCGAGCGAGGCGCCGGAGCAGGCGGGGCTGGGGCATTTTGCCGAGCGGTGCGAGCGGTTTCCGGATGGCCATGAGAAGGTGCCGCACGTCGGATGGAATTCGATCGACGTGCGCGAGGATTCGCGGCTGCTGAAGGGCGTGGGCGCAGGGGAGTTTGTCTATTTTACGCACTCTTATAAGGCGCCGGTGACTGCGGATACGGCGGCGGTGACGCAGTACATTGAGCCGTTTGCTTCGGCGGTGGAACGCGGGAATGTGATGGGTGTGCAGTTTCATCCGGAGAAGTCGGGGGAGACGGGGCTGAAGATCTTGCGGAGTTTTCTGGGATGGAACGCGGAGGGGACGAAGTGATCACGAAACGAATCATTGCGTGCCTGGATGTGCATGACGGGCGGGTTGTGAAGGGCGTGCAGTTTGTGGATTTGATCGATGCGGGAGACCCGGCGACGCAGGCGGCGCGTCATGCGCGCGAGGGCGCGGACGAGATTGTGCTGCTGGACATTACGGCGACGCATGAGGGACGCGCGACGTTGCTGGATACCGTGAGGCGGACGGCGCGGGAGCTGTTTGTGCCGTTCACGGTGGGCGGGGGGATTCGCACGGCCGACGACGCGGCGCAGGTGTTTGAGGCGGGGGCAGACAAGGTGAGCGTGAATTCGGCGGCGCTGAAGGCCCCAGGGTTGATCGATGCGATTGGGCGGAGCTTTGGGGCGCAGGCGGTGGTGGTGGCGATTGATGCGCGGCGCGATCCGGAGGCCGCGGACCCGGTGAAGGATGCGCAGGTGTATGTGCAGGGCGGGCGGAAAAAGGCGGGGCGGCGCGTGGTGGAGTGGGCGCGCGAGGCCGAGGAGCGCGGGGCGGGCGAGATTCTGTTGACGTCAATGAATGCGGATGGGATGCGTACGGGGTTCGACTGCGAGCTGACGGCGGCGGTGAGCGAGGCGGTGAGGATTCCGGTGATTGCCTCGGGAGGGGCGGGAACGGTGGAGCATTTTGTGGATGTGTTTGGACGCGGGAAGGCCGATGCGGCGCTGGCGGCCAGTATTTTTCATTTTGGGGTTTCGAGCGCGCGGTCGCTGAAAGAAGATCTGGCGCGGGCGGGAGTTTCGGTGAGGTTGCCATGCTGATTCCATCGATCGATTTGCTGGGCGGGCGGATTGTGCAGCTTGTTCAGGGTGAAAAGCTGCGGCTGGCGTTTGACGATTTCGAGTATTGGATTGAGAAGTTTTCCAAATTTCCCTTGGTTCAGTTGATCGACCTGGATGCGGCGATGCGGCAGGGGGAGAACCGGGTGCTGGTGGCGCAGATTGCGAAGCGGCTGCCGGTGCAGGCGGGTGGTGGGATTCATACAATTGAGCGGGCGCGGCAGGTGCTGGAGGCGGGAGCACGGCGGGTGATTATCGGGTCCGCGCTGTTTTCGGCGGAAGGCGCGGTGAATACGGGCTTCGCGAGCGAGCTCGCCGACGCGGTGGGCGCGGAGCGGGTGGTAGCGGGAATCGATACGAAGAATGGGCGGATTGCGGTGAAGGGATGGAAGGCGCAGGTGGAGCTGACGCCGGATGAGGCGATGCCGCAGTTGGAGGAGTTCGCCGATGCGTTCTTGTATACGCATGTGGATGGCGAGGGGCTGATGCAGGGGTTTCCACTGGAGACGGCGGCGCGGCTGCGCAAGCTGACAAAGAAGCAACTGATTGTGGCGGGCGGGATCAGGAGCCAGCAGGAAGTGGATGCGCTGGATGGGCTGGGCGCGGATGCGGTGGTGGGGATGGCGGTTTATACGGAGTTGCTGGCGGTTTGAGTGTTCTTCCGTTTCTGAAATCAGCCTTCGTGGTTTCCCACCCTTTCGACAAAAAACGTCGAAAGGATGGGGCACCCAAGATTGGTGGGATGGCGGTTTACACGGAGTTGCCGGCGGTTTGATTCTGCGGTTCGCCGATGGCGCGGCTGGTTTCTACTCTTGAGGCGCGGAGGATGCGGGCTAGCTGCTTGAGATGGAGCTGGACGGAGTAGGCGCGGAGGATTTCGGCCTGAGCGAATTGGGTGCTGGTGGAACGGACCTGGTTGAGGCGGGCTTCGAGTTGGGCGATGTCTTCTTCAAGATTCATGCCGGACGGGGGAATGTTGAAGCGCCAGGTGTGGATGCAATTGGCAACGTGGTGAAAGCCGGTGCGGATGTCGAGGGCGAGTTGGCCGAGGGCGGGCTCGAGCTGCTGGGCGTAGCCGTCTTCGTGGCTGTCTTTGACGGAGAACTCGAGGGCGACGAGGGCATCGAAGAGGGAGCGGCCGAACTGCGAGATCATGCCTAACCCTTCTCGCCAGCCGGGACCGCCGGAGGGTTCGTTGCGCGAGGCTTCGAGGAGTTCGTTGTTGCCGCGGAGCATGGCCAGGGCATCTTCGCGGAGAGTGGGGAGATTGGGAGCGGGCGCGCCGCGAAAGCTCTCGACGATGGCTTCAAAGAAGGCGCTGAGGACGAGGAACTCCTGCGCCAGGCCGTCGCGTAGGCGGAGGCGTGCACGGTCAGGGAAGACGAGCGTGGTGACAGCGATGGCGACGACGATGCCAAGGAGGACTTCGCCGACGCGATCGACGGCGAGGCCCCAGCGGGAGCCGGGCTTTTGGACGAGCATGATGATGGTGATGGTGACCCCGGCGAGGCGCGAGCTGCTGCGCAGGCCGAGGAGGCCGCAAACGAGGACGGCGAGAAGGACGGCGGCAATGTAGTTCCACGGGAGCGTGCCGAAGAGGGAAAAGAGAAAGCCGAAGAGCGAGCCGATGAGGGTGCCGAGGACGCGGTCGCGGGAGGCGGAAATGGTGGCGCCGAAGTTGGATTGGAGAACGATGATGGCGCTGATGGCGCCCCAATAGCCGTCGTGAAGGCCGAAGAGGCGGGCCAGACCCCAGCAGAGCGCGGCGGCGAGCGCGGTTTTTGCGGCGTGGATGAGCAGGCGGCGATGCTCCCACGTGAAGAGGCCCTGGTTGGGATGCGGAGCGACTCCGAGCTTGACGGCCAACTGTTGCTGCGACCGGGTTTTGTTGGGCATCAGGCGCATGGGTGCAATCCCAAGGCTAGCAGATTGCGGAAGGCCGGGAAGAGGAGCGCGCGTGTAGCATAACAATGAGGAGCCCGCATGCGGCGGGGTGAGATTATCTATGATCCGAGTTGGTTATCCGGCAGTGTATTCATCGGAGTTGTTGCGCGATTTTCCCGAGGATGTGGAGTTGATTCCACTGCCTGACGGGCTGGACCACACGGTGGAGATCGACGTGTGGATTCCGAACCCTTATCCGACGCGGGCGATTCCGGTGTGGCCGCATCTGCGCGGGGTGAAGCTCGTGTTGTCATTGATGGCGGGGACGGAGTGGATTCCGGGGACGGTGGGGCCACATGTGACCATATGCAGCGGGCGCGGGGCGCATAACATTTCGACCGCGGAGTGGACGGTGAGCGCGATTCTGGCGATGCTGAAGCATTTTCCGTTTTTTCTGGAGATGCAAGCATCGGGTGAATGGAAGCGGCGGTTTGAGCAGCCGGCGAATTACGCGCGAATCACGGGAGACACGAGTCCGTTGTATCCGCCGGTGATGCTGGAGGAGCTGACGGGCAAGCGAGTGCTGCTGGTTGGACATGGCGCGATTGGGCAGGAGATTGAGCGGATGCTTGCGCCGTTCAACGTGGAGCTGACGCGCGTGGCACGCACGCCGCGAGCTGAGCCCAAAGTGCACGCGGTGAGCGAGCTGGATAGCTTGCTGCCGACGGCGGAGGTGGTGGTGCTGATTTTGCCTTCGACGGTGGAGTCGCATCATTTGATTGGCGCGCGACAATTGGGGCTGATGAAGCAGGGAACGCTGCTGGTGAATTCGGCGCGGGGACCGATTGTGGATACGAATGCGCTGGTTGTGGCGCTGAACGCGGGACGGATTCGCGCGGCGCTGGACGTGACCGATCCGGAGCCCCTGCCGGATGGGCATGCGCTGTGGAAGTGCCCGAATTTACTGCTGACTCCGCACGTGGCGGGATCGAGCCCGCAGTTTGGGCCGCGGTCGCTGCGGAATGCGGCGGAGGAGTTGCGGCGGTATATGAAGGGCGAGCCGCTGAAGAACGCGGTGCAGGCGGCGATTTGAGCGGCGGGGCTCGGGTGAGTTACTGGAGAGCCCGAAGAGCGGGGCATTGTGGTATCCCACCCTTTCGCAAAGAGCGCGAAAGGATGGGGCACCTAGCGGTGGTGGTTTAGCCGGCGATTTGAGTTGCGGCGGGTTGAGCCGTTTGCGCAGCGCGGCGCCAGTCGCGGAGGCCGAGGGCGGCAAGGGCGACGAGGCCGGCGTAGAGCGCGGCCGTGGGCACGAGGTGCTTGTAGAGATACTCGCCGATGTAGATGAGGTCGACGGCGATCCAGAGCCACCAGTTGGCGATGTGCTTGCGGGCCTGCCACCAACTGGCGACGAGCGAGTAGCTGGTGAGGGCGGCGTCGAGGTGAGGCAGTGCTGCGCCAACTTGGGTCATGAGCCACCCCAGAAGCACAGAGCCGATGGCGCCGGCGACGAGGCCGCCGATCCAGCCACGCAGGCTGAGCGGTTCGACGCGGACGGTTCCGTCATTTTGTATGCCGCGCCACCAGTGGCACCAACCATAGAGCGTGAAGGCTACGAAGAAGACTTGCAGAAGCGAGTCAGAGAAGAGGCGCGCGCGGTAGAAGACTACGAGATAGAGGAAGTCGGCGGCGAGGACGACGGGCCAACAGATGAGCAGGCGGCGGGTGGTGAGCCAGATGCCGATGACCGTGGTGATGGTGGCGGTAAGTTCGAGCCAGTTTTCGGCGAGGTAGTTGAAGATTGTGTGCCAGGTCATATGGGCTGTGCTCCCTGCGTGGGTCGCGGGTGGGCCGAGGCCCAGGTTCGGAGCGCGTTGAGGAGGGTTTGTCCGCGGGAGGAGTGGAACCAGCGGGCGTGGGCGACGAGATAGCCCTCGGTGGCGAGGCGGCCTTTTTCAGGCGAATGGAGGACGCCGAGGAAGTAATCGGCCTCGGTAAGGGCGAACTCGGCGTGGCAGAGGGCGGCGATGGGCGCGAGGGCGGCGGCTTCTTCGCGGGAGAGTGGGCGGATGGATTCGTAGCCTGCGAGCAGGGCGTGCAGATGGTCGAGGTGGATGGGGACGGTGTTGTCGTTCACGGGATCTTGCGTGAGGGCGAGCCACTCGACGATGTTGCGTTCAATGGCGTGGGCGATGTCGTGGATGGCGCAAGTGCGGTCGGCGAGGCCGAAGTCGATGATGGCTGTGGCCTGGGCGTCGGGAGTCACGTCGGACCAGAACAGGTTGGAGGCGTGGAGATCGTTGTGGGTCCAGAGGGATGGGAGGGAAGGCAAGAGAGGCTGCAACTCGGCGTGAAAGGGGGCGAGCAGGTCGAGAGCCTCGTCACAGGCAGAACGGGTGACTGGATCGTTGGCGAGGGAGGGGCGCGCGGCTAAGTAGTTGTTGAAATCGAATGCGGGATTGTTTGAGGCGAAGATGGTAAAGCCGGCTACGAGCGGGCGCGGGTGGCGGCGTGGGGCGGTGAAACTTTGCGCGGCTTGATGGAGGTGCGCGAGGGCCTGGCCGGCGGAGTGGGCGTGGGCGGCGGATTGGAAGGGCGTCCAGGAGAGGGCGTCTTGATAGATGTCGATGCCGGCGGGGATCTCGTGGACCTCGTAGGTCCATTCGCCGGATTCGATTGCGGTTTGGCCGGAGGGTGTGGCGAAGACTAGCGGGACGGGAGCGCCGTGGGCGTGAAGATGCTGAAGGAAGCGATGCTCTTCGAGGAGGCCTTCGGCGTCGCGGACGGTGCGGTGATGGCGCTTGATGAAGACGCGGCCCTTTTGCGTTGAGACGACGCTGGCGGCGGAGAAGGGGCGCGGGCTGACGGAAAGGATTGCTGTTGGTTCGGCGATGGCGGGAAAGTGACTTAGCAAAGCGCGCGCCTCATCGAGAGTGAGAGGCGGCCAGTCGGGCTCGACGAGCGTGCCGTCCAGACCGTGCGCTTTTGCTTCGGTGGTCATTGGCGGAAGTTCCCTTTCAGCTTAGAACGTGAAATGGGCGGAGAGGCGGACGGTGGTGGGCGCTCCGAGCCAGAGGAAGGTGTCGCCGTAGCTTGCGCCGGTGTCGCTCCAGTAGCGCTTGTCGCGGATGTTGTTGGCGTAGAGGCGGAAGGTGACGCGGCCGTGATCGCCGCCGGGAGTGTAGCGCGCGCCGAGGTTGAAGATGTTGGCGGCGGGGATGCTGACTGTGTCGTCGCGCATGGCCTCTTTGCGGGAGGAGTAGCTCCAGCCGGGCATGAGGTGAAGGCCATGCAGGCGAGGGAGGGCCAGGTCGGCAAAGAGGTTGGTATGAAGATGGGGGACGTTCAGGACTTGCTTGTTGTCGAAGGCGGGTGTGCCGGTGTTATTGGAGATGGCGCGCAGGGCGGCGGCGGAGCCGGTGAGGCGGAGCCAGTTGGCGGCCTTGCCTTCGGCGTTGAGCTCGATGCCTGTGTGGGTTTCACGGCCTTCGGACTCGAAGCACGGATCGCCGGCGTTGCCGGTGGGGCAGAAGCTGTCAGCGGCCTGGATGATTTTGGGATAGAGGAACGGGGCGGTCATGCGGAAGAGGGCGGTGGAGAGAAGGATGCGCTGGGCGGGCTCGTATTTTGCGCCGACCTCAGTTTGGCGGGTGTTGAAGGGGGCGAGGAACTGATTGGCGTTATCGACCCACCAGGGGGCCTGGGGACCGAGCGAGAGAAGGGCGCCGTAGTTCGAGTAGACGGTGAGGTTGGAGAGCGGGTTGTAGGTGACGGCGTACTGCGGGAGCCAGACGGGCTTGGCTGTGACGGTGGGCGGAGTGGTGGGGCTGGTGGCAGTGAGGGAGTAGTTGTGGTCGCGGAGCCCATCGTAACGGCCGCCGGCGATGAGTTGCACGCGGCCGGGAAGATGGATGCGGTCTTGCAGGATGAAAGAGGCTTGATGGCTGTCTTCCCAGAGGGTGCGCGGGCCGGCGGTTTGATACGGGCTTTCAATGGGGACGGGGGCGATGGACTGGTAAATGTTTTCTGAGCCCACGTAGGCGTAGACCGCGCCGTCCTGTACGGTGGAGGGTGCGTTGGCGGGCGGCGCGCCGGGCTGTTGGACGCTGCGGAGAAAGAGTTCGCCGCCGAGGGTGAGGTCGTGGGTGACGGCGCCGGTTTTGATGTGGCCGGTGAGGATGGCTTCAGCGACGGCGTCGATGCGGAGTTCGCCGGGGTCGCGGTAGTCGTAGATGCCGTAGGTTCCGTCGGGGCAAAAGAAGTAAGCGGGGGCATTGGGCGCGCCGGGGCAGTTGACGTTGCCGTTGGCGTCAAAGGACGAGCCGTAGGCGTAGATCACGTTGTCCTGGATGAGCGAATGGCTGAGGCCGGCAGAGGCGATGGCTGTCCAGTTGGGAGAGAAGGTGAGGTCGAGGCGGGTGTTGGCGTTGAAGGTGTCGTAGGTATCGGGGGGGCCCCAGGGCTGGTCGCCGAGCATGGTGGAGGCGTAGACGCGGTGGATGTCGGGGAGGGTTGTGCCACCGAGGAGCTGAAAGCCGCTGCCGTCGCGCTCGACTTTGTGCTGGTACTCGAAGTCGTTCTTCCAGAGGACGTGGGAGTTGAGACGCCAATCGACGGCGGCGGCGGAGACGGCGCGCCAACCGTTGGTGTCGTTCATGTAGCTCTGGATTCGCTCGCCGGCGAGATTGAGGCGGGCTCCGATTTGTTTTTGAGCGCCGAAGAAGCGGCCGAGATCGACGGCGCCGTAGCTTGTGCCGCGGTGATCGGTGGCGAGGTCGAGCGCGTGGACGAGGGCGGGGCGCTTGGTGACGTAGTTGATGAGGCCGCCGCCGGAGGCGATGCCGGTTTCAACACCGGCGAGGCCGTTGAGGATTTCGACGGCCTGCTTGTTTTCGAGGGGAACGTCCTGCTCGCCGGCGATGGTGAGGCCATTGATCTGGAGGCCGGTGGCGAGGTCGATGGGAAAGCCGCGGATTTCGTAGTCGCCGTAGTAGCCGACGGGGACGTAGTCGTCGCCGACGGAGGCGTCGTTCTTGATGACGTCAGAGAGCAGGCGGGCGACCTGGTCGGAGAGCACGTCGCGGGTGATGACCGAGGCGGAGAGCGGGGCGTCTTTGAGCGGAACAGCGTCGAGGGCGCCAACGGAGACATTTTCGGGCAGGTAGTTGTCTTCGAGATTGGCGTGGACAACGACGGTGGTGGTGACGCGGGGCAGCGGTTGCGCGGCGGGAGCGGGCAGTTGCGGAGCAGTGGGCGGAGTGGGCGGCGCAGTCTGTGAGAACGCGGCGAGAGAGAGGAAGAGCGAAAGCAGCGGGGCCGTCGCGGGAAGGTTGTGGCGCGGAGCAGACAAAGGACGGCTGTGCGTTTGAGATGGACGGCGAGCCGAGATGGCGGCTGCGGAGCAGAGCATGGTTTCCCCTTGTTTCCAACTGACTGAAACAGGAGCACGCATGCTGCGAATCGAGGAAGGAGGCCGTTTGGCCCTTGGAAACTTCCCACGCCGGTATTATCCGGATCGGGTTCTAGGGTATTTCTCAGCCCCACCTCGTGGAGCACCCCTGTTTCAATAGTTCGATTGAAACACTCCTGAAGCGGATTTGCAAACGGACGGGCGTGGCGTGGCAGAGGAGGCGGGGGGGCGCGGGAATTGGCGGGACAGGGTTCGGGCGAGCCGGTGGGGGCGATGAGAGCGGCGTAGGGATGCATTTTGAGGGAAAAATGCCGACACTTCGACCGCCGCAGTTGCTACATTTGAGTTACGAACTGAGTAAAGGCGAAGCCAGTCCGGTTCCTTACCGAAAAATTTTTCTGAAAGGCGTGTTGATGGAAGGATTCTGTTTCCGTGCCTGTGTGGGTGGGCGGCTGGTCAAGCGCCTGCTGGTGGTGTGTTGCCTGCTTTTGCCGATGGGTGTGCGGCTGGCGGCGCAGTCGACATATGGCGCGATTCTGGGCACGGTGCGCGATTCAAGCGGGGCGCTGGTGGTGGGGGCCAAGGTCTTGCTGGTCAATACCGGCACCAGGGCCACACGCAACCTGGCTACCGATGCGAGCGGAAGCTACGCCTTCAAGAACATCGATGTGGGGACGTATGCGATCACGATTACGGCGGCGGGCTTTGAGAAGGAGACTCTGCCGGCGATCGCGCTGACGGCGCGAGAGACGCGGCGCATGGACGCGGCGCTGAAGCCGGGCGCGGAGACGCAGACGGTGGTTGTGCTGGAGGATGCGGCGCCGGTGATTACTACCGATGTTTCGAGCCTGGCGGAGACCAAGATCGGCGACGAGCTGGTGGATTTGCCGGTGGCGATTTATTCGCGGTCGGCGGGTTCGACGAGCCCGATCTCGACGCTGACGACCGAGGCGGGCGTGCAGACGGACGACAGCGGCGACCTGGAGGTGATGGGGACCGGTCCGGCGCTGCTGAGCATCACGATCGACGGCATTTCCAGCGTGGGGGTGGAGTACTCGGGGCCGGTGAACGAGATGTTTCCCTCGTTCAACTCGATCGAGGAGATTCGCGTTTCGGAGTCGAACAACAACGCCGAGTTCAGCGGCGTGGCCGATATTACGACGGTGTCGAAGGCGGGGACGAGCCACTTTCACGGGGGAGTGTTTGAGAATCACGAAAACACGGCGCTGAACTCGAACGACGGGTTTGCGCTGAGCAAGCCGAAGATTATCATGAACGATTTTGGCGGCACGCTGGGCGGGCCGCTGACGATTCCGCACCTGCTGGAAGGGCAGGATAAGAATTTTTTCTTTATCGGCTTTGAGGGGCTGCGGCTGCCGCGGGAGACGCCGATGCTGCTGAGCGTGCCTTCGATGGAAATGCGCAAAGGCAACCTGACGAGCTACCTGGCGGGACAGGGCGTGACGACAATTTACGAGCCGGATGGAGTGACGCCGATTGATCCGGCCCACGTGCCGGTGACGCCGATTGCGGCAAGCCTGCTGAAGACCCTGATGCCGATGCCGAATACTGGGGCGGCCGGCGCTTATGCGAATAACTACCAGGTGAATTTTCCGTCGCCGATTTCGGCGAACCAGGGCGATGTCAGGCTGGACCGGACGATCTCAGCGAAGCAGACGATTTTTGCGCGGTTCTCTTACAAGAACCGGCAGGTGATTACGGCGCCCTCGGCGGCTTGCACGTTTACCTATTGCGCGGAGGCGGGCAGTCCGCTGCAAGGGGGATATAACACGCCGGAGATCGACGAGGGGCTGACGCTGGCGCATAACTATATCTTTTCGTCGAATCTTATGAACGAGTTTCGCGGCGGATTCAACGCGCAGCACACATCGGAGACGCAGAGCTACGCGACGAATACGCTGCTAAGCCAGACGGGGATTACCGTGCCGCAGCCGGACACGACCTGGTCCGAAGCGCCGCAGGTGCTGATCAACGGGTTCATGTCGACGGGAGCGGGGAATCCGGGCGTGCAGCGGGGACAGATTATCCAGGCGCTGGATAACGTGACGTGGACGAGGGGCAACCACAGCTTCAAATTTGGCGCCGATTTCAAGCGCATTACCGACCGCGACGATAACGTGTACGGGAATTACCGGTCGGGGTGGTACGTGTTTAACGGATCGACGACGGTGACGGGAGCGATCGGCGATCCGTATACGGCTTTCTTGCTGGGGTACCCGGACTACACCGAGGTGAGCTCGACGAACAAACCAAGCATGGACGGGCTAGGCTACGCCTATGCGGGGTTTGGGCAGGACGACTGGAAGATTACGCCGCAGCTTACGCTGAACCTGGGGCTGCGGTATGAGTTGCATCCGCCGATGCGGGAGACGCAGGGCAATACAGCGGTCTTTGAGCCGGCCTACAGCGCGACGATCGGTGGCCAGAAAGTGAACGGCGCGGTGGTGGTGCCGAATGCGCAGGCGCTGGCATTTGAGTCGGCGGGGTTTGCGGCGGCGATTCAGCCGACGCCGGTATTGACGGCGGCGCAGGCGGGGATTCCGGAGACGCTGCGGTACACGGACGGGACGAACTGGGGTCCGCGGCTGGGGTTTGCGTGGCGGGTGCGGGGCAGCGACAGGACGGTTCTGCGCGGCGGCTGGGGACGGTTTATTGAGACGCCGCTGGGGTTCTCGCTGGTGGCCGGCTGGGGCGTGGATGCGAGCTACTTGGCGACGTATAACCAGGGTTATGCGAGCGACAATGTGACGCCGCTGCTGTCCCTGGCGAATCCGTTTAACAGCCTGGTGGCGAGCGGCGCGGGGACTTCGGATTTCGATTACGCTTACCCGGTTCGCTACAAGAACCCCACCGTGCAGCAGTGGAACCTGACGCTGGAGCAGGATCTGGGACACGGGATCGGCGCGCGGGCTTCGTACACGGGCAGCCATGGAACTAACCTGGACGCGATGGTGGATTTGAACCAGGTTCCGGCGAATACGGTGGGGTATGCGCAGGACTCGGCGGCGATTCCGTATCCGCTATGGGCGGTGATCCAGAGCGTGCAGAATGCGGCGTTCAGCAATTACAACGGCGCGGACGTGGAGGTTTCGCGGCACAGCGGCAAGGGGATTACGTTTGATGCGAGCTACTCGTTCACGCGGGACCTGTCGAATGCGGGCGGGGCGACGCCGACGGCATTTGCCGTGGCGGGCGGGAGCTTTTTGACGGACCGGTTCCATCCGGGGCACGACTACGGGAACGTGATTTATGACCGGCGGCACCGGTTTCTGGCGACGTATTTGTACGATTTGCCGCTTGGGCATGGGCAGCGGTGGATAGCTGGGAGTGCGTTGGCGGACCGGCTGATGGGCGGATGGCAATTGGGCGGCGTGACGATTTTGCAGAGCGGGCCGTTCTTGACGCCATACATGGACACCGTCGATCCGGCGAATACGAACATCTTGACGACGGTGGGGCAGACGCGGCCAGACCGGTTGCAGAATGTTTCGCTGTATGCGGCGCAGCGGACGACGACGCAGTGGCTGAACCCGGCGGCGTTTCCGTACAAGACGCTGGCGATTGGGTATGGAACGCCGAACCAGATCGGCATTGGGCGGTTTGGGAATGCGCCGGTGGGCGGCGTGGTGGGGCCGGGAACGGCGAACTTTTCATTATCGCTGATGAAGAGCGTGGCGCTGGTGGCGAAGTCGAAGCTGCAAGTTGGGGTGGAGGCGGCGAACGTGTTCAACCATCGGAACTATGAGCCGCCGAATATGCAGGTGGATTCGCCGAGCTTTGGATCGATTACGGCGCTGCAACAGGCGGAGGGCGCGGGGCCGCGGAGTCTGGAGTTGTCGGGGAGGATTACGTTCTGAAGCATATTCTGTGAATTTGGTGTAGACCTGAGATATGAGAACCAGCATCAGGCTTGACGATGACGCGCACCAATTTGCATTGATCTACGCGGGCGCGAAGGGGATTACTCTGGGCGCGGCGATCAGTGAGTTGATTCGGAGGGCGGAGGCTACGCCTCCTCCGGCGCAGGATATACGGCAGTCGGCCAGCGGGCTCGCGATGTTTCCACCTACCGGCAAGGTACTGACGGCACGGATGGTTAAAGAGGCTGAGAGTGAGTTCGACTAAGGCTCGATAGCTGGGAAGGGCACGACATAGTGACCTTTCCGCGTTTTTTCACATACGAAGGATCGTTCTACGAATGCAGCGAGTTAGCCCCCGCTGGCGCGGGGTTAGCGAGTTAGCAAGTCAGCGGGCGGTGCGGGTGGACGCGGCCTTGACGCTTCCGGGAGTGGTTTGGGCGAGCAAGATTCGGAGGGGCACGCTTCCCTATATCTACATTCCAGAGCGTTCCGGGTCCTACTTTCCTGTGCCTTCGGTTAGGGTGACGATTTTGTCTACGGCGGGGACGGTGAAGTGTTCTACTTTGCCGCTGGGCCAGTGGATTTCTATGTCGTCGATTTTGGTGGCTGGGCCGAGGCCGAAGTGGGGGCGCGGGTCGTTCGAGGAGAGATAGCTGCCGCCACTGAGGACGTCGGCGCGCTGGCGCATTCCGTTGGCGGTGACGTAGACGGTGGCTCCGACGGCGTCGCGCGGGCTTTTGGGGCCGCCTACGAGTTTCAATTCGAGCCAGTGATTGTGGTCGGGGTTGACGTTGCGGAGCAGGACCGGATGGCCGTCCATGACGTTGATGACGGCGTCGATTTTGCCGTCGTTGAAGAGGTCGCCGACGGCCATGCCGCGGCCGGCGATGACGTCGGCCAGGCCGGTGCCTTCGACGGCGGGGACGGGCTCAAATCTTTTGCCTTCGAGGTTGCGGAAGAGCATGGGACGCTGCGCCCAACTGGTGCCCCAGTTGTATTTGTCGGCCTGGGGGTAGACGTGACCGTCTGCCATGAGCAGATCGCGCCAGCCGTCGTTGTCGTAGTCGATGAAGGCGTCGCCCCAGCTTAAGAACGGAACGGAGACTTCGGCGATGCCGAGCTGGTCGCTGATGTCGGTAAAGTTTCCGTCGCCTTCGTTCTGGTAGAAGGGCTTGTAATCGTCGGAGAATGTCGTGTTGAAGACGGCTAACATGCCGTTGTTTTGGTAGTCGCCTACTGCTAGCCCCATCGACGCGGTTTCACGGCCGGCGGAGTTGAGCGCGAAGCCGGAGGAGTAGCTGACGTCTTCAAATGTGCCGTCGCCTTTGTTGAGGTAGAGATAGTTGGGCGTGGAGTCGTTGCCGACGAGGAGGTCGGGACGGCCGTCGTTGTTGATGTCGGCGAAGAGCGCGCCGAGGCCATAGTAGCCGGGCTTGTCAGAGACACCGGCTTTTTCGCTGACGTCGGTAAATGTGCCGTCGCCGTTGTTGTGGAAGAGATGGTCGGGCTCGCCTTTGAGGCCGCGGGGGCCGCAGGCTACCTGCTCGCCGCGGAAGGTGCAAAAGGCGTTGGTGGCCGCGTCGTTGGTGGGCAGGTTATTCCAATCCCAGTGGAGATAGCCGGCCACAAAAAGATCAAGCCGCCCGTCGCCATCGTAGTCGCCCCAGGTGGCGGACGAGGACCAGTTGCCGAGCTGGACGCCGGCTTTTTCTGCGACGTCGGTAAAGGTGCCGTCGTGGTTGTTGTGATAGAGGCGGTTCTTGCCGACGTTGGAAACGAAGATGTCCGCCCAGCCGTCGTTGTCGTAGTCGGCGATGGCGACGCCGGTGCCCCAGCGGTCGTTGGTGACTCCGGCTTTGGCGGCGACGTCAGTGAATGTGCCGTCGTGATTGTTGTGGAAGAGGGCGGCGTGGGGCGGGGTGGCTTTGCCGGTGAGGGCGTCGAGGGTGGAACCGTTGACGATGTAGATGTCGAGCCAGCCGTCGTTGTCGTAGTCGATGAGGCCGACGCCGGAGCCCTTCGTCTCGACGATGTACTTCTTTTCGGGCGTGCCCATTTTGTGGGTCCAGTGGGTGAGGCCGGCTTTCTCGGAGATGTCAGCGAAGACGACGGGGCCGGTCTTGACGAAGCCGCTGGCGGTGATGGGCGCTGGGCGCGGCGCGGGCGCGACGGGTTGCTGGGCCGGCTGCCCTGGGGAATGAGCACCGGGGACGGTGGCTTGAGCGGAGAGAAGTGCGGGAAATCCTGCCGCCAGCAGTCCCAGGAAAGTGGTGGTGCGCAACGCCTCAAACATTGCAGCAAGTATACGGGGCGGGGTGGGGGCAAGTATCCGCCGAAAGATGGAGGGCGCGCGGCTACTCCTCGCCGAGTTCGTAGGGGATGGCGAAGCGGCCAATCTGGACGATGGATTTGTCGGAGGGCGGCCAGATGTGGAGGCTTTCAACGCGGCTGCCACCGACGATGCGATGGGCTTCGGTGGCGCCGAGGAGTGCGCCGGTGGCGGCTTCGTGGAAGTGGACGTTGAGGGCGTCGCCGGCGGCGGAGCGGGTCCATCCGAAGACGTAGTCTCCGGGCTTGAGGGCGATGCCGCCGATGCGGACGGGGGCCTGGACGATGAGGTAGTGGGAGTATTTGCCGTCGGCGGAGTAGCCGGCGGTGAGCAGGACGACGCCGGCGATGAAGCGGCCGCGGGCGTTGACGATGCCGGAGGCGGTGCGCATCTCGGTTTCAATGTGTTCGCGCTCGACGGGGGCGCGGGCGGGGAGCAGCGAGGCGAGTTCGGGGTCGGTGGCCTGACGCCATGAGGATTTTTGGGCGTGGGACTGCGGGGCGGTGAGGAGCAGGAATGCTGCGACGAGGGCTGCGACGAAAAGCTTGGCGAGTCGAGGGCTGTGGTTTCCCACCCTTTCGCCAAAAGGACGGCGAAAGGATGGGGCACACCGCATTTGTGCTTTTTCGGACTCGGGGTGGGGCGGCCTTGGAGGTATTCCTGGTCTCAAAAACGAGACCAGGGGCACCCAGGCTTGTGGGTTCGCGTCGCCGAACCGCAGGTCCTTCGACTCCCGTTGGTCGCTCAGGATGACATATCTGTGCGTTTGGTCTCGATTCATGGCTTTGGCTTTCTGAGGGATTCGAGGGGGACAATGCCGCGCTGGATGGCGGCGGTGGCGGCCTGGGTGCGATCAGTGACGCCGAGCTTGCTGAGCAGGCTGTTGATGTGAGTTTTGACGGTGGCCTCGGAGATTTCAAGCTCGGTGGCGATCTCCTTGTTGCTTTTGCCGTGGACGATCTGCTCGAGGACATCGAACTCGCGGGGGGTGAGCTCCTCAGTGCCCATGCGCTCGGCGAGGCGCTGGGCGATGGCGGGGGGGATGTGCTGGCGGCCGGCGTGGACGGCGCGAATGGTGGAGATGAGTTCCTCGGAGGTCATGCCCTTGAGGAGGTAGGCGCGCGCGCCGGCCTGGAGGGCGCGGAAGATGTCTTCGTCGCCGTCGTAGGTGGTGAGGACGATGAAGCGCGCGCCGGGGGTTTCCATGCGGATGCGCTCGATGACTTCGACGCCGCTGAGGCGGGGCAGGCGGAGATCGACGAGGGTGATGGCGGGCTGATGCTTGCGGAACTGGGCGATGGCTTCAACGCCGTCCGCTGCTTCGCCGACGACTTCGAGGCCGTCGACGACGTTGAGCAGGGCGACGAGGCCGGCGCGTACGACGTGGTGATCTTCGACGACGAGGACGCGGATGGGTTCTTTGGGCGGGGAATCGTTCACGATGGATCTCCTGTTGACTCTCGCGGCTCGCGGGGCGCTGGGGCTTGCAGGCGGACGGTGACGCCGGCGCCGGGCTCGCTGGTCACTTCGAGAGTACCGCCGATGGCGGCGGCGCGCTCGCGCATGCCGGTAAGGCCGTAATGGCCGGGTTGGTCGGCGGCGTCTGCTGGTAGTCCTAGGCCATCGTCGCGAACCTCGAGAGCGATGTGGGCGGGCGCATATTCAAGCTGGACACGCAGATGGGCAGCACCGGCGTGCTTGTTCACATTATGGATGGCTTCCTGGGCGACGCGAAGGATTTCGCGCTCGGTGCCCGGGGGCAGCGGGCGATATGCGCCGAAGATGCTGAAGTTGGTGTCGAGGGTGGGGGTGCGCCCGGCCTCGACGAGGCGGCGGAGACGGACGGGGAGGGTGGTTTCAGCGGAGTCTTGCGAGCGGAGGGCCCAGATGGACTGGCGGGCTTCGGCGAGGCCTTCGCGGACGTAGCCGCGGGTGGTGTCGAGATGCTTTTGGGCGGCGTCGACTTTGTGGAGGTGGAGGAGTTCGGAAAGGACTTCTAACTGGACGGAGATGCCGACGTACCCCTGGGCGAGCGTGTCGTGGATTTCGCGGGCGATGCGGTTGCGCTCGCCGAGGACGGCGGAGAACTCCCGCTGGGCGACGAGCAAGCGGCGGCGAAGCAGAAGAACAATGAGGGCGATGGCGGCGAGGGCGAGGAGGATGGAAAACCAGGCGGTCTGGTAGAAGTGGGGGCGGAGTTCGAAGGCGAGAGCGGCACCAGTGGTGTTCCAGAGGCCGTCGTTGTTGGCGGCCTGGACGCGGAAGGTGTAGCGGCCGGGAGGGATGTTGGTGTAGTAGGCGGTGCGGCGGAGGCCGGCTTCGGTCCAATCGCGGTCGAAGCCTTCTAGCTTGTAGCGATAACGGATTTTTTGCGGAGCGATGAAGCTGAGGGCGGCGTAGTCGAACTCGAAGTGGACGTGACCGGCGGGAATGCGGAGGCGGCTGCCGGGGGACAGGGGGACGTCGTCGACGGTGAAGCGCTCAAGAGCGACAGGCGGGGGAATGGTGTTGACGGGGAAGTGGGCGGGATCGACTTCGACCAGGCCTTTGGGGGTGGCGAACCAGAGATGACCGTCGCGGGAGCGCCAGGCGGAGGGATGGCTGTTGGTGGCGGTTTCGCGGCTGTGGAGGCCATCGGCGGGGCCGAAGTCGATCTGGCTGATGCAGCCGTTGGATGGGGCAAGGGTGCAGCGGGCGATGCCGTTGGCGGTGGCGAACCAGAGATGGTTCTCGCTGTCGCCGAGGATGGCGTGGATGGAGGTTTGTGCGGGATCGGGTTGGGGAGCGGGGGTGAATTTGTGGCCGTCGAAGAGATTCCAGCCGTGGTCCTGGGTGCCGATGTAGAGAACGCCGTTGGCGCGAGGCAGGAGCGCGGTGACGACGTTGCTGGAGAGGCCGTTGGCGGTGGTGTAGTTCGTGATTTGGTTATTGCGAATGCGGGAGAGGCCGGCGAAGGTGGCGACCCAGAGATCGCCCAGGGAGTCGCGGGCCATGGCACCGACTAGGTCACTGCCGAGTCCGCTGGACTGGGTGAAGGTTTCGAGGCGCGGGGCGGAGATGGGGCCAGTGAGGTGAGTGAGGCCACGGCGGGTGCCGATCCAGAGGCTGTTGTCGGGGTCGGCGTGGAGGGAGCGGATGAAGTCGTCGGGAAGGCCGTCGGCGGAGGTGAGGGCGCTAATTTGGCCGTGGTGGATGCGGTTGAGGCCGTCGGGGGTGCCGACCCAGAGATCGCAGTTGGGGGCGGCGGCGAGGGAGAGGATGACGTCGCTGAGGAGGCCGTTGCGGACGGTGTAGTTCTTCGATTTGGCGGGGTTGGAGGGTTGGAAGGCGTTGAGGCCGGCATTGGCGGTGCCGACCCAGAGGGTTCCGGCGGGGTCTTCGACTACGGTGGTGGTGGCGTCGGACGAGAGGCCGTCGCGAGCGCCGAGGGTGCGAAAGCGCTGGTCGCGGAGGATGTGGAGGCCGCCGGTTTCTGTGCCGGCCCAGAGGTTGCCTTCGCGGTCTTCGAGGAGGGTGAGGATGGATGCGGTGGCGAGGGGGTCGGTGATGGGGAGTTTTTCGAGCTTGCCGTTGGACCAGCGGGCGAGGCCGGCGTTGGTGCCGATCCAGGCGTTGCCCTCGCGATCAACGAATACCGTTTGGATGCGAGTTCCGGGAAGGTCTTTGCCGACGGTCCATCGCTGCATGCGGCCGTTGTTCGTGAGTTCCACCGTACTCCTGTCAACGAGCACACGGCGTCCGTCTGACAGCCTTGCGTCAAATATCACACCTGGATCTTGCATCTTGCCTGAGTGAATTGGGCCGACACGCCAGCCGTCGATGCCGATGTCGCCATTGGTGCGTTCGAAGAGGATATCGCCGCCATCTGTTGAAACAATGATGCGACCAGCATCTCCCTGTCGCAGAGAACGAATCCCGTTCGCCACCAAGCCGCTGTGCGTCGTGAATACGGTGGATGCTCCGTCTTTCCATCGTGCAAGGCCGTCGCTGGTGCCGATCCATAATGCGCCGTCGTGGGCGGCGAGGAGGCAGCGAATGTCGTTGCCGGGGAGGGCGGGGGTGGTGGTTTTGTCGAAGACGGTGAAGCTGACGCCGTCGAAGCGGACGAGGCCGACCTCGGTGGCGATCCAGACAAAGCCGTCGGGGGTTTGGGCGAGGGCCTGAACGGTGTTTTGCGGGAGGCCGTTTTCCATGACCCAGGATTGGCGGGCGCAGCCGGCCAGCGGGGTGGTGGGTTCGAGGGCTTTGGCTGCCAGTGCGCCGGCCAGCAGGAACGCGGCTGAAGTTGCGCAGGCGATGGCTGCCAGGCGATGCGGGCGCGGGGTGGTTTTTCGCGATGGGACGCGCGGATTGGGAGAAACCTGAGTCACGGAGCGGACTAACTCCTGCCGGCGCGGCTGCAACCGGCGCAAGGATGCGCACCTCAACCTTAATTGGAAAGATGGGGGGATGCACAGGCGTCCAATGGGTTCGGCGCTGAAAAGGCGGCCATCTCCACCTTTGGATGGAGTCCAGGCTCCCTCGAATGATTCAAGACATGTGGGGTGGGCGCCGATAGTCTGTGTATGTCTCCTGATTGTGGTTCTTGAACTGGCATTGAAGAGCGTGATGATCGGGTGGCGGCCCTGCTTGCACAGGGCTGCCACCCGATTTCCTTTTGCGCGCTGAAAATCCGGGCTTGGTGGTTGCGGCGGCGGCCCTTGGAGTCCGGCAGGAGAAGGGCGGGCAAAACCCGCAATGCACGGATTACACTCCAAAGAATCAAACCTGCTCGATTTGGAGTACCAATGAGGTCGTTTTGCATTTTGCTTGTTGGCATTGGCACCCGGCCTTCCGGCGAGTGCATGT
>Ga0302320_10007281_pt1 | contig 24394 bp, 20 predicted proteins | sample Bog_T0_3_FD_202130 | JGI IMG/M metagenome (GOLD analysis project Ga0302320, IMG submission 202130) | Peat permafrost microbial communities from Stordalen Mire near Abisko, Sweden - Bog_T0_3 | ecosystem: Environmental > Terrestrial > Soil > Wetlands > Peat | place: Sweden: Abisko, Stordalen Mire...
GGCGAGCAGCTCGGGACCGACGATCGCCAGCGGCGTCGTACCATAGGACAACAGGCGGTCGTGGAAATCGTGCAGCGATCCCCTGCCGCCCATCTTCTGCCAGTACTCGCCCAGCAGCTGGTCGATCTGCAGCCGTCCCGCCGCATAGCCGGTGACATAGCCGGGACCGGTCGCGATGCCGGCAATGGCGGCGGTTGCCGCCGCGGGGCTGAACGTCGTCTGGCTCGCGTAGAACTCCGCCGCCTGCGCAAGGCTCCACTCGCCGGCAGCAAGCCTGACATCCGCGATCACGCGCGCACCGCGCACACGCTCCCAGCGCGCGGCGTGCAGCGGCCCGTCGAGGTGGTCCCCGAAGAGTCCCAGCCGCACGAACATCGCCTCGCCATAGAAGGCCCAGCCCTCGGCGAACGCCGTGCTGTCCTGGATGCGGCGCACGAAATCAGGATGGCGGCGTGCGATCGACAGCTGCAGGAAATGTCCGGGCATCGCCTCGTGCGCTGCCGTGCTGAGGATCCGGTCGCGATCGAAATCCTCATTGATGTCGAGCTTCGCCGCCGCTTCCTCGAGCGAGACCGGCGGCGTGATGAAGTAGTATCCGGTACCGGCGGCGGCGAACAGCCGCGGCGGGATCATCGATGCGCCCGGACTCACCGGCTGCATGAATTCCGGGGTCGCCTCGACCTGCATCTCGCCGAGCCAGGCAGGCACGGTGATGACGTCATGGGTGGTGACGAACTCGCGCAGCTGCGCGATGCGGTCGCGGTAGAAGTCGATCAGCGCCGGGCCTGCGGGTGCCATGCCGCCGCCGCTGGCCGGACCGAACGGCAGGTGTTGATGTTCGGCCAGCGCGGTGAGCCAGGCTTCATCGGCCCAGCCGCGCGCCAGCAACTCCTGGCCGATGCGTTCGAGGTCCGCCGATGCATAGGGCAGCAGCTGTTCCTCCTGCAACATCCGCTCGAATGCGCGCCGTCCGATCGCGAAGTTCTCCGGCCATGCGGCGACGTGCGCATCGATGTAGCCCTTCGTGGCGGCGATCGCCGCGAGCGCCGCGTCACGCGCGCGCAGGAATTCCTGCTGCGCGGCACTGCCCGCACCGTAATGCGCAGTCGCCGCCTCGGTCAACGGGCCGTTGAACAGGCTCGCAGCCCCGGCAAGCTCCTCGCTGCCGACCATGCCGAACAGGTGTCCCGGATGCGTGACCATGCGCTGCGCGGCGTCGATGAATGCCGGAGACTTGCTTAAGCGGCTGACGATGTCCGACCACGCCCGGTCAACGGTGGCGGCTGTCGCGCCGTCGCGTCCCGCGACAGGCAGGAACTGCAGCTGCGTGAAGATCGCATTGACCACGGTATTCGCGCCCCAGGAATAGTCCTTGCGGTCCTGCCGGTAGATGCGCAGCGCGTTGAGGCGTTGCGCAAGCTGCGCCGCAATCAGCCGCGCATCGTCACGGTCGACCAGCGCCAGCGCCTCCGGCCTGCCGCCGACGATGCCGGCCAGCTGGTGCTGCCATGCGGACAGGCGCGCGATGTAGTCCGCACGTTCCTTCTCGGACGGCGTCTCCAGATCGCCGTCGTATTGGGTGAGGCCGCGCGCAGTCGCCTCGCTGGGATACAGGCGGGCGGAGGTGTAGACGATGTCCTCGGCAAGCTGCGTGAGCCGCTGATGCGTCAGGTCGCCGACAGCTGCGCCCTCGGCCGTCGCGCTGCAGGCTGCGCCGGCGAAGCCTGCCACTACAAACCAGATGAGATTTTTCATCCGTGCATCATACCGGGTTGCCCCGTACAGGGGTCTGCCAGCGCTCCGCCGCCCGACGGCGCGGGACCGGGGGTATTTCGTACTGCGGTAGCTCCTGCAGGCAGAAACTCAGCGCGATCAATGCGGTCGGCACGTGAAACAGCAGTATCCACGCGCGCGGATTGCCTGCGACGACGCTGCGCGGAATCACAGCGACGACGAGCAGGATTGCCATGAACACCAGTACCGGGATGCCGCGCCTCAGGAACACGCCCCAGCGTGCGAGATACAGACGCTCGTGGTAACGCGCCGGCGATTCCGCCAGCGTGCGCTCGAGGTGGGCCGCAACGCGTTCGAGCGCGCGCTCCGCGCGGACGGTCCTGACGCGTGCATCGCCCCGCAGTCGCAGTCGCGACTTCCACCCGAGCGGCGTCCGTATGAGCCGCGCCCAGTTCCAGCCCAGCACGGCCAGCAGGTCCTCAGGGAAGTCCAGCACCCTGCCGGGCGCAGGCACGAGAGTGATCTCGGCGGCGACGCCGCGCACGCCGGACAGCTGCAGAATCAGGCTCACATCGTCCAGCAGGACCTGCGCCTCGGTCAGCGCGATGGGCGCCGTGTCCCCACCGCTGCCGTCGATCCAGTGCAGGCTGTAGCTGCGCGCAATGCTGTAGCCGCCGCCGCTGCTGCTGAAATGGCGCCAGGGATCGACCGATTCGATCGCGGCCAGCAGTTCCGCGGGCCGCAGGCCGGTCGCCGTCAGCGTCGCAGCGGGCATGCCGGCGAGAACCAGCGTGCGTGTCAGGCAGAAGCTGCCGGTGCCCAGGCTCTCGAGCGCGAGCGTTTCATGCAGCGGTGGCGCCCGCTCAACCGGGCCGGCATGCTCGCGCGGCCGGAACAGGATTCTGCGCGCGATGCGATCGCTGGCGCCGAGGTCGACCTGCCGGCCGCGCCGCGTGAACGGCTCGACCAGCTCGAGGATCTCATGATGGGTCAGCGGCAGGACGGACATGAGTTGCGGCGCGCTCCTTCAGGGGAGTCAGGCGCCCAGCTGCCGCGCGATGCGGATGATCGCGGCGGCGCTCTGCTCGACATCCTGCGCCGTGGTCGCCCACGAGGAGACGCTGATGCGCATGGCCGTGTGTCCCTGCCACACGGTGACTCCCGCCCAGCAGGTCCCCTCGGCCTGGATTGCAGCGATGACGCGACGGGTCACTGCGGGAGGCCCGAACGATACCAGCACCTGGTTCAGCACGACCTCGTTGTGAATGCAGAATCCCGCCGCGCCCAGCAGTTCGGCGAAGCGACCGGCATGGCGGCAACAGCCCTCGATCATTGCATCGATGCCGCTGCGGCCGAGCGCCGCGAGTGCGGCCCAGACCTCGACGCCACGAGCCCGGCGCGAGGACTCAGGCGTGAAGTCGCTCGGGTTGCGGTACGGCGACTGCGTCGGCAGATAGTCCGCCGTGATCGCCATCGCGGCCTGCAACGCGGCGCGGCGCCGGACGAAGACGATGCCGCAGTCGTAGGGGACATTGAGCCATTTGTGCCCGTCGGTCGCCCAGGAATCGGCGAGTTCGATGCCGCGGGTCAGGAAGCGCCGCCCGGCACAGGCTGCCGCCCAGAGGCCGAAGGCCCCGTCCACGTGCACCCACGCGCCGGCGCGCTTTGCGGCCGGAATGATCGCGTCGAAGGGATCGAAGCTGCCGGTGTTGACGTTGCCGGCCTGCAGACAGAGGATCGCGGGACCGTTGATGGGCGGCAGACTGTCGGCACGCATGCGGCCCTGTGCGTCCACCGGGACACGCGTCACGCGGCTGCGCCCGAGGCCGAGGAGCCCGAGAGACTTGAACAGCGTGGGATGCGCCTCGGCCCCGACGATCACCTGGATCGGCGGCGCGCCGAACAGTCCGTCCGCATCCACCGCCCAGCCGGCGTCCGCGAGCACCTGATGTCGCGCCGCGGCCAGCGCCGCGAAATTCGCCAGTGTCGCGCCCGTGACGAAGGCGCCCGCCATGGGGTCGTCCCAGCCGAACAGCTCGTGGAGCCAGCGCAGTGCGACGACCTCGAGATGCGCGACACCCGGCGCAGTGGCATGGAAACACGCGTTCTGGTCCCAGGCGCCGGCGAGCCAGTTGGCCGCCAGCGCGGCCGGCAGCGAGCCGCCGGTCACGAGGCCGAAGAACCGCGGTCCTGCCATCGCAACCGTCGCGGGGCCCACGACCTCGTCCAGCAGCGCAAGCACCTGCCGCGGATCGGTGGGATCCGGCGCCAGCGGCACATCGAGGCGGGCGAGTGCCGCGAGGTCCGCAGCAGCCGGGACAACCGGCCGCTGCGGCAGCGCGTCCAGGTAGCGCTGCGCCCGACGTGCGGCATCATCGAGCAGTCCATCCACGGCCATTCCCCCCTGCCTGTTCCGCCAGTTTAGCCGGATCGGGTAGACTTCGGTCATCACCGATGAGGGGAGTCGGCCATGAATAAAATCTCTGCGATCGCGACGTGCTTCGCCCTGCTGCTGGCGGGCACAGCCCGGGCAGGCGTCTACATGGAACTCGGCGACCTGGAGGTTGCAAGCGGCAAGCTCACGCCGCAGCACAAGCTGTATGCACAGCAGGGTCGGCTGCGCATGGAGAGTGTCGACGGCCACACGATAGCGCTGTTCCGCGACAACGCAATGGTGCTGCTGGATCCGTCCAGCAGGAGCTACCGGGTGCTGGACAAGGCCACGATGGACCAGTTTGCGGGCAAGGCGAACGACATGATGTCGGCGATGCAGGCGCGGCTCGCGAGCCTCCCGCCGGACCAGCGTGCTGCGATGGAACGGGCCATGCAGGGCATGGGCGCGAGCATGCCGGGCGCTGCGGCGGCGCCGAAGTCACACACCTACGATGCCGAGGATACCGGCACCAGCGGCAGCGCCGGCGGCCGCAGCTGCCATCTGTGGAATGCGCTGCGCGACGGCAAGCGCACCGAGCAGCTGTGCGTCGTACCGACCGGGTCGCTGCCTGGCATGAGTGACGTGGAGGATTCCTTCAGGTCCGCCGCAGCATTCAGCGCGCAGATGCAGGAAGCACTGCAGGCCCGCGGGGGTCTGATGGGCTCGATAGGCGCGAACGCCGGGGGTGCGCTGTCGCAGGGTCTGTCGCTGATGCAAAAGATCGGCGGCATGCCGGTGGCGACGCGCCGCTACGACAGCAGTACCGGGGCGCTCGCAGCGACCGAATCGGTGATGACGCAGTGGCAGCAGCGCAGCATCGATGCCGCGCAGTTCGAAATACCGGCGGGCTATACGCGCAAGGAGTTCATGGAGGGGCGCCGGTCGCAGTGATCGTCATTTCTTCCGGTACCCCGGCAGGCTGCTGGCGAGCTGGCTGTGGGCCAGCGGAATCGCGGTCTCGACGGCAACGTTGAAGTTCGCGGTGACGTCCTCGATCGCAATCATGCGCCGGAAGAAATCCGCCCAGCGGAATTCCGCGAACGGCTCCGCCGTCTTGTCATAGCCACCGGCATTGCGCACGAACGCGGCCAGTGAACGATAGACGTCATCGACCAGCTTGCGCAGGTCTCCCGGTATCACCGAGTAATGATGCCGGACACCGTGCTCATCGAGCGGATGGACCCAGCGGTTGCGCTCCATCTCCTGCCAGAACTGGACCTGGGCCAGCTTCGACAGGTCCCCCTCCACGCTGAAGAACACACTGTCGATGCCAACATCCAGCGCCGCGCGGGCGAGGTGATGATGATCGGTGAGGTAGCGTCTGGCGCCCGGCCCGACGACGACCGGCATCGGGTGCGCCTCGAGGAACGCCGCCTGATCCTTGGGTTTGAGCGCCGTGAGGTTCTTCACCTTGTCGCGCACCTCGATCATGCCGACGGTGAGCTGCGTTGGCAGCAGCTGGCGAAGCGGTGATTCCAGGATCTTGGGCATAGGCGCGCCGGGGATAGGCCCCCGGCGCAGTATCCGGACGCCGGCCGGGCCTTACTTCCTGATCAGCTGCGTTCCCGGCAGGATCGTGCCACCGCTGGTCAGCGACGGCAACCAGCTGAACAGCTGCCAGTCGTTGCTGACGAGTTCGCCGATCCCGAGGAAGCGCAGTCTGGGCTTGGTCAGCACCGGCCAGCGCAGCGCCGAAGACAGCGGCGCCGCATCGTCCCATAGCTGTGGCAGCTCGTAGCCTTCTTCCTCGAACCCGGGATCCACCGTGCCGTGGCTATCCAGCAGCAGCCGCGCCTCCGCGCCGCGCCCGAAATCAGCGTCGACGATGACCAGGGTATGACCGGCATTCACGTGCCGGGCGTACCTGACGGCATCGGCCTTCAGCACATAACCCGCCGTGATCGCCTTGACCGTCGCATCGGCGTCGGCGCCGGGGTGAACTACGATGATCTGGCTGTCGGAATAGCCGGATGCCTTCAATTCTTTGACTGCATCAGCCGCCTGCTGCGCGGTGGCGAACAATCGCGTGACTGGACTGACCAAAGTGAATCCCTCTTCATTATTGAATTAGAGAAATCGACCGCATTTCATAGCCTACACACAATGCACTGCCATGTGAAGCCGCGGAAATACCTAACCTGCAATGTAGCGTTGCAGCTGCTGGATCTGGTCGCTCTGGTCCTGCAGCAGCGCCTTGACCAGGTCGCCGATCGACAGCAATCCCTCGACCTTGCCGGCCGCGACGACCGGCAGATGGCGGACGCGCCGTTCGGTCATCAGCTGCATGCAATGCTGGACCGAATCTGCAGGCTGCACCGTCAGCACCGGGGAGGTCATGATGTCGCGCACCGGCGTGTCGCGCGACGAGCGGTTCATCAGGATGACCTTGCGTGCATAGTCGCGCTCCGAGAGGACGCCGAGCAGCTCGCCGCGGTCCATGACCAGCAGCGCGCCGATCTCCTCTGCAGCCATGACCTGCATCGCGCGCAGCACCGATTCGTCTGGCGCAATCGAGAACACCCGACGACCCTTGACATCCAGCAGCTGGCTCACGATCACCATAGGAGACTCCCCTGGAGATTTCAGGCAAGGCAGGTCGCGGAGTCCAATATACGCCGATTTCCAGCGACTGACGGACTGCGGCCACCGCTATTGATGCGGCGCAGCAGCCGCGGCGGTCCGATCAGCCGGTTTCGGTAAGCTGGCGCCAGGCGGCAAGGTCTGCGGCGCTGCGCTCGATGATGATCCCGACATCCCGGGAACTGCGTACGGCGCCGGGCTTGCTGAGGGTGACGCGCACCCAGCCGAGTGGAAACTCAGCCAGCAGCAACATCGCGATCCGCTCCGTCAGAGTCTCGACGAGGTGAAACTGGGAGCCTTCGATGAAGGCCAGCACACGCTTGGCGACGCGCTTGTAGTTCAGCGTGTCGTCGATCGAATCCGACAGCGCCGCCTTGCGCACGTCAGCGCCCATTTCCAGGTCCACGATCACGGTCTGCCGGACCTGCCGCTCCCAGTCGTAGATACCGATGATGGCCTCGGTCTTCAGCGCATGCAGAAAGATTGTATCCATGGATCCTAGTCAAACCCCTCGCATCCCGTCATTGCCGAGCTCCCATTTCGCGCGTGCATCCGTGCCGAGGCCACCCAGCGCGCCGCGCTGCAGCCGCAGACAGCCCGCCAGGGCGATCATCGCGCCATTGTCCGTGCAGAACTGCGCCCGCGGAAAATACAGCTCCGCACCCGCGTCGGCCACGATGCGCGCAAGCCGCGCGCGCAGACTCAGGTTCGCGCCGACGCCGCCCGCCACGACCAGCCGCCGGTGGCCGGTCAGGCGCAGCGCCCGTCGGCACTTCTCGGCCAGCGTGTCGACGATCGCCTCCTGGAAGGCATACGCGACATCCGCACGGGCCTGGTCACCCAGTTCGCGGCCGCGCAAGGCTACTAGGGCCGCGGTCTTGAGGCCACTAAAACTCATCTCCAGGCCCTCCCGATCGAGCATCGGCCGTGGAAACCGGTACTGCCCCGGACGACCGGACTCGGCGAGCAGGGCCAGCGCCGCGCCGCCAGGATACGGCAGACCCAGCAGCTTGGCAGTCTTGTCGAACGCCTCGCCCGCTGCATCGTCCAGCGATTCGCCGATGATCCGGTACTGGCCAAGCTCTTTGACATCAATGAGTTGGGTATGACCGCCCGACACGAGGAGCGCGAGAAACGGAAAGCCGGGCGCCCCTTCCTCGAGCAGGGGCGCCAGCAGGTGGCCCTCGAGGTGATGGATCCCGATCGCGGGCAAGCCCCAGGCTCGGGCGACGCTGCGCGCGAAGCTGACCCCGACCAGCAGGGCGCCGATCAGACCGGGTCCGGCCGTGTAGGCGACCCCATCCAGGGCCTCGGGGGTCGTGTCGGCGGCGGCCAGCGCTTCGCGGACCAGCGGCAGGAGCCGCCGGACGTGATCGCGGGAGGCCAGCTCGGGCACGACCCCCCCGTACAGCCGGTGCAGGTCGATCTGGCTGTGCAGGCTGTGGGACAGCAGGCCGAGGCGCCCGTCATAGACGGCAACCGCCGTCTCGTCGCAGGACGTCTCGATGCCAATAACCCGCTTGTACATGGTTTTTTGCCTTTTGCCGGGGGGGCCTTTAGAATGCGCCCCCCTGTCGCCGAATGCCGGCGACTCAAACTTAGGCGATTGAGGTTTGAATGCCCAGCGTTCGTGTTCGAGAGAATGAATATTTTGACGCCGCCCTGCGGCGCTTCAAGCGTGCCTGCGAGAAGGCCGGTGTGCTCACCGAACTGCGTCGCCGCGAATTCTACGAGAAGCCGACCCAGGAGCGTAAGCGCAAGAAGGCCGCTGCCGTGAAGCGCCACCTGAAGCGCCTGTCGCGCGAGAACATGCGTGGCCTGGGCACGGGCGCACCCGCCTCTCCCCCGCCGGCGGCCGCGCGACCCTACTGACGTCCAGCGTCCTCAAGGACCGCAATGTCGCTCAAGGGGCGCATTACCGATGACATGAAGGCTGCGATGCGCTCCGGTGACCGGGAGCGCCTTGGCGCCATCCGTATGATCACGGCCGCGATCAAGCAGCGCGAAGTCGACGAGCGCATCGAACTCGACGACGCGCAGGTGATTGCCGTCCTCGAAAAGATGATCAAGCAGCGTCGCGAGTCGGTCGTGCAGTTCCAGGCCGGCAACCGCGCGGACCTGGTCGACAAGGAAAACGCCGAGATCGCCGTGCTGCAGGCCTACATGCCCCAGGCACTCGGCGAGTCCGAACTTGATGCACTGATTGCCGCAGCGATCGCCACCAGCGGCGCGGCCAGCATCAAGGATATGGGCAAGGTCATGGCGTTGCTGAAGGCGCAGGTCGCCGGGCGTGCCGACATGGGCGCCGTCGGCGCGAAGATCAAAGCGCGGCTTGGCAGTTGACCGGCGGACGGGTCGATGCCCGGTCGCATTCCCCAGACCTTCATTGACGAGATCGTCGCTCGCTCCGACATCGTCGAGCTCATAGGCGCGCGGATCGCGCTCAAGAAAGCCGGCCGTGAGTTCAAGGCCTGCTGCCCGTTTCACAACGAGAAGACCCCGTCGTTCTGGGTGAGCCCCGACAAGCAGTTCTATCATTGCTTCGGCTGCGGGGCGCACGGCACTGCCGTCGGCTTCCTGATGCAGTATGAAAAGCTCGAGTTCCCCGAGGCGATCGCGTCCCTCGCCGAGCGCGCAGGGCTCGAACTGCCGCGCGAGGCGCAGGACTCGCAGCGCAGCGCCGGAGGCAGCGGCGACCTGTACGAGGTCATGGCCGCGGCGGCGCGCTTCTTTGCCCAGAATCTCAAGGACAGCGCGCGGGCGCGCAGCTACCTGCAGGGGCGCGGCATCGATGCGCCGACAGCACAGGCTTTCGCCCTCGGTTATGCGACGGACTCGTGGAACGCGCTGCTCGGCCGCCTCGGCGGGGGCGAAGAAGAGCGCCGGCGGTTGCTCCAGGCGGGACTCATCATCGAGCGCGACTCGCAGGGCGGCGGCGGCACGCCGGGCTTCTATGACCGGTTCCGTGACCGCCTGATGTTCCCGATCCGTGACGGGCGTGGACGCATCCTCGCCTTCGGCGGCCGCGTCATCGACGCCGGCGAGCCGAAGTACCTGAATTCCCCCGAGACGCCGCTGTTCCACAAGGGCCGCGAGCTGTACGGGCTGTACGAGGCGCGCCAGGCCCGCGCCGACTTCAGGCGGCTGCTGGTCGTCGAGGGTTACATGGACGTCGTGCGGCTGCATCAGGCAGGGATCACCTTCGCGGTCGCGACGCTGGGGACGGCAACGACGCAGGAACACCTGAACAAGATCTTCCGCATCACCAGCGAGGTCGTGTTCTGCTTCGACGGCGACCGCGCAGGGCGACAGGCGGCCTGGCGGGCGCTGGAGAATGCGCTGCCGCTGGCGCGCGACGGGCGCGAGATCAAATTCCTGTTCCTCCCCGACGGCCACGATCCGGACACGCTGGTCGCGGAGGAAGGCGCCGCCGCATTCGAGGCGCGCCTGCAGGCCGCGACGCCCTTGTCCGAGTACCTGCTGGCCCATCTCGCGCAGCAGGCGGACCTGACACACGTGGACGGACGCGCCAAGCTCGCGGCGCTCGCGCGGCCGCTGTTCGCACGCATGCCGGACGGCGTCTACCGTGAGTTGCTGGCCGATCGTCTGGCCGCGGAAATCCGCATGCCGGCGCAGAAGCTGAAGGAACTGTTGCTGGCCGGGTCGCCGCCGCCGGCGGCGCCGGTCGAGTCGGCACACAGCCCGCGCCGCTCCATGAGCGTCGGCCGGGGCAACCTGATGACCCAGGCGATCAGCCTGGTGCTGCATTATCCGAAAGCAGCGCATGCCGTGCGTGAACCCGGCCGCCTGGATGCGGTCGATACTCCTGGGGTCCCGGTGCTGCGGGAACTGCTCGCTCAGGCGCTGAGCGTGGAGGCTCCCTCGACGGCGATGCTGCTGGAGCGCTGGCGCGAGCGGCCGGAGTTTGCGCGCCTCACGGACCTCGCGAGCGCCACCCCGCTCGTCGCCGGTGACGCCCCGGCAGCGGCCGAACTGCGGATGGCCGTCGAGAAACTGCTGGAAGCGCATGGACCCGGCCAGAGGGTCAACGAACTGCTGCGAAAGTCCGAGGAAATGGGCTTGAATTTCGACGAAAAAGCGGAACTTAACAGTTTGCTTCGTGGCCGCAGGCAGGGCCCCAGATAGGGCTGGCAATGCCTATCCGACGACGTATACTAGCCGGCTTCGCTCGGAAACCTTCATTTCACACGAGGCGTCCACCTTGACCAAGAAAACAACGCAGGGCACAGGGACCCAGATCGCGGACGAACGCCAGTCGCAACTGAAACTGCTGATCGCCCGTGGCAAGGAACAGGGCTACCTGACCTACGCTGAAGTCAACGATCACCTGCCGAGTGAAATCGTCGATCCTGAGCAGATCGAAGATATCGTCAACATGATCAACGACATGGGCATTCCGGTATACGAAAAGGCGCCGGATGCAGAATCGCTGCTGCTGACCGATGCGACCGCCGCCCCCGACGAGGAGGCCGTCGAGGAAGCGACCGCCGCGCTCGCGAACCTGGATGCCGAATTCGGCCGCACGACCGACCCCGTGCGCATGTACATGCGCGAAATGGGCACCGTCGAGCTGCTGACCCGCGAGGGCGAAATCCGCATTGCCAAGCGCATCGAGGAGGGCCTCGAGGCCGTCAAGATCGCCCTCGGCAGCTACCCGGGCACCTATCACCTGCTGCTGCGCAACTACGAGCTGGTCAAGGCCGGGCAAATGCGCCTCGTCGACATCATCGTGGGCTTCGTCGACCCGAATGCGCCCGACGAGATCGCACAGCCGCAGAATCCGAAGATGATGGCGCTGGAGACCGAAGACGCCGCGGAAGACGATGAGGCCGACGGCGACGAGGAAGACGAGGCCGTCGATACCGGGCCCGACCCGATCGAGGCCGCCAAGCGCTTCGTGTCGATCGCGAAGCTCCATACGCAGTACGTGAACGCGCTGGACAAGCTCGGCTCGAAGGACCCGAAGTCGCTGAAGCTGCGCAAGAAGATCTGCGGCGAGCTGATGGAACTGAAACTCGCGCCGAAGATGTTCGACCAGCTGATCGACAACCTGCGCCAGCATGTCACCGACGTGCGGTTGCTGGAAAAGGAGATCATGTTCCTCTGCATCAAGCAGGCAGGCATGCCGCGCAAGGACTTCATTTCCACGTTCCCGAAGAACGAGACCAGCACACGCTGGCTCGACAAGCACATCAAGGCGAAGAAGCGCTATTCCTCGGCTCTCGGCAAGTTCAAAGAAGAGATCCAGCGCCGCCAGAACAAGCTCAAGGAACTCGAGACGCAGTTCCACCTGCTGATCAACGAGATCAAGGAAATCAACCGCGAGGTGTCGATCGGCGAGGCGAAGGCGCGGCGCGCGAAGAAGGAAATGGTCGAGGCAAACCTGCGCCTCGTGATCTCCATCGCGAAGAAGTACACCAACCGCGGCCTGCAGTTCCTGGACCTGATCCAGGAGGGCAACATCGGCCTGATGAAGGCCGTCGACAAGTTCGAATACCGGCGCGGCTACAAGTTCTCGACCTATGCGACCTGGTGGATCCGCCAGGCCATCACGCGCTCGATCGCCGACCAGGCACGCACGATCCGCATCCCGGTCCACATGATCGAGACGATCAACAAGCTGAACCGCATTTCGCGGCAGATGCTGCAGGAGATGGGCCGCGAGCCCACGCCCGAGGAACTGGCCGTGCGCATGGAGATGCCGGAGGACAAGGTCCGCAAGGTGCTGAAGATCGCCAAGGAGCCGATCTCGATGGAGACCCCCATCGGCGACGACGAGGATTCGCACCTCGGCGACTTCATCGAGGACACCTCGGTATCCTCGCCGATCGACTCGGCGACGACGGAGAGCCTGCGCGAGACGACACATTCGGTCCTTGCACAGCTGACCCCGCGCGAAGCGAAGGTGCTGCGCATGCGCTTCGGGATCGACATGAACACCGACCATACGCTCGAGGAAGTCGGCAAGCAGTTCGACGTGACCCGCGAGCGCATCCGTCAGATCGAGGCGAAAGCGCTGCGCAAGCTGCGCCATCCGAGCCGCAGCGAACAGCTGCGCAGCTTCCTGATGGACGACTGATCGGGCTGCCCTGTGGTCCCTCTACGGGACCGGGGGGCATGCTGTCCATATTCGGAAAGTCCTTATTCCCTAATTTTCGGGCTGGCGTAGATTTTCTGCGGACCTGCAGGGCGTGGAATTTCTCGGACACCTCGGTTGGTCAGCGAACCGAAGGGAAAGCCAGTCATGAAAGCAACATTGGCCTTGTGCGCCGGCCTGATGGCGCTCGTCGCTGCGACAGCCCGCGCGGACTCGCCGTGGCCGGCCCTGCCGCGACAGGCACCTGAGCCAGCCTCGAATCCGGGGACCCCGGCCCGGGTGGAACTCGGCAGGATGCTGTTCTTCGACCGGCGGCTGTCCGAATCCGCGACCGTTTCCTGCCAGACCTGCCACGACCTGAAAAACGGCGGTGCGGACAGCCAGCGAACCAGCCGCGGAGTCCACGGCCAGAATGACCTGCGCAATGCGCAGACCGTCTGGAATGTCGGATTCCTCACCTCGTACTTCTGGGACGGCCGCGCCGCCACGCTCGAGGATCAGGCGAAAGAGCATCTGCTGAATCCGGTCGACATGGGAATGAAGGATCTCGATTACGTTGCCGCGCGGATACGCGGCATCGCGGGATACCGGGCGTACTTCGAAAAGGCATTCGGCGCGGGCGACGTGGTCACGGCCGACAACATCGCGAAGGCGCTCGCGGCATTCGAGCGCACGCTGATCACGCCGGATACGCCCTACGACCGCTACGCCAGCGGCGACAGGAACGCGATGAACGACCAGCAGCTGCGCGGCATGAAGGCCTTTCAGGAAATCGGCTGCGTGCGCTGCCATCAGGGACCGACCTTCGTGGGCCCCTCGATGTCCACGGAGATGTCGTTCGTGATCAGGTTCCCGACCAATCCGCGCAATCCGCTCGCGGAGAGCTATGAACTGACCAGGGACAGGGGCCGCTTCGAGAGTACCGGCAAGGATTCTGACCGCTCCCTGTGGCGGGTCGCCTCATTGCGCAATCTCAGGTATACGGCGCCCTACATGCATAACGGATCGGTGCCCAATCTGGCGGACGCAGTACGCGTCATGGCCAGCACGGAGCTGGCGCGCACCCTGAGCGACACGGAAGCTGCTGAACTCGTCGCGTTCATCGACGCCCTGTCCGGCCCGCTGCCGGACATAGCCGAGCCGAAGCTGCCCGAGTAATTGTCTGCGCGCTGCCGCAGCTGCGGTCGGCGGCCAGGCGGCCGCTCGGATGCTGCGGACGGGGGATGTGAGTATTGTCGAAAAACAAGGCCCGTCACCGGGATTCCGGTTGCGATGTTGCCGGAAGGAGCGATTGATGAGAATAACGAAACGTACTGGATACCGCCGGCCGCTGGCGATTCTGTCAACGCTGGCCGCGTTGCTGCTGGCAAGCGGTCATGCGGGAGCCGTGCCGAGTTACGCACGCCAGACCAGCATGGCCTGCCCGGCCTGTCATACGGTGTTCCCGGAACTGACGCCCTTCGGCCGCGAATTCAAGCTGAACGGTTACGTCCTCGACAACATCCGCCAGGTCAAGGGCATCTCGATCGACAACAAGGAGACGCTGGGCCTGAACTCGACGCCGCCGATCAGCCTGATGATCCAGGTCGCCTATACCCGCACCAGCACCGCACTGCCTGATTCCGCCGTCAGCGGTGCGCTCGCGAAGAACGGCGACATCAATTTCCCGCAGCAGGCGAGTCTCTTCTACGCCGGAAAGATCGCCGACGGCCTCGGCTCCTTCCTGCAGATGACCTATGACGGCGTCGCGGACCAGTTCGGCTTCGACAACACCGACATCCGCTACGCAAAGCACTTCTCCGTGGGAGGGACCGATCGCGACAACCTGATCCTCGGCCTCACGCTGAACAACGGTCCGACGATCGAGGATGCGTGGAACACGACCGCGGCCTGGGGATTTCCCTATGCCGCCTCCGCCACGGCGCCCGGACCGATCACGTCCACGAAGCTGGATGCGGGGGCCGGCAGCCTGATCCAGACCACGGCCGGCCTCGGCGTCTATGCCTGGTTCAACAACCGCCTGTATGCGGAGCTCACACTGTACTCAGCTGCGATCCGCGGCGGTACGCATCCGCTCGACAGCACCCAGGCGGAAGTCGTGCACGGCACCTCACCCTATTTCCGGGTTGCGTACGAGACGCGCTGGGACCGCAATTCCCTGACCGTAGGTGCCTACGGAATCGATGCGAAGATGCATCCCGGGAACGGGCTGCCGCTGCAGGGCCCGGTCGACAAGTACCGCGACATCGCCGCGGATGTTCAGTACCAGTTCATCGGCGAGGACCACCTGTTCACGGTGCTGTCGACCTATATCAAGGAGAACCAGACGCTGGATGCGAGCTACGCGGCGGCGCTCGCGGCGAATCCGTCCAACGATCTGAAGACCTTCAAGCTCGCCGGTGAGTACTATTACCAGCGCCAGTTCGGCGGATCGCTCGGCTTCTTCAGCACGACCGGCAGCAGCGACAGCGGTCTGTACCCGGGCACCCAGACCGTCAGCGGTGTGACGGGACCGATCGCCGTGAACGGCAGCGCCAACAACAGCCCGAACTCGCAGGGCGAAATTCTCGAGTTCAACTACCTGCCGTGGCTGAACACCAAGCTGCAGCTGCAGTACACGCGCTATTCGAAATTCAACGGCGCGGCAACAAATTATGACGGCGCGGGCCGCAACGCCGGCGACAACAACTCGACTTACCTGCTGGTCTGGCTACTGTATTGAACGGAGCACGATGCCATGAAAACAAGATCAATCCTGACCGCTGCGCTCGCACTCTGCCTCGCGGGAGCCGCGTCCGTACAGGCCGCCGATGTGGCCAGCCCCAGCGAGCAGGCGGCAACGAAGGCGACGATCGACACCTGTGCCACCTGTCATGGTGCGCACGGCCAGAGCGTCTCACCGACCTTTCCGAACCTCGCTGCGCAGTCCGCGACCTACATCGAGACGCAGCTGAAGGCTTTCAAGGATCAGTCGCGGGGCGATCCCGATGCCCAGGCCTACATGTGGGGTATGGCGTCGCAGCTCAGCGATGAGCGGATCAGCGCGCTCGCTGCCTACTTTTCTTCCCAGCCGCCCGCTCCCGGCCATGCCGGCAATCCGAAGCTGATCGCACAGGGCCGGAAACTGTTCGAGGAAGGCGTGCCGGCGCGCGGTGTGCCGCCGTGCGCAAGCTGCCATGGACCCAATGCCGAGGGCCAGGCGGTTTTCCCGCGCCTCGCCAGCCAGCACGCGCCCTACCTGTTCAAACAGCTGCTCGTGATCCAGAACGTGCTGCGCACCGCGCCGGTGATGCACGGCGTCATCAAGGACCTGACCAAGGACCAGATGCAGGCCGTGGTCACCTACCTGGAATCCATCTAGCGATGCGCTAGAATCTGTACGCCGCGGTGACGCCGATCGTCATCGGGCGCACCGTATAGCCTTCCTGGACCGAGTTCACCGACGGGTACTGGATGATGTTCTTCCAGTTCAGCAGGTTCTTGGCATACAGCCCCGCGGTGAGCCGCTCGCGCGTGATGCCGACATTCAGGTTCACGATCCCGTAGCCGGGCTGGAACACATGCGGCAGGCCGCTGCTGTCGAAGTAGCCGCGTGAGCGACCCGTGTAAGGCGCGTCGAGGCGCACGAACGCCGACAGGCTGTCGCCCACCGGCGTGGCGTAATCGAGGCTCGGCGTCAGCGTGTACTGCGGCACGTTGAGGATCGACTCGCCGACAGCGACGATGCCCTGCCCCTCTTCGCTGACCGACGCAATATAGGCATGCGTGGTGCCGACGTTCAGTGACAGCGTCAGCGACGGCGCGACGAGCGCCTGCAGTTCGAACTCGCTGCCGTAGATCTTCGCGTCCCCGACATTGGCCGTGAAGTTGAATCCGCAGGTCGGCAGGTTGATCGTCTGCTGGATGTTGGTCCAGTTGATCGCATAGATCGCCGCGTTGATCGACAGGTGATTGTCCAGGTACCGGCCCTTGGTGCCGAGTTCATAGCTCCACAGCGAGTCCGACTGGTAATCCTTCGGCGAACCCGTCAGGCCCAGGCTCTGGTAGTCGCCGTCGCAGGGTCCCGGCGTCCCCTGCGGACCGTTGGGCTGGAAGGCGGGGTCCGGGCCGGTGGGGCCGCCGAGCCGGAAGCCCTTGGCGACCGTGACATACGCATTGCTGTGGTCGTTGATGGCATAGTCCAGCGACGCCTTCGGCGTCGTCGCGCTGTACTTCCCGTTGTCGCCATAGCTCAGCGGCAGGCCATAGGAATAAAAGCCGCCGCTGTTTACTTCCAGCGTCGAGGTCGCATGCACGTAGCGCAGGCCGACCGCGGCCTTGAGGTCCGGTGTGAGCTGCAGACCGAGTTCCCCGAACGGCGCGAGCTGCTTCTCGGTCGGGTAGGTGTGGCCGTAGTAAATGAGGTCGTTCGCCCATGACACGCCGGGATACGCGGCGGAGCCGACAGGCGAGGCGGGCGAGCCTATGGGAAGCCCGAAAATCTGCTGGAAATTTGCCTGCAGGCGGGGAATGTATTCATCGTCGAGATAGACGTGTCGCTGATCGGAATAGTAGATGCCCGCGGACCAGGTCAGCGGAATCCCGCCGATCGAGGCGGACTTCGAGGACAGGCGCAGCTCCTGCGAAAACTGCTCGGTATCCGCATCGTAGTAGGCCGGCGACGGCAGGAACCCGAGTACGGTCTGCGTCGGGTAGATCTGCGGACTGGCCGCCGGGAGGAGCGGCGCCAGATAATCGTTCGAGAAGATATTGGAATTGTACAGGGTGCCGTCGGTGACGCGTTTGAAGTTACGCTGGAAATAGCTGGTCACTGAGGTCAGGTCGGCCCAACCGAGACCGCCGGTCACGGTGAGGCTGGGCAGCTTGATCACATCGGTGAAGGGTTCGGCCACGCGCTTGTCCTGGTCATACAGGCCGATATCGGGGTAGAAGATGCTGGTGTCCGCCGCAGCGGTGCGCTGCCACAGGAATGCCGGGGTGACGGTCCAGTCCCCGGCCAGCGCCCACCTGCCGACGACGCGAAATACCTGCGTCCGCACGTCATTGACCCCGGTCCTGCCGGGTACGCCGGTACTGTCGTTCGTGCCGAGGCTGAGTACGCTGCCGCCGGGGCCGGCGCCGGTGGGTGTCGGCACGTAATGATCGATGTAGCCGCTGTCGTCGGAGAGGTCCACGCCGATGCGCAGCGCAAAGACCCCTTCGACCACGGGTATGTTCAGGATCCCGTATTCATCATTGTTGAAGGCGCCGTGATGGGTATCGGACAGGTCGGTACTGACCTCGGCACTGAAGGTGTTCAGATCAGGTTGTTTGGTAATGAAGCGGATCGTGCCGCCCATCGAACTCGCCCCGTAGAGCGTCCCCTGCGGTCCGCGCAGGATCTCGATGCGGTCGAGGTCGAACAGTTTCGGCTGCACGGCGCCGTCGAACTGCTCGTTCTTGGTCGTTACCGATACCTCGTCGATGTAGATGCCGACGGTCGCGGACCCCGACGTGGAACTTACGCCGCGGATCTCGATGTTGTCGAGGCCGGGACCGGGGCCAGCCTGGAACGAAATGCCGGGAACCGTGCGGGTGATGTCGTCGTAGTCGGCGATGTGGTGCTCGGCGAGCTGTGCACCGCCGATGGCCGACACGCTGATCGGGATATCCTTGATGTCCTCGGAGCGCTTCTGCGAGGTGACGATGATCTCGGCGAGCTGGGAACCTTCGGTCTCGGCGGCGGAACCCGCACTGTCGGCAGCGGCGGGCGCAAGCCGCGCGCCGGCAAGACAAAGGGCTACGATCGACGCTGCGAGCGCCGGACTGATCTGATTGTTCAACTGGCACCCCTGGAATCAACTCGCGGACTGCCCCACGGGCATCCTTGCGGTGCCTGCCATTAAATCATTACACCGGGGTTTTTTCGCGATACCAGACTTGAGTTTTTTTCACGACCGGCGCAGCTCCAGGTTCGCGAGCCAGGCATGTGCCGCTGTAAGGTCTTCGAGCGGCGATTTAAGGTACGGCGACTCCACTTCGATGTAGGCACCTGGAATACCTGCTGCCCGCGCGGCCGCCAGGATCGACTTCCAGTCGAGAATTCCGCTGCCGGGCGCCACCGTCAGATGATCGGCGGAGATTTCATAGGGCCGCGGCCGGGACCTCACGTCCTTCAGGTGCAACCGTGCGATCCGCGCCCGATGGGTTCCGATCATCGTCAGCGGATCCTCGCCACCGAGAACGGCCCAGGCGATATCCACCTCGAGTTTCACCGCCGCAGGATCGGTGTCCGCAAGGATGACGTCATAGCCCCGCTCGCCGTCATACCGCGCGAATTCCGCGACATGGTTGTGATAGCCGAACTTCACTCCCGCCACCGCGGCGACGGCGGCAGTCTGGTTCAGCAGCGCGGCGGTACGCCGCCAGGCATCCAGTGTCATCGCCTGCATCACCGCCGTGGTCCAGTCGAGGTTGGGCGCCAGCGGCCGCGGCACGAACGGCGAGGAACAGATGAGGTACTCGCAGCCGGCATCACGGACCTGCCCGACGACGCCCTGCATGTCAGCCACCAGTGCCTCCATGCCGAAGTGCGCGCTGTCGCAATGCAGGCCGGCGGCATCGACGGCCCTGCGAAATTGCTCCGGGCTGCGGCCCTGCCACCCGGCCGCCTCGACGCGCCGGAAGCCGATGCCCACGAGCGAGTGCAAGGTCGCATCGAAATCGGTCCGCAGCAGGTCATTCACGGACCACAGTTGCACCCCCAGCATGGGGTCATCCGGCAGAGCGGCCCACAGCGCAGCAGGCCGCAGGCACAGAACTCCCGCCGAGAAGGCGGCGCGGCGAAGCAGTTCACGTCGACTGGTCATTATCTTCTCCTGCATCTGCGACAGGTTACTGAAGCGCTTCCAATGGGGGGATTCGAGCTGTGGAGTTGCCCCTGAACTTGCCCCAATGTTCCCCCAGCCGGAGCCACAGGAATCGGCGGCACCCACCTGGAGAGATGATATGCCCGAACGGCGCGCGACAGAAGTAGCGCGTAATCCCAGTCGGGTTGTTGCGACCGGCGGGCCCTCAGCTCGTGAGGGTTTCGGCCAATTCCCGCTGACGTCGCAGCAACAGCGTTACCTCCGCAGCCGGCAACGGCCGGCTAGAATAAGAGCTTTGCAGCTCGTCGCGCGCATGCGCAGGCAATCGATCCTCTGCCTCCCACGTCTCCACGCCCTGGGTCAGAACGGTCAGGCTCAGGCTGCGCCCCATCGCGATGATGGCATCGGCGACACTATGGTCCCGCGCAGCCGCGCCGGAATTCGGGCCCTCGGGCGCGTGACTTACGCCCGACAGGTCAATCTTGACGGTGTCCAGGGGAAATCGCCGCTGCCTCGACAGCATCGAATAGGTGGCGCCAAAATTGCGGACGGCGAACCTCACCCCCAGATTGCGCAGTGCAGTCATGATTCGCAACGTCTTCTCTACGTCGCGCATCAGCAGGCTCTCGGTGATCTCCAGTTCCAGCGTTCGCGGTGGCATGCCGGTTTCCTGCAGGATGCAGGCAACATCGCCCACGAACCCTTCATCGGCGAACTGCCGCGGCGTCAGATTCACGGCCATCCTGATGTCTGGCAGAGCCTCGCCCTGCCAGGCCACACCCTGGGCACAGGCCTCCGTCAGCATCCATATGCCAATGGGTACCATGAGTCCGGTCTCTTCCGCCACCCCAACGAACTCATGCGGCAGCATCGTCCCGAAGACAGGATGTTGCCAGCGCAGCTGGGCCTCGACCGCATTGATCCGGTCACTGACGAGGTCGCGCCTCGCCTCGTACATAAGAAAAAACTCGCGGCGCGGGAGCGCCTGGCGGAGACTGGTTTCGAGCGTCAGACGCTCCAGAGAGTTAGAGTTGAGCTTCTCGGAGTAGAACTGGAAGGTGTTCTTACCCTCGGCTTTCGCCTGGTACATGGCGATGTCGGCATGCTTGGTCAGCGTTTGTTCATCCTCACCGTCCTGCGGATAGGCGCAGATGCCAATGCTGGCCGTGATGCGGTATGCCTGTCCCGCCAGCACGAAGGGGCTTGTCAGTGCCGTCAGGATCTTCTGCGCCACGAGCGCCGCACTCCCGGCGGACTCCAGATCCGGCAGCAGCACCACGAATTCGTCCCCGCCCAGGCGCGCGACAGTATCGCTGTCGCGCAGACAGGATTGCAGTCGGATCGCCAGTTCGCGCAGCAGATTGTCGCCGGCATCATGACCGAGGGTATCGTTGATCTGTTTGAATCGATCAATGTCGAGAAATAAAACGGCCAGTTGATGCTGGTGCCGGCGCGCCAGCTTGATGCCGCGCGTCAGCAGCCTGCTGAACAGACTCCGGTTGGGCAGCCCGCAGAGTCCATCGTGATATGCCAGATACTCAACGCGCTTCGCGTAGGCGATCTGCGCCTCGCTCTCTCGCTGTCTGCTTTGCAGCAGTTGCCAGCCCAGGTGGAACAGGACGGTGGCGAGAAGAATCACCACGACACTGCCGAGCGCGGCACGTTGCAGAGCGGCGCTCCGGTTCGCGGCCCAGGCGGTCAACTGTTCCTCCTCGGAGAGACCCACGATGACCGCCAGGGGAAACGCGTACAACTCACGGGCGCCGGTAAAGCGGCGCACGCCGTCCCAGGCATTGACCGTCAACGTGACGGCGGCTTCGTCATCGCCGCCGCCCGGTGCCACGACGGCGGTGTAGTCGGTGGAGTCGCCGGCGCTGATGGCATCTCCGGTGCGGCGCACAATGAAGATCCCATCCGTGCCCAGCACGCCTAGCACACCGTGTCGTCCCAGCTTCGCGGTGTCGTAACCGCTCGCAAAATAGGCAGCGTCGACATCCATGGTCACCACGCCGGCATACGCACCATCCGGCGCGCTGAGGCGCCGGCTGAACTGCATCGTCCAGTCGCCTGACCGCGGATCACGTCGCGGCGGGTCCATCCACAGCTCGCCGCCTGCGCCTGACGACTTGTCGGGTGAGGCCATGAAATGCGCGCGGGCTGGCGCGCTGTCGGAATGCGTCTCGGCGGTACTCGCGATCACAGCGCCACGCGTATCGGCCACGCTGACGACGAACACGAGATTCGGCGGCAGCAGCGATCGCGTCTGCAGTTCGGCCAGCGCAGCCCGGTCGCCTTTGACGGACGCCGCGTATTGCACGAACTTCAGCGTCTGATCGATCTCGCGCAGCGCGCGCACGACCTGGGACTCGTAGGTATCGAGCAGGTCGCGCGTGGAGACGGAGGCCGCATGCTGCGCGTTGGCCTTCTCCACTCCGATCATGTGAAAGGTGGCAGCCCAGATCAGGCCCAGAATCACGAGCGCTCCTGCCGGAATCAACAGCTGGGGTTCGGCAATCCGGCTCAGCGCCGCGAACAGAACGGCACGCGGTCTGCGGGCCACGACTCTGGCCTGCAGGGTCGTGGTGTCTTCAAACGATTTGGAGGCGCGGTTCATCAGGGATCTCACGACGCCATAAGAAAGAATCGGTCGTACATTCAGCATACTCGCACCAGCGGGGCGCGGAACGATTGCGGGCTTTGCGTGCCAGCGCACCGACGGCGCCGCTTCGCCGTGGATCAATGGCTGGTGTGATGAGCACGGCTCTCAGAGATATCGCCCGCGTCGCTGTCGTTTCCGCTGGACTCGTGTCTGCAGCGGCGGCGGCCGGTCCGGGCGACTCAATGTTCTCGGTTGCCGGCTTCGGTACGCTGGGTGCGGTTCATTCCAGTGAGCACGACGCGGATTTCACGCCGAGCTTCTTCAAGCCCGACGGCGCGGGCTACACCAACGATTGGAGCATGGCTCCGGACAGTCTGGCGGCGCTGCAGGCAACGGCTGTCTTTACTCCACGCCTCTCTGCCGTGGTACAGGTCCTGGCCCAGCAGAACTACAACGATACCTTCTGGCCTCATGTCGAATGGGCTGACGTCAAATATCAGTTCACCCCGGAATTCGGCATCCGTGCTGGCCGCACCGTGGTGCCAACCTTCCTGGTGTCCGAGGCGCGTAACGTCGGCTACACCTATCAATGGCTCCGCCCGCCAGTCGAGGTCTATGGACTCGATCCGAACACGAGCAACGACGGGCTCGATGCGAGCTACCGGCTGCAGACGGGTAAAGTCCTCCAGACCCTGGAGCTGGTCTTCGGATCGCGCAATCAGGAAGTCGCGCACGCTGGTCAGGTCAAGGCAGAGCAGCGCTGGATCGTCTCCGACACTCTCGAGTACGGCGCGCTGACCCTGCACGTTGCTTTTCAGAAGACCACGCTGGCGGTGCCGTATCTGGCGGGACTATTCGATGCATTCCGCGCCTTCGGCACGCAGGGCAACGCGCTGGCGGACGAGTACGATCCGCAGCGGAAGCGCGCTACGATTTTGAGTTTGGGCGCCCTGTATGACCCGGGTCGATGGTTCGTCACGGCAGAAGGCGGCAGGTCGAACCTGGATTCGGTATTCGGCAGGAACAGCGGCTGGTTTGCGAGCGGCGGATATCGCTTCACGAAATTCACGCCGTATCTGACCTACGGCGTCGCGAGTACCAACGGCCTGAGCGACGCCGGGCTGGGCACAGCCGGCCTGCCTCCCGCCGTTGCGGCCGAGGCGATGGCGCTGAATGACACGCTCGATACGCTGTTGAGCACGAAAAGAGTGCAAAACACCGTATCGGCAGGAATCCGATGGGATTTCATGAAAAACGCCGATTTCAAGCTGCAGGTGGACCATACCCGCATCGACGCGGGCTCAACCGGTGCATTGCTCAACATCCAGCCGGGCTTCACTCTCGGGGCTCGCTACACGCTGATCGGCGCCGCCGTCGATTTCGTGTTCTGAACACATGCGCCACGCGATACGAATCGCATTGTCGATGCTCGGGCTATCCATGAGTTTGTCCGTGGGGGCGGCCGTGGTGACTGTGGTGTCCAGCAAGAGCCCGGTCTTGGCCCTCAGCAAAAGCCAGATCGCCGATATTTTCCTTGGCAGGTCTTATCGATATCCGGACGGAGCGCCGGCCACACCCATCGATCAACCCGAAGCGTCGAGTCTTCGCGAGCAGTTCTACAACACCGTCGCCGGAGAAACCCTTGCGCTGGTCAAGGCGCACTGGTCAAAGATCATATTCACCGGGCGCGGGCAGCCACCAAAGATCGTGGGCTCCGGTGCCGAGCTCAAGAAACTGCTCGCTGCGAATCCGCTCGCGATCGGCTATATCGACTCCGCAGACGTCGATGCGAGCGTCAGGGTGGTGGACTCCCGGTAGCAATCAGGCGGCGACGGCCAGGATGCAGAGCATGAGCCGGGTTATTCCAGGCATTCAGTTCAGCCTCCCGACATTGATCGCACACGTCCGCTACATGACCGGCCGCTGGATCAGCCGTGGGGTAACTGGACGTCATCCCGCCAGGAATTGCCGGTCACCGGTATTCTTGCCGGCTCAGCACCGCCCACCCACCGATAGACCGCGCCGGCCATGGCGGCGCCGGCGATTGGGGCTACCCAGAACAGCCACAGCTGGGAGAGCGC
>Ga0302320_10007282_pt1 | contig 24385 bp, 19 predicted proteins | sample Bog_T0_3_FD_202130 | JGI IMG/M metagenome (GOLD analysis project Ga0302320, IMG submission 202130) | Peat permafrost microbial communities from Stordalen Mire near Abisko, Sweden - Bog_T0_3 | ecosystem: Environmental > Terrestrial > Soil > Wetlands > Peat | place: Sweden: Abisko, Stordalen Mire...
AGTCGTTCCCATAAGACCTCTCAGAGGCAAATTCCTCGGCATGTCCACACCGGGCTCAAATTGACACAATCGTGGCTGACGAGTTCAAGGTCCATACTGTCTGCAAAACAATACAACTCGATGTGACCCACATCACCCGATCATTCAACTCCTCTAACAATCGTGTGAGCAACATCCCACCCGCATATCTCTACCTTTGAATCGTAAGAAGATGCGAACCAATACGCCCATTCCTTTACACTCCCTACAAGATTCATCCACCAAGGAGTTCTGAATGTTTGAAGTCGGTCAGCATGTATTGGTTATCCCCGCATCTGGTCCCCCCTATGACGCTACAGTTCTCGCCCGCGCCCTCGGCGACAACGGCCCCGGAGCCTACAAAGTCTCTCTCCACGCCCACGCCCCCGATTCCCACGGCCAGTGGCACAAGGCCTGCGACGTCTTCATTCTGGAGAAATCCGAAGACGAAGATGAAGTGGAAGCCTCCATCGACAGCTTTCTAAGACCGCATCCTGAAGACGAAATCCCGCCGTCGCTATAATCCAGCGCAATCCCTTTACCCGGGCGGAGCACATCCGCCCGCCACTCCCGGATCCACCGGAAACCGCCCCGCATCAAGCGCCGCCCCATCCGTCCATACCCCAGCACCCCTATTGGCCGTATAAACTTGATACGACTAATGCCAACCCTCGCCATCTCCATCGTGATGCCCTGTCTGAACGAGGCGGAAACCCTCGCCGTCTGCATCCGCAAAGCACTTTCCGCCATCGTGGCCGCCGGTGTCCCCGGCGAAGTCGTCATTGCCGACAACGGAAGCACCGACGGCTCCCTCGCCATCGCCGCCGCAGAAGGCGCGCGCATCGTCAACGTCCCCATCCGCGGCTACGGTGCCGCCTTATTCGCCGGATTCGAAGCGGCACACGGCAAGTACATCCTCATGGCCGACGCCGACGATAGCTACGACTTCAGCCACCTGCCCCGCTTTCTTGCCGCGCTCGACGCCGGTGCCGACCTCGTCGTCGGCAATCGATTTCAGGGCGGAATCAAGCCTGGCGCCATGCCCTTTCTCCACCGTTACCTCGGCAACCCTGTCCTCAGTTACCTCGGCCGCCTGCTCTTCCGCATTCCCGTCGGCGATTTCCATTGCGGCATCCGCGCCTTCCGCAAAGACGCCTTTCTCCGCATGAACCTCCGCACCACCGGCATGGAATTCGCCAGCGAAATGATCGTCAAATCGAGCCTCCTCGGCTTGAAAATCACCGAAGTCCCCACCACCCTCTCGCCCGACGGCCGCACCCGCGCTCCCCATCTCCGCACCTGGCGCGACGGATGGCGACACCTGCGCTTCCTTCTCCTCTACAGCCCTCGCTGGCTTTTTCTCTATCCCGGCCTGGCCGCCACGCTCGCGGGATTCCTCGTCACCATCTGGCTGCTCCCCGCCGAGCGCGCCATCGGCTCCGTGCACTTCGACGTCGATACCCTCACATGCGCCATCGGCCTCATGCTCATCGGCGTTCACATCTCCGTCTTTGCGGTAAGCGCCAAGGTCTTCGGCATGCGCGAAGGTTTCCTCCCCGACGATCCCAAATTCCAGCGCCTGTTCCTTTACTTCCAGCTCGAATCCGGCCTCCTCCTCGGAATCTTCTTCCTCCTCGCCGGCTTCATCGCCATGGTCTACGCCGTGGTCGTCTGGCGTCAGGCCAGTTTCGGAAACCTCTCCCCCACCCACATGCTCCGCCTCGTCCTGCCCGCCGCCGCCTCCCTCATGCTCGGCGTCGAGATCGTCTTCTCCAGCTTCTTCCTGAGCCTCCTCGGCATGCGCAACCGCTAAGGAAGCTCTGCGCAAGCCGAGTTTTGAGAGGGTACGGGTTCGCCGGCTGTTGGAAGCACCCGAGTTACTGATTCTTGAATGGGAAGAATGGGCGAGAAAGGCCCCCGTAGCACAAATTAGAGCAAAATCTGGTGCGGGACGGCCACGCGCATGAGCCGAAACTTCTCAATTGGCGACCAACCGACCACTGCTAGCTCGCTCTTGGCCGCTTCGTCGCCTCATCGCGTTGATTTGGCTTTGAAAGATCATATTTCGCCGCCGGTGTTGACGGCTACAATCAAGGAAAATCAGCGTTGGCGGTGAGCACTTGAAAATAACTTGGATATGCGTAGTTGCGTTGCTCGTGCCCTTCTGCGTCGATCTTACCGCTCAAGTGGCCCAAGAGGAAAAGCCATGCGAAGCCAAGTCAGATTGGATATTGAAGGTCCAACGACCGGACTCGGGTTGGGATGTCGGGGTTGTGGATCGAACACACAAACTCAGCACCGGGGGACCTGCCGTGAATGCGGTTTTGGGCTTTGATGAAGTGGTGGTGACCAAGTACGCCCTTCGTCGCAAATACTTCGCCTTCACAGAGGTTGTTTTGTATCCATGCGACCATAGCGTTTCCCTTCGTACCGAGCATCTTCTTCTGAAACAAGCGATGGGCTTTTCGCTTCATGGCAAGACTTTCGCTTTAGCTCTTTTTGGGAACTGTGGTCGGCTGGAGAAACGCACATGGATTGCTGCCGGATGCGACACCTATGTCACCCTGACCGACACTTCCGGTTCAGGTAGATTCGATCTCCTTCGGATCGGGAGGGCTACACCCGAATCGGTCCCACCGTGGGTGACGAAGTAGCTACCTTAAACTTGGGTTCTGGATGGATGACCGCCTACTCGGAAGTGTCGATTGCAAGCACCCCCAATCACCATCCTGGTGATCAGACGCCGCACAAAATCTGCGCAACGATTTTGAAACATTCGCTTCGCGCCTTGATTTGCAGCAGCCACGGATCGCTCGTTTTGAAAGGGCACGACTTCAGTCGTGCCAAAGAAAGTCAACAGATTCAAGGGCTTTAGCCCCCAGAGGGATGGGTTCTTGACGCCCAGAGGAATTGTGCAGAGGACCCTCCGGTATACACTGACCCCAAGCCTATGCGTACTCGTCTCGTTGTCGCCTGCACGTTCCTCGTCCTGATCCCTTTCATGCACGCCCAGACCCCAGCCAAGCCGGCCCCCAAAATGACCCCGAAATCCCCTACGCCCGACCAGGTTCACCAGTCCGCCATCGTTATCGATACCCACGCCGACACTCCACAGCGCTTCGTCGACGAGCATTTCGATCTTGCCGACCCGCTCGGCAATGGCAACCTCAATCTCGACTCCATCCACAAGGGCAACCTCGGCGCAGAGTTCTTCTCCATCTGGGTCGATCCTGTCGCCAATCAGGGTCGCTTCGCCGGTCGTACCTTCGACCTTATCGACTCAGTCAAGCAGCAGGTCGCCAAACATCGTGACCAGATCGTCTTCGTCACCTCGCCTGAAGGCATTGAGCTGGCCCATCGCGAACACAAATTCGCTGCCCTCATGGGCATTGAAGGCGGCCACTCCATTGAGGACTCCATCCCCCTCCTGCGCCAGTACTACGCCCTCGGCGTCCGCTACATGACCCTCACATGGTCCAACTCCAATAACTGGGCCGACAGCTCCGGCGACATCGACAACACCTCCATCCCTCACACCAAGGAAGGCCTCACCGAGTTCGGCAAAGATGTGGTCTATGAGATGAACCGCCTCGGCATGATGATCGACAACTCCCACGTCTCCGACCGCACCTTCTTCCGCACCCTCGTAATCAGCCGCGCGCCCGTCATCGCTTCGCACTCCAGCGCCCGCGCTCTCTGCGACCACCCGCGCAACATGACCGACGACATGCTTCGCGCCGTTGCCAACTCCGGCGGCCCCAACTCCAAGGGTGGCGTCGTCGATGTCAACTTCTATTCCGGCTTCATCTCCCAGCCCTACCGCGACGCCCAGAAAGCCATCGAGCCGGAGATGAACAAGGCCGTAGCCGACCTCAAGGCCAAATACAAAGCCGAAGGCAAGGAAGCCCCGCCTGCCGAGATCGACAAACTGCAGCGTTCCTACGCCGACCGCCTCCCCCGCCCGCCGCTCTCCATGGTCATCGACCACATTGACCACATCGCCAAAGTCGCCGGCATCGATCACGTCGGCCTCGGCTCCGACTTCGACGGCGTTAGCGGACAGCTCCCCGAAGGTCTCGACTCACCCGCAGACCTGCCCAAAATCACAGCCGCCCTCATGGCTCGCGGCTACTCGGCAGAAGACTGCCACAAGATCCTCGGCGGCAACTTACTCCGCGTCTTCCGCGAAGTAGAAGCCGTTTCAAAAGAACTCCAAGCCGAAAACCGCCCCAGGATCACCGACAAGCAACCCTTCGACAAACCGCAGAAATAGAGGTCAGCGGTCTTATGTTAGCGGTAAGATCAGGAGTCAGAGATCGGACTGTGCCCCATTCATCGCGGCTTTTCGCGATGAGTGGGATAGCTCCACCCTATCTACAGCTAGCCCCTTATCGCTTCTATTGACTCTTACGCTTCTTACAACTATGTGTCATCGTGCTTTCAGTATCCTGGGTTCTTCAGCAAGTCTCGAAAGGCTAGCAACTTGTATCCAAACAAGCTCGATCTTGTTTCAGTACGCTCGAAGTCCTCGACGACGTGTTGCATGTTGAGCACTCCGCCAAAACCGCCAAGGCCATACACCGTTTCATCTAAATCAACGTGCCCAAGGGTTTTGAATGGGTTGTTTTCGCGAAGTAGCATCCGATGTTCGAGGAGGATCACGTGTGGACCCAAGACGTAGCCCCGTTTATCGCTGTCCGCTCGAATCAAGTGTCCCCAGTAATTTCCCAACTCGAAAGATTCAAGGTTTGAAAGAGTTTCTGGCCCCATGATCAAGATCGCGTAGTCGCACTTGCCCCTATATTCGAGGACAGAACAAACGACTGCACGATAAACCTTCTCGTCCGTGGCCAGTTCCAGGCAGTCGCCCACCGAGTAGAGTTTGGCCCGAATCGTCGGGTACTTCTTCCGAGGCCTCGGCTTGGGGCGCGGCACGGAAATCTGCAGCAGCAATTTGTTTAGGGCAATCTTTCGAGACCGAGCAAGGGCCGTGTCGCCGGACTGTGCCCATTCTGCGAGGCTTTTGCCGCTTTGAACAAGCTGCGACAGCTCGGCTTGAACCGCCTCAGGGAGCTGCCCAATCTCCCAATAGGCCTTGGCTGATGCCGCGAGATATATCTCTTTGTCCAAGTCTGTAGAGCTTGGCTCATTGTAGGCCGCTATTCGCTTTCGCAGCTCTTCTATTGGAACTCCGGCATCCCAGAGATCGAGAATCTCGTTGTAGACATCGTGGCCGAGGTCGCTTTCGATAATGCCGGGACCGTCAATCGACATGAAAAACTCCGCAAACACGCAGTGTGAGAATACTATTTCCGTCGCGCTATAAGCGTTCCGAGCGAATCACCGCCAAACCGGAAGTTTCCCGTTGTCAGTTGCGAGCCCGCCTTTGCAGATGATTACCCCTCCAAGGCGCATGATGGTCACTGGAGAAAACATGCGCATGCCCTTCATCACAGCCCCCTGCGACTCCCCTTGTCAGGCATGTGCCCGGTCCAAAAAAATTAAATACCCACCCCTCCCCCTTCAAAAAGACATGTTTTATTCGCCAAATATTCGCCCATCAACTTCCCACTAACCCTATTTAAATCATATATTTATCTTCGATATTGAAACAGCGCCGCTGTTATCCATGTGGTAAACAAATACCCCGAAAAACAGAGAGTTTTGGCACGAAATTCGGCCGTTTTTCTCGATTTTGGCAGCAAAACGGGCCTGAATATGAGGCAATTTACAGCCCCAACTTGCTCCAGATCGCATCCACTTTGGCCTTGGTGGCGCGGTCCATCTCGATCATCGCGGGCCATTGACGCTCGAAACCTTCGGCCTTCCATTTGCGGGTCGCGTCAATGCCCATCTTCGATCCGAAGTTCGGCAGACGCGAGGCGTGATCGAGCGAATCAACCGGTCCGAGCGTGAACTGGATGTCGCGCTCGGGGTCAATGTTGTTGGCCACGCGCAGCGTGACTTCGCCAATGTCCTGCACATCGCAATCTTCGTCGACTACGATGATGACCTTGGTGAACATGGCCTGGCCAAGCGACCAGATAGCATTCATCACCTTCCGCGCCTGTCCTGGATAAGACTTCTTGATCGACACCAGCATCAGGTTGTGGAAGACTCCTTCGACAGGAAGGTTGATGTCGATGATCTCGGGAATCGTCATCTTCATCGCAGGGAGGAAGATGCGCTCAACGGCCTTGCCCATCCACGCGTCTTCCATAGGCGGCTTGCCCACGATGGTGGCAGCATAGATGGGGTCCTTGCGGTGTGTGATGCAGGTGAGATGGAAGACAGGGTAATCGTCAGTAAGGGTATAGAAGCCGGTGTGATCGCCAAAGGGACCTTCGCTGCGAAGCTCGCCCAGTTCGACGTAGCCTTCGAGGATGATTTCAGCGTGAGCAGGAACTTCAAGATCGACAGTTTCGCACTTCACAATCTCGACTGACTTGCCGCGCAGAAAGCCGGCGATCATGAACTCTTCGACCTCCGGTGGCGCGGGAACGATGGCGGAAAACGTGGTGGCGGGATCGGTGCCGATAGCTACGGCTACTTCAAGCCGCGAGCCTTTCAGATTGCCCATGGCAACCTGCGGCAGGCCGCCGATGGGGCCGTCAGGAATGGAGACTGCTCCGCCGGCCGATTCCGCCATTGCAGCTACGCGAGCGGTGAGTGGATCGGCATCGGATGCACCTGCGGCGGCATTGCGCAGTGCTTCACGATAATGCTCCGCGGCGACCTTCTGGCGCTGCCAGTGCATGCCGGTGGTCTGGCCGTCGTAAACCTGCATGCGATACATGCCGATGTTGCGTTTGCCGTTGCCACCGCCTTTTCCAGGCGCGCGGGTATGAACGCAAGGCAGAGTGATAAAGCGGCCTCCGTCGTGCGGCCAGCACTTGAGAATCGGGAATTGGTTAAGGTCGAAGTTATCCCGAAGAATCACTTCTTTGCAGCGGGCTTCCTTGGCGCTAACGGTTTTGGGGAAGGCGCTGGTGAGCGCGCCCAACTGCGGCAGCATCTTGAGCTTGTCCAACAAGCCCCCTGCGGGCGGCTTCATATTCATCAGTCCCTTGATGCGGTCAGCGATTTCATCCAGGTGACTAACGCCCAGCGCCATGGCCATGCGCCGTTGGCTGCCGAACTGGTTGATGAAGACCTTGTGGCCGGGGTGCCCCTTGATGTTTTCAAACAGCAACGCCGGCCCGCCCGGCGCGCCCTCTGCAGCCGTCGCAGTTCCCTTCCCTGCACTTGCGCGCGAACCGCTCTTTGAGGCGCGGTCAGTGATCTCCGTGATTTCCAACTCCGGCGAGACTTCTTCGCTGATGCGCTTCAGTTCGCCGTTTTTCTCGAGGGTTTTGATCCAGTCGCGGAGATCGTCGTAAGCCAATGTGTACTCCTGGAATGCTGATCGTTTCCCATTCATACTACGGCTTTTCGACGGTTCATTGCCGGATGGAGACCAGGTTCGAGAAGGGGCTTACTACGGGGACCGGGTCCATCGGGTATCCGAGACGCTTCCACTCGTCAAACCCGCCGCGCAACGGGCGAACCCGGTCGATTCCCAGCTTGTGAAGGGTCATGGCGGTTTTGGCCGCCGTGGCCTCGCTGGGGCAGGTGCAATAGAGCACGATGTCTGTGTCGCGGGAGATCTCGAGATGACGCGCGGCCAATGTATCGGGCGAGAAGTGGTGCGCGCCCGGGAGCGTGAATGGGTCGGAAAGGAGCTCCAGCGGATGACGAAGGTCGACGATATACACGTTCTCTCCCGCATCCAATTGCTTCTTCAACTCTTCCGGCTCCAGGCGCGAAGCAACAAGGTTCCGGAGGACCATGCGGCGGCGATAGACGCGGACGAGGAAGAAGCCAATGATGCCGAGAACGAGGAGCGCGCCGGAAAAGCGCCCCGCCCAGTCGAGAAGACCTATGTTGCGCTTGAGCAGGTCGCCGAAGAATCTTCCCAGTGCCAGAAGGACGGCAAGCCAAAGCGTGGCGCCAATGGCGTCAAAAAAGAGGAACGGCGCAAACGCCATGCCGTTTTGGCCTGCAACCGGAGGTGCAAGAGTGGCCAGGCCGGGAACGAATTTGGCGATCATTAAAGTGACGTTGCGGCGGCGGCCAAAGGAGTCGGTGGTGCGGCGGACGCAGATGGTGGGCTCCAGCGACAATTTGCACAGCAGGCGCAGGACGTGGTGGCCATATTTGCGGCCGACCAGGAACCAGGTGCTGTCAGCGATGAGGGATGCTGCGAGGCCGGCGAGAAGTGCCAGTGGAAAACTGATCTGATGCTCGGCAGACAGCGCTCCGGCGGCCAGCAGCACGGGCGTGGCGGGCAGAGGAATCCCAAGCTGCTCCACCAGGACCCAGGCGAAGAGCAGGACGTAACCGTAGGTGAGCAATATGTGAGTGGGTAGTTCCATGGGAACGATCCTGTTCTTGCCTTGTGAAAGAGAATGGCTCGCGCCGGTTTCCTGCTTTATTGCGCCCGAACCATAAACCTGAGGCGAACTGCTTATGGGATGATGCTGCGACGGTTTTCGCTTCACGCAATCTGAAGCAACACAATCTGACTTCCGTTCATGCCGGTGGATCTTGGCGCCGACAGCTGGAATAGTTGAAGCTTCTCAAGGATTTCGCGGATTGGGATCACTCCCGGGCAGAACCTTAATCTCTCCGGTGAACCGATGGAAGTTGGAGTAGGTGACGATCATTCTCCCTGCGTCTCCGGGGTCGTGAGAAATCATTTTTACCGGTAGCCAGAACGTCTCGTCGCCCAGCTTTTGCGGGCCGTAGTCGATCGAGTAAAAGTAGGCCTCGTTTCCCTGTTTGGAAGCTTTGGCCGAGATGGTTCGCTCCACATGGGTAATTCGCCCGGTAGCGGCATCCACCAGGACTGTCTTTCGCGCGCCGTCCGGAAATTCGTTGCATTGCGGGTCGGAGGTGCCGGGCTTGAGGTCTGCCTCCAGCCGAAGGGTAGCCCCACCATCCAGCGAGTCAAGGTGATAGTCAAAGCAACCCTGGGTGGTGGGCCGGCCAAATCCCACTCCATTGGCGAATCCCCCTTGCATTAAATAGGGCACCTTGAAATGGGGTTTCACAGGCTTGCCATCAACGGTCTTGAAGGCGTGATGCTCAGTAAACGGGTCAGGCTCCGAACGGTCGCGCACCTCGGTAAGCGTGGACTCGATCTTCATCTCCTTGCTGACTTTTGCGTTCTTGACCACCTGGGATGCAATGGACTCGTCGCAAGTGAGGGACGGAAGGGTCGCGCGGTAGTTTTGCGCGTAGGCATAGAGCCTGGGCAGCAGTGTTTCAAGGGAGGGCGGCTGCTGTGCCCCAGCGGACCGAAAGTGCAAGAGAAGGAAGAGAGCGAAGAGAATTTTCATCCCACTGGGGTAGATTATGGCATTTTTCGGGGCCGAAGTTTGAATCGGTTGGATAGGCGGAATGCAGGAAATGCCGGCACTGTCGGAAAACCGCCCAAGGGGCGGCTTTCCGTTGGATCGATGAAGCGGGAGAATCGGACTTACTGAGCGGGATGCGCGGCGCCGGCGGAAGCAGCTTCCTGCTGGCCGTGAGCGGCAAACCAGTTGCGATTCCAGAGGTTCTTGTAGAACTCGCCGGTGAGCTCAGCAGCGCGGGGACCGAACGTGGGGCGGCCGCCTTCAAGGAAGAAGACCGTCACCAGGTTACCTTGGGGCGAATCCGAGAAGGACGCGAACCAGCCGAAGCGAGTTCCATTGTTGGAGCAGGTTCCGGTTTTTCCGAAAACGGGAAACTCGTGAAAATTTGCGCGAAGACGGCGGGCGGTTCCGTATTCCACGGCACCGGCCATGCCGTCCTGCATGTCAGGAACGTAGCGGGCGATGTTGAGGGTCCGCTTGACTTTGGGCTGGAACGCGGCAGCCTCCAGCAGCGACGTGGGATGCTGCAGATAGTAGAGCGTTCCGCCGTTGGCGAGAGCCGCCACATACGCCCCAAGTTGTAGAGGAGTGAGGGAGACGCCTTGCCCGAAGCTGCACATGCGCCCCACACCGCCCTCGGAAGCGGGCAGTTCCTGGTCAGGATAGACGCCGAGTTGCTCGCCCTTGATGTTGTATCCGGCAAGCTCACCAAGGCCGAACTGGTTGGCGTAATGGCGCACACGCTCAAAGCCGAGTTCGCGGCCGAGTTCTTCAAAATAGAGATTGTTGCTGTGGGCCAGCGCGTCGGTCATGTTCATGCGGAAACCGGGCAACTGAACCATGGTGTCGCGCGTTACCAGGCCCTCAGAAAGCGCGGCCATCGCCACGGTGATTTTGATGGTGGAACAAGGCTCCGCGCCCGGCGAAAGGGCCAGTTTCTGGTTGACCATAGCTAGGATGCGGCCGTTGGAAGGATCAATGACGACAGCGGTGCCGTTCATATCTCCCAACGCGTCGATGGCTGCCTGACGAACGATGGGGTCTTCCCCTTCGGTGATATCGTCCGCTCCGATGGCCCCGACCGCAAATGAGCTGGCGGAGAAGCGTTCAAAGGAACCATGATGCCGACCGGTGAGAGCGACGCGGCGTGCATTGGCACGGGTCTGGCCCCTGGCGGTCAGATGAGCCTGCTCACGTGAAGGGGTGGAATGGGCAGCGACCGCGTGCGAGGTACCTGCATGCGTCGCGGCACGGGCGGTCGTGGTCTTGGGGGCTGCGTGGCTGGAGGCGGAGGCGGTGCCGCGAGCTGCTTCATGATGACCAGCGGCGCGATGGGGTTCCGTCAAACGGGACTCTGATGCCTTGGATCGATGCAGCGAATGCGGTGCGTCCAGCGCACCGGCGCGGAAAGCGCCAAAACCGAACGCAATCAAGACCAAACCAGGAACCGACAGGCGGGAAACTTTCATCCAGGCAACACCCTCTCAACAATGGATTTCGTTCCGTGCTCTGCCTATCGGCAGGTATTGCATACTTATCGGCACTTTGCGGCCCGATTCGAATCTGAACGGCGAATGATACTCACTCTAGCCCGGTCTTACTCAACAGCAAGTGATATAAATCACCGTCTGAGTCGACTTCGGAATTTCTTAAGAATGCATCAGAAACCAACAACTTACCATGCAATCCCGAGGCCGTTCGTCTTATTTGTAGAGCTATACAGCACTATACAGCGCTAATATCTCGATTCTCCAGCGAATTCCTTCGGGGTACACTCCCTTGAAACCCTCAAAATCTCAGCCTGCGCATGAAAGCCGGCGTGTCCAAATCGCGCTGGGCTTCTTCAGCAGGTTCCGTAAAGGGCGAAGAGGACGGAGCTGCAGCAGACTTATCGGTTGCCAAGCCAAGAAAACTGGCGGGGGGCGTGGTTGGCACGTATTCGCGCGACGGCTCGGCGTAGGAAGGTTCTGGCGCGACCGGCTCGGGGATCTGCGCCTGGGACGAAACGGCCGGAACCTCAGCTATTGCTGGAGGAGCGTCCACCGCAGCGCGCGTAGCATTCTGCACCGGAGCGGGGGCAACAGCAACAGATGTGGCCGAGGAACCAGATGAAGTGAAGTAGGCACCCGGTTCGTCGTCGGTGAATGTCTCATCCTCTTCTGTTTCTTCGTCCTGGCTCAGGAAACGCGCGGGCATCGGAGCAGGCTCGGACTCGGCAACCGGTTCATGCAGCCACTGGTCGGGCGCGACTAACGGAACCGAAGCTGAAGGCGCGGGAGGTGCAGCAACAGGTGCCGGAGCGGCGGGCGCTGCAGAGGCGGGCGCGGCAGAGGCGGGCGCTGCGGCGACAGGCGCGGGCGAGATGGGGGCCAGCGGTACGGAAACGACTGGCGCCTCTTCCACGCTCAACATGCGCGCACGCCGTTCGGGCATCTGGTCACGGAAGCCGGTGGCGATGACGGTAATCTTGACCTCTTCGCCCATGGATTCATCGAGGACTGCTCCGAAGATGATGTTGGCATCTTCATGCGCGGCAGACTGAATAAGTGACGAAGCAGCATTGACCTCAGAAAGCTTCAGCGAACTGGAGCCAGTGATATTGATGAGGATGCCGCGCGCGCCATCGATTGCGCCGGCCTCAAGCAAGGGCGAAGCCATGGCCGCCTGCGCTGCTTCCACGGCGCGATTTTCACCTGAACGGACGGCAGTTCCCATGACCGCGTGGCCCATGCCGGCCATCGTGGTTTTTACGTCGGCAAAGTCGCGGTTGATGATGCCGGGGATGGTGATGATGTCAGAAATTCCCTGAACGCCTTGGCGCAGCACGTCATCCGCGATGCGGAAACTCTCGAAGAAGCCGGCGTCTTTGGCGACGACGAGCAGCTTCTCGTTTGGAATCACGATCATGGTGTCGACGCTGTCAAGCAGTTCCGCCATGCCGCGCTCGGCCTGCTGCAGGCGCCGCTTGCCTTCAAAGGCGAAGGGCCGAGTGATAACGGCTACGGTGAGAATGCCCATCTCGCTGGCCAGCGAAGCGATGACCGGAGCCGCGCCGGTGCCGGTTCCGCCGCCGAGGCCCGCGGTAACGAAGACCATGTCCGCGCCTTCGAGAGCCTCAATGATTTTTTCCGAATCTTCAAGCGCGGCGCGGCGGCCCACGTCAGGGTTAGCGCCGGCGCCAAGGCCCATGGTGAGCCGAACTCCAAGCTGAAGCTTGACGGGCGCCTGAGATAGCTTGAGCGCCTGCACGTCAGTATTGGCGGCGATAAATTCGACGCCTTCCATGCGGGCTTGGATCATGCGATTGACGGCATTGCCGCCGCCGCCGCCCACGCCGATTACCTTGATGCGGGCGCCTCGTATGGGCTCGTCGTGATATTGAATCCGCATCCCGTTGGCGTCGTTGCTCTGCTGACCCGTCTGATCCATTTTGATTCCGCCCCCATCAACACTATAAAGAAACTAACGCTAAAAACTCGCTGCAAAGATTGAGCGCAGTTTGGAACGCAAACTGTTGCTCTCCGCGGCCCGGGTAACGCGGGCACGATGGGCGTAGAGCAGCATGCCGATCGCGGTGGCGAAACCTGGGTGGACAAGCTCTCCAGGCATGTGCGATAGACGTACAGGCATGCCGGTTCGCGCCGTAACGCGCAACTGGCTTTCCGTCACATCGAGCATACCCGGAAGCATGGCACCACCACCGGTGAGTACGCAACCGGCGCCGAGCGCATCCACCACTCCGCCCTGGCGCAGGCTCTCCTTTACAAAGTAAAGCAATTCACGTGCGCGTGGCTCCAGGATTTCAGCAATCGTGCGCAGCGAAAGCATACGCGGTGTGGGCGCGGCGATTTCAATCTCGGCCAACTGCGGCACAGCGGTGACAACTGCGTGTCCGTAGAGGCGCTTCAGTTCCTCGGCCTGGGCCACGGGCACCTGCAGGCCAACGGCAAGATCGTTGGTGAAGTGCTGGCCACCTATGGGCACCGAAGCGGTATGCGCCACCGCGCCCTCAAAAAAGACGGCGAGGTCGCTGGAATGAGCGCCGATGTCGAGGAGGCAAACGCCCAGTTCACGCTCGTCGGCGGAAAGCGTGGCTTCGGCGGAAGCGATGGATTCCAATACCGCTTCAGACACCTCAAGGCCCGCTCGGTTGGCGCAAGTGACGGTGCTTTGCAGCGCGCTGCCTGAGCAGGTGGCAATGTGCAGATCGACTTTGAGCCGGGTTCCCACCATGCCGACGGGATCGAAGATGCCGGGCTGGTCGTCGAGGATGAATTGGCGTGGAAGCAGGTGCAGGATCTCGCGATCAGCCGGACGCTCAATGGAGCGAGCGCGCTCGACTGCGTTGCGCACGTCTTCGCGTGTAATCTCGCGCATGCGGGTGCCGAGGTCGATTCCGTCGCTGGTGTTGAGGCCGCGAATATGAGGGCCGCCGACACCGACGACGCACTCGTCAATGTTGATGCGGGCCACGCGCTCCGCGCGCTCATTGGCTGCCTTGACCGCTTTGAAGGCCGGACCCAGTTCGGCGATGAGGCCTTTGCGCATGCCGCCCGACTCCACAATGCCGTGGCCGCGATAGCGCAGCGCGCCCTCATTGAGGTCCGCCGCCAGCACGCGAGTCCATGCGCTGCCAATGTCGAGCACGACGATGAGGTTGTCCTGTTTCTGGCTCATGCGGTCACTGGCCTTCCGCCGCAGCTGCGGTCCGGTGGGTTGTGGATGCCGGCTTCTGCTTGCCTGCGTGGAGCGCGGCCCGACGTGCCTCCGTGCGCTTCTTTTTGTCTCGGGCCGCCTTGTCTTTGGCAGTCAGAGCCTTGATAGCGGCGGCCTTGCGGGCTGCGATTGGAGCCTTTGCGACCAGCTTGGTTTCCGCGCTTGCTTTCCTGATGGACGGAGCGTGGCTGGAGTCGGCAGGCTTCGCCGGGGCTGCATCGGCATGCTGGCCGGGCCTCGGTTTGGAGGGGGTAGCATCCGGAAGTTTTGCGTCGGGCTGAGTTGCCGGAGGAGCGTCCGCGGACGCTGCAGAGGGCATGGCTGACGCAACCTGAGTGGGCTGAACAGCGCTGGCTCCATGCGCCATCTCCAGCACCACCTGCTGCTCATAGCGCAGGTCGACCGCTGCGAGATTCGGATACTGCTGACGCCACTCGGCGATGTGCGCCTTATAACGCTGATAGCGCTCGAGGAAATGGTCTGCGCCAAAATGAGCGAGGATGTCGGTTCCCTGCTCCGGCATGAGGACGCGGGCGTCTTCGGAGTCGGTCAGGTCGATTTCGGAGATCTGCTCGGACAGGCGCTGGCCGTTGGAGTCGAGTTCAGAGAGCAGACGCTGATAGGAGGCCATTCGCGCCTTGCGGTTGGCGGGCGGATCCTGCGGGTTGAGGCCCGTAACCACCGGAAAAGAATAGTGATGCTGGGCCATCATGGCGGCCGGCATTTCGAGTAGAACTCCATTAGAATCAACGAGTTCCACTTGTTGACCCTGGCGGACGAAGGCTACGGGGTTGCGCTCGATTAATGAAACGCGAATTTGATCGGGGAGGACGCGCATGACTGTGGCGTGCTCGACCCAGGGGATGTCTTCGAGTTGCTTGCGGCGATCGGCGAGGGGGATGAAGAAAATGTTGCGGCCAATGTCTTCGCCGAAGACGGGGAGCATTTCCGCGCGGCTGACTTCGGTGAGGCCTGTTGCCTGGATGTTACCGGCACTGACGATGCGAAAGCGGGAGTCGCGGCCGAGGTAGGTTTTGAGGAGGTAAATGGACGTCGCGAGACTGCCCACAACGAGGAGCGCACCGAAGCCCAGGAGGACGCGACCGGTTGTGCCAGCGGGACGCCACCAAGGATTGCGCGGCTTGCTAAAGCGCGCGCCTGCAGCAGGATACGAGTCGTCGTCGGGGTCCACCATTTCAAGCGGCATGCCAGGAAGTGTGCGGCCGGATGTGGGCACACTTTGCCTTTCGCGCCGGAATTGGGATTCCTCGCTCGCTTCGTCCTCCCAGGGCAGGGATCGGTTTGAGTTACCACGTTGTTTCGTCACGCCTGAGCAAGGTCGTGAGAATCGCCAGACTCAACTATAGCCCGGGGTTCGACTGCTTTTTCCCGTGGGAGAAGAGGGGGAATCCTTGGGGTTACGGGGATGAGGGCAGGGATCAGGGAACAGGGATCAGGGATCAGGGATCGGGCGTTGAAATGGCTGCTTAAAGGGTTCGACTACATAGATGAAAAGGTTGCTCAAGTGGTGTCAAAAGCATCGGAAAGGCTGGACCTGTGGTTGCGAGTCGTTGAGACACGTACCTTGCGGGCAGCCTTTTTGAGATGTTTCGGTTGCAGAGAGTTTAATTGAACGAGGTAGGGGGTTGCGGAGAGTTAGCCGTTTTTTTGGAAAGTGTGCTTAATTGGCGGGGTTTATTGTTGTAAACCGTTGATTGTATGTCGGTTATTTGGATTTTGTTTGCTGTGCAATTGCGCGCGAAATGAAGGGTTCGGGGCGGCCCTCCGGGACGCCTAGGTTGGCGGGATGGGCCAACCCCAGGGTTGCCCCTTCGCTGCGCTACAGGTTCACCCTGGGCTACTCTCGTGCTGTCCCTCCCGGACGCCTTTGCCGGCACCCGGTCTGCGCATTTGAAGAGAGCGACGGATTCGGGATTACTTTTCTTTGCGGTCGGTGGGGAGTAATACGGACATGCAGGTGCCGGAGCGGGTGGGGCGGGCGGTGCTGCGGACGCGGAGGCTGCCACCGTGCTCGTGGACGATAGTGGAGCAGAGCCAAAGGCCGATGCCGGATCCTTTCAGATCCTTGGTGGTGAAAAAGGCGTCGAAGACTTTCTCAATATTTTCCGCGGGAATCCCAACGCCCTGGTCCGCAATGATTACGCGGACCGCCGGTGTCCCTGCGCCTTCCCAGAACCTGGTGTCGGAGGTCCTGATCCAGATTTCTCCGTCGGGGAATGAGGCTTCGACGGCGTTGCGAATGAGATTGGAAAACACCTGCCGGAGCTGCGCAGGAAATCCGCGAATTTGAAGCGAGGCATTCCATTCGGTTCGAATGCGAAGCCGCTTCTCTACCAGCGCACGGTTGTTGAGCGCCAACACGTCTTCAATGATTTCGCTGATGCGGATCGTCACGGGCTTTGAAGCTTCGCGATTGAAGGAGAGGATCTGCTTAGTGATGCGGGCAACACGACTCAATTCAGTGGTCGCGGTTTCAAGGAATCCGGCGACCACCTCAGGCTGTTCGAGCGAACCCTTCATGAGGAACAAAAGGTTGGTGAGAGCTTCAAGCGGATTGTTGATCTCATGGGCGATGGTGTGCGAGATGCGGCCCGTTGCGGCCAGGCGTTCGCTGATGAGGAGAGCCTCTTCCGCAAGCTTCTGCTTGGTGGTCTCGCCCACGATGAAGATGCGGCCCTCAAGCACGCCCTCGCTGGAGGAGATGGGATCGAAGCTGAGCCTGAAGAACCGGCTGCCGGCCTTGAGCTCCATCATTCGCGCACCTTCGGGGACCTCGGTTTGCGGACCGAAGCATTGGCGCAACAGGACGGGAAGCGACGCGCCCTCAATCTCCCCATAGGTCTTTCCCAGACACGACGTCATGGCCCGGTTGCACCGCTGGATGATGCCGTTGGCGTCGACGATGGCGACACCTTCACTGAGAGCATCGAATGTGGCCTGCCATTGTTGCGCGGCGATTCTGGCCGTGGATTCAGCGCTGTGCAGGCGAACCAGGGATCTGACCGTAGCGACGAGCACAACGGGGTCGGCCGGTTGAATCAGGTATGCATCCGCGCCGCTCTCGAGTGCGAACAGTTTGCTTTCGTTGCTGAGGAATGCCGCGGATAACTGGAGTACGGGGATATGCCTTGTCTGGGCGTTGGCCTTGATGCGGCGGCAGACTTCATAGCCGAGAATGTCGGGAAGTTTTACATCGAGAACGATAACTGAAGGCAGGTTTCTTGCAAGCTCGAGGGCTTTCTTGCCGGTTTCGGCCTCAACCACCTGAAACCCGGCGCGCGTGAGAGCGTGCGCGGTCGTGTACCTGTTGGCCTCCCGGTCATCGACAACCAGCACGGTATTGATTTCAGGGGTCACTTCCCTATTCCAGCCACTGATAAGATTTCTCGCAGTTTCTCTGAACCAGGATCGCTGCTCAATTCCCGCTTGGGAAAGATGAATGCACCCATGCCCGACAAAAGATCAATCTCCTGTGTGGAAAGGTCTTTTGAACTGTGCACGATGATGGGTGCGGAGATTTTGACCGGGTCGCGATTCAGTTCCCTGAGGACCTCGAAGCCGGTGAGATCGGGCATGGCGAGATCGAGAAAAATTCCGTTGAGATGATGGCTCTTGATCATGTTGAGGGCATCGCGGCCATTGTGTGCTTCGATGATGTTGTAGCCGAGTTTGCTGAGCGCCTCTCCAAGCAGATAGCGGCTGACTTCGTCGTCATCGGCAAGCAGGATGGTGCTGACGACGCGCCCTTCAAGCAGCTCCTGCAGCGTGCTTGTGAGCTTGAACGGAGTGACGGGCTTGGCGAGAAAACTGTCAGCACCCGCACGGAGGGCGGCTTCCGGTTCGTCAATGACACTGATAACAAGAATGGGGCCCTTGAACCCGCTTTCCTTTGCTTCCTGAATGAAAGCGAGAGCATCCTGCCCGTCTATAAAGCGATCGAGCGAGATGAGGTCCGGAGTATGGGTTCTCAAGAGGGCGCGCGCTTCCGGAACGTTGAGTGCGAATAGCAAATTGTAGTTGCTGGACCGGAGCGACGCCTCATGAACGAAGGTGGTCTCAGGGTTATCTTCGATGAAGAGAATGGTGGGACCGGAGCCGCTGGGCGCGCTTTGTTGCCGGATCGGTTCCGGAGCGGTGTGCCCGTAGCGAATGGGCACCGTGACCTGGAACGTGGACCCGACGCCGACTTCGCTCTTCAAGGTAATGGTGCCGCCGAGCAACTCAGCCAGCCGTTTGGAGAGCGGCAGGCCCAGGCCTGTTCCCTTGACCTTGGCCTGCATTTCGCTTTCAATCTGCACAAATTCATCGAAGACCCTGTCCTGGTCTTCAGGCGCGATGCCGATGCCGGTGTCTTCAACGCTGAAGACAATGAACCCGCGGCCATCAGCATGCGCGCTGAGTTTTACGTGTCCGCGGCGCGTGAACTTGAGAGCATTCGATATAAGGTTGCGCAGAATCTGCGATACCTTACCCTGATCGGTAAACAACGGCGGAAGATCCTGGTCGGCATTGAAGATGAGCTCGAGGCTGTTGCCGGTGAGCAGCGGACGCAGCATGGCACGCAAGGCACCGAAGAGATCCTGGACCTCGAAATTCCTGGGCTTGACGTCGATTTTGCCGGACTCAACCTTGGCCAAGTCGAGAAGATCGTTGACCAGTTCGGTGAGTTCGTCGGCTGATCTGCGAATGTACGTGACCTGCTTTTCCTGATCGCTTGAGAGATCTCCATCAGAGCGGGTCAACAGAAGTTGGCAGAGCGAGGCGATGGAATTGAGCGGTGTACGGAACTCATGCGAGAGGTTGGACATGAAACTGCTTTTAAGGCCTGAGACGCGGCGCAGGTCATCCGCGTTCTGGTCCAGTTCAGCATAGAGAGCCACGACGCCGCGATTGGTGTCTTCGAGCTCCTGATTGAGTTCGGCAAGCTGATCCTGCTTTTCGCGAAGATCGGCCAGGGTGCGGAGCAGTTCCTGATTCTGCCTTTCCATTTCGTCGAAGGGATCGGCGGCGCCGCTTCGAACCAGCTCGATGGCGATGTTTTTTGCCCTGGCCGCATCAAAGCGTGGCGCAGTGGCGGGCAACGCCTTGCCTACCTGGACGCGCGTTCCTTTCGGCGACGATGAAATGTCGAAATGGTCCATGAGACGGCGGGTGCCGATGATTCCCTTGCCGAGACCTGTGCGCGACACATATCTTCCGTCGAGAATGTCAGAGAGGTTGGCGATGCCCGGACCGCTGTCGGTGACGAGGATTTCGAAGAGCTGGGGCTGGCCATCGCGCACCAGAAACTCGACTGAGCCATCGGTAGCGTATCGAAATGCGTTGCGCGCTAGTTCGCTTGTGGCAGTGGCCAGGCGAATCTGCTCTTGATGCTCGAAGCCAAGCAGGGCGGCAATCTCCCGCGCCCGCTGCCGCGCCTGGACAACGTGCCGCTCCTGGCGGAGCCGGACTGTAAAGATCGGTAGAGCTTCGTTCATAACCATCCGGTTAGATGCGGGAAACGATAATTGTCGCGTCGTCTCGTTTTCTGGAGAAATCCCGGAACAAGACGCCGGCTAAAAGCGCAGGGTGACGGGATGGAAGTCCTGGATAGTTTTCCAGATTCCATCGTGTGCCGAGTCCATCAGAATGCATGATCAACATGGAGTCTTTTTCCCACGGATAGGGGAACTGCTGAATTCTACCGATCGAGTGTCCCACCGTTCCGTTCATAGAAACCAGGCTTCTTGTTTTTCCACGCAAACCGATTGCGGCCACAATGTTTCCCGCTCCAGCATAGTTCAGGATGTGTTGCTCATGAAGGATTTCAGCAACGGAGACGGCGGCGCCGCGGGTTTTTGCAAGTGCGCCATGAACCTCACTGAGAATTCTTTCCGGAGAATGTTTGGCGCTGGCCCGGAAGGCGCGAAGAGCCTCCTGCGAAGCCTCAGCGGCGATGGGTCCGTGGCCGAGGCCGTCGGCCATGATGTAGACGGTTCTTCCCGGCGTGCGGTGCATTTCCCATGCGTCGCCACAAAGTGTTTCGCCGGCGATAGGAACGCAGATGGAGCCGAGGTCGTTGGATTCGGTGAGGCTTTCCTGCTGATGCGCTTTTGCGAAGATGCGTGCGAAGATCGCGGTGCCTGTACCGGCAGCGGAAAAGATTTGAAATACGCCGGCGAGCCGGGCCATTGCGCCGAGGCCATTGCCGGGAGTTCCCGCCGTTGAGTGGCCGTCCTGCATGGAGATGGCGATGTTCTCAATGCCCTTTCCCTTGTCGAGGGCGAGGACGTCGACGCCGGCCTGCTCGCCATGACGCCAGGGAGTGAGGATGATTTCTCCTTCTCCGGCGTGAGCCTCAATGTTGCGCGCGGCCTCAGTAACCACGATGCCGAGTTGACCAAGCGGCAACTCGTCGAAGCCCAGCGAATCGGCAAGCGACAGGGCTTGCCGGCGGGCATTGCCGGTCTGGCTTGAATCGGAAAGCGTGATTGGTATTGCACGCCCTGCAAGTCCCATTATTTCCATCTGACGACAGTTATGGTTGTGCCGCTGCCCGGCTTTGAATCGATCTCAAACTCATGCATAAGGCGCTTGCTTCCGCCCAATCCCAGGCCCAATCCCCCGCCGCTGGTGTAACCATCTTTCAAGGCCAGATCGAGGTCGGGGATGCCGGGACCATGATCGGTAAAGCGCAGGCGGATTCCGCGCTTGACGCCATTTTCGACCAGCGACATTTCCATATGGCCACCGCCGCCATGCTCAAGCGTGTTGCGGCCTAGCTCGCTGGCAGCGGTCACAATCTTGGTCTGATCCACGAGACTGAGTTTGAGTTCCAGTGCCCACGCACGAACCCTCTGCCTGACGACCACGACATCAGAGGAGTTCGCGATGGGCACCGTCTCAGTCTTCAGTGCTGAGCCCGTCGTCATCGTCGCTCTCCTCGCGGCTGCCTACAGTTTCGCGCAGATATTCCATGCCGGATTCAACATTGAGTGCTGTTCGAATGCCAGGCAAAGACATTCCGAGTTCAACCAGCGTGATGGCCACGGCAGGCTGCATGCCGACCACTACTGTTTCCGCATCGAGCACCCTGGCCATGGACGCGATGTTGGCCAGCGTCCGGCCGATGAATGAATCGACGATCTCAAGAGACGAGATGTCGATGAGCACACCCTTGGCATTCACGCTCGAGATGCGCTCCGTCAGGTCGTCCTGAAGGGTGAGCGCCAGCTTGTCATGCATGTCCACCTGGATGGTGACCAGCAGGTAGCTGCCCATCCTTAGAATCGGGATGCGCTCCATTAGGCACCCCGCTGCGTTGTGTGGGCTGAGCCGTTTGTCTTGTCGACGCGGACTACCTTGCGGCCGCTGCGCTCGAGCGCGAGCTTGAATGCGTCTGACAGCTTGGACTTGGTGATGACGTCTTCAAGATTGATGCCGAGGTGCACGATGGTCTGCGCGATCTGCGGACGGATTCCGCTGAGGATGCATTCGGCGCCCATGAGGCGGGCGGCGGTGATGGTTTTGAGAAGATGCTGCGCGACGAGGGTATCGACGGTGGGAACGCCGGTGATGTCGATGATGGCGAAGCGCGAATTGGTTTGCACGATGGCCTGGAGGAGCGACTCCATGACGACCTGGGTGCGCGCGCTGTCGAGGGTGCCGATGAGCGGCAGTGCTACGATGCCATCCCACAGCGTAACGACGGGCGTGGAGAGCTCAAGCATTTCTTCCTGCTGGCGGGCGATGACCTGGTCGCGGCCGTGGATGTAGCTGTCGGTGGTGTGCAGGGCGAGGTTGTCGATGAAGTCGTTGATGGAGGTGACGTCGGAGAGCAGGTCGTCGGCTTCGCGGCCTTTGTCTTTGCGGACCAGCGCAAAGAGCGTGGGCTTGAGGGAGAGAACGAAGAGCGCCGTCTCGGAGGGGGTAAACCCCTGCACCGCGCGAGAGACTGACAGACTGCCGAGGATGGACTTGAGGGGCGCCCAGCCGGATTGGCTCAGGTCGCGGAGGTTGGAGCCGGAAGGCGCATCGGCAATGGCGGAAAGCATTTCGCCGGCCTGGGCCTCCAACTCGCGGTCGTTGATGAGATCGCGCCGCTGAACTACTGACTTTAGATTCTGGAGCCAGTCTTGCAGGACGGACCCACGGTTTTGCTGTATCGCACTCAAAATATCGCTCATTTGCGCTCCCATTTCGTGATTTAAGCCGAAGATGCATCGCCACTATAGTCAACTCGGTTGAGTTTGGACAGCCCTGCGGCATACCGATCCTGCAGAGTGTTTGCCCCTGGTTGCGACGGGGGAATTACAGTTCGATGCGGGATGGGCATTTAGGGTTTTCTGCGGCGTCGAAGTGAGTTTCAGGCGGTAGCGATCTAGTTTGGAGGCGGCGAGAAACTGGCATCGAGCTTGAGGGTGAAGGCCTGCTGGGGCTCGGTGCCGGCGATGGTGATGCCGCGGGAAAATGTCTCGAGAAGGGGGCGGGCGCGGAGGATGGCGGGGTCTGTGCCGGCGGCTATGAGCCAGAGGTGGCCGGCTGCGGCGTCGGCGGGGTAGCCGAAGACGGGGGCGCCGACGAGGTCGATGGAGCGGGATGTGTGCTCCGCTGTAAGGCGCTCGGCGAGAGCCACGCTGATGGTGCCGCAGAGGATGTGAAGCAGCCCGGGTGAGAGCGCGTCGATCAGGCGATGGACGCCGAAGAGGACTTCTTCGTAGGCCGCGTCGTCGGGGAACATGGTGATGATGGCGTCTGCGCCGAGTTCGGCTTCAGCGGGGGTGGCTGCGGCGATGGCGCCTTCGCGGAGGAGCGGCTTGGTGCGCTCTTCGGTGCGGTTCCAGACGGAGAGGTCGTGGCCGGCGGCGAGGAGACGGAGGGCCATCGGTGTGCCCATCGCGCCGAGGCCTAGGAAGCCGATTCTCATGGGTGGTCCTGTTGGTGGAACTGTTGTTTGCTTGCTGATACTGCCCGAGTATTCATCATAGGTGCTTCTTAGCGCCGGGAAGCCCGCTGAATGGCCGCCTCAAGATCGGGCTTTGCAACTTCACCTTCCCAGTAGTTCTTGACCTTACCGTCCTCACCAATCAGGACAATGGCGGGGATGCCATGCACCTTGTACAGGTCGGATACTACGAAGTCCGTGTCAGAAAGCGTGGGCAGCGCCCGTTGATGCTGAAGAAGCCACTTCTTGTCCCTATCCGGCTGGTCGAAGGAGACTCCCCATACGATGAGATCGGCCTTGTGATCATCGCTGATGGCTTCGATCATTGGCATTTCGCGGATGCAAGGGCCGCACGAGGTGGACCAGAAATCGAGCAGGACGACCTTGCCGTGCATGGAGGCGAGAGTAACGCTGTTGCCGCTCAAGTCTGGCAACTTGAAATTGGGCGCTTGTTGACCGATCCATTCTTTTCGAATTGTCACATCCGGCAGATTTTTCAGATCAGTTAGCCATTGCGGGGCGGGACGGTTGAACTCGGCTGAGTCGAAGGTAATCGTGAATGGGACTGCTGGATCGGTGAGGTGGCGTCCCGTGGGGTACAGCATGACTTTCTTGAGGACAAGGTGCCTGTCGGAGCAAATGGAATAGGTGACCGGGGCGGGTTTAGGTGCATCTTGCGGAGTCTTGTACTGGACCTGGAGTACGCGGCATGCGGATGGCGCTCCGTTCAAGGGTAACGATTCCGTCCCTATCTCCGTGACCGACTCGACATTCTCCGCGATTGTGTTCCAAAATCCCGCCACGGCAAATGGAATTCCGATAGCCGGCTTCTCATCCGATCCGCCCAGCACATTGACGAATTGCATGTGGCCACCAACACTGCCGCCGGGATGGGCGGGAGGCCGGGGACCGTCGAAGGGCGAAGGAGCCGCAGCCGTGATGACATCGAAGGTGACCTGCCAGGAGGAGCCTGGGGGCTGCACAGAGCCCTTGCCATTGATCGTGTATCCATCGGGGCTCTTATATGTCTCCTGTGCCAGCCGCAGAAGTTCCTGTGGCGACTGCGCAGAGGCATACGAGGCGATTGCCAGTAAAAAGACTGCGGGCCTGAACATACATCCTCCGTGAGAGAGTCCGTCGGCGGCAATGAAAGGAACATGACCAAGACGCATTGGGGAAGTGTAGCGCTCGGATGTCTTCTTTGGCTTCATGCTTCCCACCCATCGCGCGATAGGGATATTTACTTGACGCCACCAGACCCAATTGGTTGTGGTTTAACCAATTGGGCGAACGGAACCGGGGCTGTTTG
>Ga0302320_10007283_pt1 | contig 24384 bp, 13 predicted proteins | sample Bog_T0_3_FD_202130 | JGI IMG/M metagenome (GOLD analysis project Ga0302320, IMG submission 202130) | Peat permafrost microbial communities from Stordalen Mire near Abisko, Sweden - Bog_T0_3 | ecosystem: Environmental > Terrestrial > Soil > Wetlands > Peat | place: Sweden: Abisko, Stordalen Mire...
TGCCAAACTGCAACCCTGCGCGCAGTTGCTCCCGCTGCCCATGCCCTTCCACGTGCATGCCCGGCGAGTTGGCAATCAGCCACTCGGTCACCTCCACCACATCGCACAGCGGCACGCGCAACCCGGCGGCTTCGGCCAGCCGCGTCGCCAACAACTCATTGGCCAGCACGCGCAGGTGCTGTGGATTGTTCTGGAACTTCACCACCCACAAGTTGCCGTCGGCGCCCAGCATCAACTGGCTCTGCGCACCGCCCCGCATCCTCCGCACCGCCTGCACTGCCAGCACCGCCACGCGCCCCACTCCTCGTCCTCAGAAGAATACTGCACGCCTCGCCTGGCCATCCTCACGCCCGCCTTCCGCCTCCCCCGCCCTGCAACTCCCGCCGTACCGCCTGCGCAATCGCAAACGCCATCACGCAGTCGTCGTGCGCGCCATGGGCCGCGCCCTGCGAGCCGTTGGCGTGGTTCACAAACGTGCGGCACTCCTGCAGCAGGCGCTTGCTGCGGAAGGCCGCCGGCGCCTCCGCCAGCAGCGCCTCCAGGCCACCCACAATCGCAGGCTTGGAGAGCGACGACGTCAGCCATCCGGGCACGCCCTTCTGCTCGTACACGTGCTCCCACGGAGTCTGCCGCTCCAGCAGCGCCAGCACCGTGTGGCCGTGGTTGTTGCGCTCCACCACCAGCAGCGCCGGCCGTCCTGGCACGCTGTACTCGCGCGCCAGTCTCACCGCGGATTGCGTCAGCTCCTGCGGGCGCGCCCTCTGCTGCATCTCCGCGCACTGCATCCCGGTCTCGCGGTCGATCACCTGTACCACCGCAAAGTCGCCGCGCGCTCCGCCGCCTGCCGGATCCACGGCCACAATGTAGTCGTGCTCCGGTTGCGCCGGCAGAAAGATATGGATCCGGTTCCGCTCGCGCATCGAAATCGGCGGCTCCACGTCGCGCAGCCGCTGGTCCAGCGCGTCGGTGTCAAAGCAGCAATCGCCAGTGGTGCGGAAGCACAGCTCTGGATCCTCGGCAAACTCCTGCGCACGCAGCCCGCGGTAGCTGGAGTCCAGCATGCGCCGGTAGCCGATCTGTCCGGCGCTCAATCCATGCCGCTGCACCAGCTCCACTTCCTCCTCGTTCCAGTCTGTAACCGGAGCAGCTACATATTCATTCTCCAGCCACCAGGGGAAGAAGTGCCGCACCATGCCCTTCTCCTCCGCCTGCCGCCACTCCTCGTAGAAGCAGCCGTAGGCGCCGTTCGGCGTGCTTTCCAGCACCAGCTCGCCGCCCGGAATCAGCGCCGCGCGCAGTCCCGCCAGCGTCGCCGCCGCATCGCCCGGCCAGCGCGACACCTCGCTCAGGTGCATGTTCTGCACCGTCAGCCCGCGGCCGGCGTTGTCGTCCGCCGCCGTCAGCACGCGGAACTCGCTGTCCAGTGCGGGAAAGATCATCTGCCCCACATTGGCGCGACTGCGTTTCAGCTCGCCCCGGCGCAGCTCCTCCGGCAGGCACTCCCAGAACCGCTGCACCATGCGGAAGATGCTCTGCGCCGCCTCGCGCGTGTGCGCCACCTGCACCGTCATCACGCCGCGGCCGGTGATCGTCTTCAAAAAAAATCGACCGGCCACCCACGTCGTCATGCCCATCTGCCGCGCCTTCACCACAATGTTGTGCCGCCCGCGCTCGCGCTCGAACTGCCGTTGCGCCGCGTTCGCCACCAGCGCGCTCTCTGTGCCGCTGCGATCGCGAATGCGCAACAGCCTGCGCGCCAACGCCGCGGCCGGGGTCTCGTCGTCCGGCCCACCCGGCCGTGCGTCCAGACCCCGCCCCCACTCCAACAACTGCTCCTGACTGATCGTCCCCACGTGCTTCCCCTTCTCGCATCCACGCGCACAACCCGCGGAACGAGGGTACTTCGTACTGGTTGTCATTCTGAGCCGAAGGCGAAGAATCCCCGCATTTCGCTCCTGCCCAATCTCAATTTCACGCTTCAATTGTGGTTACAAATTAAAGAGCCAGCACTTTACTGACCGACCAAACAAAGCCAGAGCACCGAAGGTGCGACATATACCAGCCTCGGCCGAAGGCCTAGGTTGACTGCCCCCAGAAATCCGAGGGCTGAAGGCCCGACACAACGTCCGTCCTCCAGCCCTCGGGTACCTAGTTCTGCGTGTAATACACCGCCAGCGAACCCACCTCCGCCGCCGGTCCATCGCCTGTGTCCGTGTTGGTCCACTGCGCGGCCAGCGACGCGTTGAAGATCAACGGCGACGCGCGGAAGTAACGATACCCGCTCCAGTACGTCGTATTGTCCGGCGCGCCCGAGCTGAAGTACCGCGCAATGCCATACTCATCCGTGCGCGCGTGGAACTGGTCGCCGTAGAACTGGTTGCCGAAGAAGTCCTCCGTGCCCCCGTACTGGAAGTTGGTGCCGTCCACCGTCAGGATGGGATTCACCTCCAGCCAATGCGGCTCCACTGCGCCAGGAGCATTCGAGACAAAGTAGATGCTCTCCAGCTCGCCCGCTCCGCTCACCGCAGGCAGCAGGCTCAGCGTCGTGTTCGGCGCCAGCGCTGCCAGGTTGTTCACCGCCATGTGGAAGACGTTGCGCGTGGCCGGAAAGCGGCCCGCAGGCGCAGTGCCCGCGTAGTACTCCACCTGCGAGTAGTACACAATGTTGGTCGCCGTGGTGTTGTTGATGGTGATCGCGATGCTGCTGTTGTACCGGATGTAGATGCGCCGCGATCCGCTGTTGGTCCCGGTGCTGCCGCCGGAGGTGATGCTCAGGTATTTGCTGGCGAACAGGTCGGTTGCGCCGGACGCATTGTCCGCCGTCGTGTATCCATCCCACAGCAGGAACAAGCCCAGCGGACAGGTGTAGCTCTGTCCATCCACCGCAATGGTGATGGTGGTGTTTGCGCCCAGCGGCAGGATGCTCGCCTGCCCGCCGTAGATCGCGGCAATCTGGATGCGCTCCACATTACCCGCGCCGCTGGCGGAGAACAGAGTCAGGCTGCCGCCGGCCGCCAGATTGTAACCTTTTACGAACGCTACCCGCAGCGTGCGTGTCTCCTGCACCTCGCCCGGCGTGGGCACTGGTGGCTGCACTCGCGTGTAGACGCTCGCGTCCAGCTCTCCATCGCTGGCCGCCTCGCTGCCATAGACGGTGGAGCCTGCGCCCACGCCGCCTATGTCGCCGTCGACCTCGTAGTAGCCGCTGCCCTGGCCGCTGCCGCGCGCATAGCCCATCTGGGTCAGGCCCGGATTCGCCGCCGCAGCGTTGACGATACCGAGATGCGTGTTCGGCAGCACCACCAGCGTCATCGGATAGTTCGCCGGCGCCGTCCACTGATAGACGCCGGGGCTGGTCTGGATCGCGTTCGCCGTGTTCAGCGTCAGCCGATTCGTCACGGTAAATGTGTTGCTCGGCGCGTTGGCCCCGTCGAAGGTGCCCAGCAGCACGGCCACATTCCCCGAGCCCTGCACATGCAGCGCGATCGACTCGATATACGCGCCCTGCGGCAGCACGCCGGGGAGCACCTGCGTCTGCGTCCCGAAGGAGATGGTGCTCGCACCCGTCAGGTCCGACGCGCCAACCGCCGCTGTCGTCGAGCCCATGGTCGCGTAGGACATGGGCAGTTCGACACCCGTGCTCACCGCGCTGTCGATCGCTGCCGTCATGCTCGCCGTGGTGATCGGGCTGGCCGCGGCCAGCAGACCCCACGCCGCCGGCGCCGTGTCCGGCTCGTTGCCCACATTGCCGTTCGCCAGCGAGATGTAGCTGTTGCCATTGGTCGCATAGCTTACGGCCTGGCCCGCCGTGTAGGTTGTGCCTGCCGTCCACACGCCGGCAAAGCTGGCCGTGCCCCCGCCTGCGGGCGCGTCCCAGGTGCCGTCCTCGCGCAGGTAGCGTGTGCTGCCCGCAATCGCGCCGGGGTCCGGAACAATGCCCGCGGCATGCGCGCTGCCCGACGGACCGAACAGCGGCAGCCGCGCCGCTGCAATCGTGCCGCTGGCAACACTGGCTGCGCTCAGCGCACCGTTCAGCGTGCCCACATTCAGCGTGGCCGCATTGATGGTGCCTGCCGTGAACGCCTGCGGAGTAAAGCTGTAGGGCGTTCCGCGCATGTTCCACGTCAGCGTGCTCGTCTGCGGAGCATACTGCTCCGCGTCTGTGCCCACATTGCTCTCCAGCTCAAACAGGTTGTAGCCGGAGTTCCAGTTGCCGCAGCCGTGCAGGTTGCAGTGCACGCCAAACACCGCCTGCTCGCCTGCATCCACCACCATGTCGCGCTGCCACACGCCGCGCGATTCATACGCCTGCGTGGGGAATCCGTGCGTGCCCCCGTAGCCCACATAACTGGCGGCTGGCGAGGCATTCGTGATGGACCACCCCACCACACCCGGGCCGTTGTTCAGCTCATACTGCAGGCCGGCGCGCATCTGCACCGTGGGCCGCGGAACATACTGCCCCAGGTACTCGATGTCCGCCGTCACCTGCTCCTGGTAGTAGTGCGGCTCCTCCACCGGATCGCTCGGCGCCCAGGCCACGTTGTTCGGCGCCAGCGTCATCTGCCCGTCCACCGCGCGGGTGTTGGCGTCAAACACGCTCAGCACCTCGGCCATCGGGTACAGCGCAAATCCTCCGGTCACAATGGAGACGGTGCCGCCCGTGCTGCTGCTGTTCGACCCGCTCTGCGCATAGGTAAACGTATTTGATCCGGTTGTGGTTACAAGATAATTGCCGCTGTAGCTGCTGTCCGCGACGCCCGCAATGGTCACCGTCAGCCCGTTCACGTTTGCGCCCAGGTTGCCGTTGGTCGTCACCGTAACCGTGTTGCCCGCGCGCACCGCGGAGACAATCGGCGTATTCACGTTCAGGTAGGCGGAGGTCTGGTTCATCGCGCCAACCACGGCCGTCGTCGCCGCGGAGTAGTAGAGGCCGGTCGCAGAGTACGCGCCGATGACAGGAAACACCTGGCGAACGCCGTTGGTCGTATCCACCGTCTGCTCCAGGCCGTAGCCGCACAACCCGCCCACGGCAATGGTGGCCAGCGTCTGGTGCGGCTTGTTCAGTGTCATCTGCAGGTGGGTCGCGTCCACCACGGTGTAGGGCGCCATCTCAAAGTTCACCGCCTGGTAGCCGTTGGTCTGGTCCACCACGCACGCCAGTCCGCTGGTGGTGGGCAGCGCAGCCGTGTTGGACGCATAGCCCGCGGGCATGCCGCTGGTCGCAATCGCAAAGGTCACCGTGCCCGGCGCCATATTGGCCGCCTGCGTAGGAATCACCTGGCCGGTGCTGAGAAATGTGCCGACGGGAAAGTTGGTGCCGCTGAACTGCGCGGTTGCATGCGCGCTGCTTGCGCTGCCGCCCACAATGGTGCCGCTGGTAATGGTGTTCGCCGGATTGGTATCGATCAGGAAGCGGCCGTCGCCCTGCGTGCCGGGATTGGCGGTCGCTGTCAGCATCAGGCTGGTGGAGCCGGCGGTACATCCGCTGGCGCAGGTGCCGACAAATACACGCGAGTCCTCGTGCGTCTGCAGATCGAAGGGATGCGCGCCCTCGTCCGCATTGTCGCGCACCCCGCCCGACGCATAGATAAAGTGCGAGCCGATCAGGCAATCGCCCACACCAAAGCAGTCGATCGTTTCCGGCACCAGCCCATGCTGCCCCTGCGTGTTGTAGGAGCCAGTCACCATCAGCGCGCTGTAGCCCATCTTGAAGTAGGGTGGCTGGCTCTGGATGTGCTCGGGGAAAATGTTGGAGCCGCCCGCCAGGCCTTCCTGCGAAATCGCCAGGCCAATCGCGCCCGGAACGGAGTTGTGCGTGGCCGCGGCAATGCTGGCCTCGCTCTGCGTGGCCACATCGTCAATCGCCTGCGCGGTGGAGAGTCCGCCGCTCACCACGTCCAGCGGATCCTTATAGCTGTCCACCTGGCGGCCGCCGCGCGCGTCCTGGATGTGCGTCTGCGGGTTCAACACCTGGGTCGCGTAACTCTCCGGGGTATAGTCCGGCTCGGCCTGGACGGTGCATCCATTCGCGCAGTCCGGGCCCGTGGTTGCGTTGGCAATACCATTGTTCCCTCTTCCGGTTACATATTGGCTGGCATACTCCACGCCGCTCAGATTATTCACGTCGAGCTGCGTTCCCACCGGCTGCGCCACCGTCTGCGAGGCCGCAGGCAGCGTGGAGACCTTCTGCCCAATCCCCCCGGCAACGCCCGCCACCGACTCGTCCACATAGTTTTTGTCCGCGGCCTGCATTGCTGCTGTCGGATCGCCGGGCAGCAGCAGCGGGCCAGTCATGGTGTCGCCCGCCTTCAGCACATACGGCGTGGAGTCCAGCGGATGGCCGGTGACGGCTGCGGCAATCGCCGTGTCCACGTAGCTCTTGCTCACGGTTTGCATAGCCACGGAGGTGGGCAGCACCGTGCTCTCGATGGAGCTCACCTTCACCGTCGCCGCACTGACCGGCACCACCCAGTACTGCCGGCTCACGCTGCCGTCGTCCAGGTGGTAGACCACCGTGTAGTAGCTGCCCATGGGCGTGGAGCCCGCATTGGGCGCCAGGTTCACGCTGAGCGCGCCGCCGCCGCCGATGGTGGCCGCGGTGCTGCCGCTGGGCACGGACTCGCCCGTGGCAGTGGTAAAAGCGGGCCAACTGATCAGCACGGTGCCCGTGGCGGCTGTGCCATCCGCGTGGTAAATCGTATCTGCCACCATAGTGGTTACAATCTGCGCAGAGGCGCCGGTCGTCAGCGCCGCCAGCAGAACTCCAACCAGAATCCAACTTCCGGATTTCCAATGCATCGCAACTCTCCTTAGAACTTTCGATCTCTAGATCTCTCGCAACGCCGCCGGCAGATAGCTCCGGAAGCAGACGACGGTCTCGCCGTCGTTGGTGTCCTTGACCGGCAGGGCGCGGAATGCGCCTGCCAGCCGTATTCGCTCCAGTGGCACGCTCAGGGAGTCCAGCGCCTCCGCCGATCCCTGCATCGCCTGCAGGCGTGGATAGTGGACCAGCACGCGGTCGCCCTGTTCGCCCTCGAGCACAAACAACGCGGACCACTCCTGAAAAAAGCTGGCGCCCTCGCGGTCGCAGAAGCCGAGCAGCGGGCTCACCTGCATCCCGGGCGTGGGTGCTCCCGCCAGCAGCGGAGTGCCCAGTTGCAGCACGCCATCCGCAATTGCAACCACAACAGATACATTGAGCGTGACGCGGCGGATGTAGTTCAGATCGCCGTTGACCGCGGCGGCGGACTGCACGTACGCCGCGCTGACGCCGCTGCCGATGTAGCCGAGCTGCCCGGTGTAGTCCGCGTCCACCGCAACCAGGCTGCCCACGCTGAACTGTGCCGCCGCGGCCGCGCCCACGTTCAGGCCGGTGGCGGTGGAGGCCGGTCCCGTGCCGGTTAGCAAGGGGACCGGCGCTTCCGCCACGCCGCCGCTCCCGTTGGCGGCAGCGCTCGTGGCAGGCAGCAGCAGGTTCGTCTGCTGCGAGCCGGAGGCCAGCGCTAGTTGCAACTTGCCCCATGCGTCGAACTCCAGCGACACGGTCGCGTCCACCTCGCTGCGAGCCTGGACCACGGCCATGGCCGGAGATCCGGCCAGCAGCGGGCTGACTTTTGTGCCGCATTTGCGCACAAATTTGCCAACCCAGCCCAGGTCAATCCACGGCGCGGGCGGCGCATGCAGCGGAAAGCGTCCGCTCTGCGCGGGGTCGAACAAGGTTGGAGCACAGGTTGCCCGGTTGACCGGAGCGAAGTAGGCACGCACGCGCCGTGCCACCGGGGCCACGGCCGCAATTCCCGTTGCGGCGCTCACAGCTCACCCGCTTCCTGGTTGGCGAAGACGGAAACAGTGACCGTCCGCTGTAACCGCTCGCCATCCTGCGTGGCCGGGCCGAAGACCGGGTCCGCCCAGAATATATTTGTGCCTGTTGTGGTTACAGTTGCACCGGCGTAGCTCTGCTTGGGCGCGGAGTGCGGCTCTGCACCCAGCGCTGCGGCCAGTTCGGCGTCCATTGCGGCCAGGGAACGGCCGCGGTCCATGCCGGCTGCGCCTGCGCTGCCGTCGGTCGCGTAGCGGATGGAGCACTCCAGCGCTACCAGCGGAAGAGCTGCGGAGGAGTCCACGCGCAGGCCCGTCCATTCCAGATGAAACGCGTCCGGCGCGACCGATGCGGTGGGCAGCTCGTTCTCGTCCACCAGCGTGGATGGGCGCACCACGCCACGCAGCACCATGGTGCGCGCGGGATTCAGCGCGGCCAACCGCCCTTGCAGCGTGGTGTAAAACGTATCTTTTGCGTTTTGCATAGAGATTCAGTCTCCAGTTGCCAGCGCGGGGATTGCGTCCCATGCGCTTTGAAAGAACGACGGAGATTCTGACTCTGCGAGTCAGAATGACGCCGTGAAGAATAATGTTTGTGCCCAGGATGGTTACGTACTCTGTGCCAGCGGCGCGCGCACCACCAGGCGATACACGTAGGCCTGCGCGAACACTTGCTGCTGCGTGACGGATTCGATCTCCAGCAGCGTGTCGTCGGAGAGCACTCCAAGCGCGCCGGCGAAGAGCACGCTGGCCGAGGAGGATCCGAGCGAGCCAACCAGCTTCTCCACCGCGAGGGCGGAGACGAGCAGCTCCCATTTGGCCGCGCCATCCGCGGCGATGGAGGCGCGCGCCTTGCGATAGACCACTGGCGTGAGCGGCAGATCCTGGAAGAGCGGCGTGGCCAGCCCCAGCTGCTCGGTCACGTCCGCGGGCACGGCGGGCGCGGGCATGCGCAGCATCATGCAGCGTCCACCCATGGTGCGCAGTAGCACGTCGCCCGCGCGGGCGGCGGCGATTTGGTCACTCATGGCTTATCCCAGTCTCTGCGCCACGTAGGGCGACAGCATTCGTTGCACGTTGGCGTCGATGAGCGAGCCCGCGAAGTACTGCATCTCCAGCGTGTCCATCTTGCTGGTCTTCACGTTCATGGCCGGCGTGGCCTGCGCGTTCTTGACGATCTGCGCACACGCAACTTTCAGCGCCGGTGGCACCACGGCAAGACCGGCCGTGTAGGTGACTTCGACCTCGTTATAGTTGAGGCCGAGCAGGTTCATGGGAAATGTAACCTCTCCGGTCGCAATATTGATGTCGACACTGGAGGGGTCGAGCGCGCTCCAACTGCCGGGGATGCTGAAGGCCCATGCGACCTGCGCCAGCATGGGGTCAGCCGCTTCTCCGCGGCGCGGACGGCCGTAGCGCACACGGATGCCGGTGATGGCGGCCAGCGGCAGATAGCTGAGACGCACGGCCTGCGAGCCTGCCGTGAGCCGCATGCGCTCCACATACTGTGTTGCCAGCAGGCTGACGCGGCGACAGTCCATCAGCGAAGAGCAGCCGACTTGAACGAAGCCGCTTTGCGGCGGACGCTTTCGCGTGTGGCTGAGCGGGCGGTGGTGGCGTTGGGGTAGGTTGTGTCGCAGAGGAGGGTATCTCTGTGACCCATTTACGTCAGCTCATGCTTGAGGAGTTGCGTCGCCGCAACTTCGCCGATACAACCGTCCGCACCTACCTGCACGGTGTTGAGCACTTCAGCCAGTACTTCCGTCGTCCGCCCGATCAGCTTGGCCCTGAAGAGATTCGCAACGAATCTACGGCTCTGGTTGGCGGAACTGCGACATTCCCGAGTCATCGAAGGAGCGCGTGCTGAACTCGTACTCCTGGCCAGAATTCGGAATTCTGCAAACCACGCAGTTGATGGCGCTAGGCTAGGCTCGCTCGTCTCTCCCAATTGAACATGGCCGCCGGGTGCATGCAAGACTAGCATTAACCTCCCGTCAAAACTGGCATTCGCTATACGCGGGCGAGACGCACGCTTGCTTGTCTCGATCACGCCAGCGCGTCTATAGATGCTCTAGTCCGCGCTTCAGCGCTTCAACTACCGCCTTGGTTCGGTCGGTGACCCCAAGGTTCATCAGGATAGCGGTAATATGCGACTTCACAGTGGTTTCCTTGATGTCGAGCTTTTCTCCGATCTCTCGATTGCTCTTGCCCGCGACCACCAGGTTCAGCACCTCGCGTTCTCGCAAACTTAGCTCTGGGCCCAGGGAACGCGACGAGAGAGCCCGCGTGACAGGTGGGGGAAGAAATCTATTCCCCTGGTGCACACTTCGTATGGCCCTTACAAGGACATCATGGGACATGCCTTTGATCAGGTATCCCATCGCTCCTGCCTGTAGCGCTTGGTGGATATCCTCGTCTCCTTCGTAGGTCGTCAGAACGATAATCTTCGCTGAAGGTCTTTTCTGGCGAATTCGCCGGATAGCCTCTACGCCGTGGCCATCCGGCAGGCGCAGATCCATTAGAGTGAGATCGGGATCGTGCTCCTCAAACAACCTCACAGCGTCGTTCACTCCGCCAGCCTGCGCACAGACCTGCATGCCTGGTTGTGCCTGCAATATGGCGGTGATGCCGGTTCGCGCGATGGGGTGATCGTCAACCACAAGAACACGTACGCCTGCCTCATCCTTCTTCATTTCGATGTCCTTCTTGAGTTTTGGCGATAAACATTGGCTTTGGCGGTGGCATGCCGCAGTTTCATCATTACCTCGGTCCCATTGCCCGATACGCTATGGATCGTGAGAGTTCCACCGATACGGTGCATACGCTCATGCATGCCCAGCAAACCGTAATGTTCGTCGCTGGCGTCGGATAGAACCGTCCGGAGGAAGCCACTACCATTGTCAATGACACTCAGCGTGAGGCCCCTGCCATCAAACGACGCGGAGATTCGGATCCAGTCAGGATGGGCATGCGACCCGGCATTGGAGATTGCCTCGCGAGCGACCATCAGCAACTCATGACCGGTCGATACTGGGATACCCTTTATCGGCTCGCCCGGCTCGCACATAACAGGTATTCCAAGAGCGCGTGTAGCCTGCTCTGCGAGCGCTTCCAGCGAGTGGGAGAGGTCTATCTCGTCTTCTTCCTTGCGGCGAAGGTTCCAGACGGCCTGACGGGCCTCGTTGATGGTCGCCCGTACCTGCGCTCTGGCCACATCCAGCAGACTGCCGCTCTCGGACGCGCCTTCTCCTTGGGTTGCAATTGCTTCGAGAAGGAAAGATATGCCTGTGCAGCCCTGAATAACGGTATCGTGCATTTCCCTGGCCAGCCTGCCTCTTTCTTCCATAACAACGGCAAAGCGCATTCTCACTCTTCTGAGGTGCTCGGAATAGGCCAGTATGCTGCATCCCAGCACAGCCAAGATGCAAACGAGACGGAACCACCAGGTCTGATAGAGGAAGGGCTTTTGCCTAAAATCAAGAGTCGCCTGGGTTGTGAGTTCGGGATGACTAACATCAAAGGCCTTAACGCGGAAGCGATAGGTTCCTACGGGAACGTTAGTATAGGTAGCGGTATGACCAGAACTTGCAGAGACCCAGTCGCTATCGAAGCCTTCCAGCTTATAGGACAACCGGGTTCCGTTCTGTGCCCCAAGAAAGAGCGGAGCAAACGAAAATGTGACCCTTGTGCTTCTGGCAGGAAACTGTAAATTGCTGTTCAGCTGGATGTTCTCGCCATCCCGTGTTACGCCTGTAATTTTGACGATAGGGGTCCCCTGAAGGTCCACGGAACTCGCAATGACATGGACGGCACCGCGATTGCTGGGGAACCATACTGTATCGTCAGGGGCCAGGTAGCCCGATGGATACCGGCCTCCTGAGAGCTGAGTTCCATAAGCCTCATAAGGCATGCGATAAAGTGTGACGCTGAGGGTGCAATCGCGGCATGGGGCGGCGCCATCCATATCCTGTTCGGGTACTGACGAGATTGTGTCCGCGCTCGATATCCAGAAACGGCCTGTCCGGTCCTGTAGCAGCTGGTAAACAATATTACTTACCAATCCCTGCGCGGTAGAGTAATGATCAATGGTGTGATCCCGATACCGGAAGAGACCGCGATCCCTGGTGCCAAACCACATGGTTCCGCGCCGGTCCTGAAGGATAGACCAGACCTTTTCCTCACGAAGAGCATCCGTCGCAGGGTCGTGTACGAAGGCCCCGGCATGCCACCTGCTCAATCCTTGATCAGTGCCTATCCATATGTCGTGGCTTCGATCCTCGAAGAGACTCCTTATGCTGAAATGGGCCAACCCCTCTGCGGTACCATAGTGGTCTACCCCTTTGGCGGTGATGCGATATAGCCCAGTGTCGGTGGCTATCCACAGTTCGCCACGGCTGCCCTCGAGAAAGCCGCGGATGAAGTTGCCAACTAAGTAGTGCTGCGGCCTGCTGGAAGCGTGAACCATGCTGGTTCCTGCCAGATGATAGACACCGCGCCCCTTTGTACCCACCCAGATGGAGCCGTCGCCTGCACTACAAATACTGCGTATGGGGATGCCTGCCAGGCCGGGCAGCCGCAGGGGGGCTGCAGTCGCATGTGAAACGAGGAAGGGTTCCTGGGCGACCATCCAGATTTCCCCGTTCGGCGCGCCGGAGATAGTGCCATAGTTATTGTCATTGCCAAAGCCCGGAAGCGGAATGAGGCTAATCTGGGTCTTCTCTAGGCGTACTAACCCGTTATGCGTTCCTATCCAGATGCGACGGTCGGTGTCCTCGAAGATGCTCAGCACGGTATCGATTGGGAGCAGGCCTTGGCCCCCGACTCGCGTCAAGGCCCCATCGCGATAGGCCCACAAGCCTTTACCAATGGTGCCTATCCATATGGTCCCGTCACTTGTCTGGCGCAAGACACGCACGGTGGAGGCAATGCCCGGGACACGCTGGAATCTTCCGTGAACGCGATGCAAAAGACCGCTGGCAGTCCCAATCCAAAGTGTCCCATCAGTTGCCGCCAAGATGCTATCTATTCGATTTTGACTATAAACGCCGGGCAAAGGGATCTCTCTGCTTTGGCCCCCGTCGAGAGCAATCAGGCGGGAACCACCTGCCAGAATATGGTGCTGGTTGTCCTCAACGATACTTTGAACATCAAACGTTCCGGCTACGCCGGGAAAGTCTTCGCGGACCAAACGCTCTTCTGCTTTGCGGAACAGTCCACTGTCGGTTCCCACCCATAATCGGCCGCTTGAATCTTGATAAATGCTACGAATGAACGGATCTGTCAGACCATCAGCGGATGCATACGTCCTGGTTATGCCAGAGTCCGAGATATGCAATAAGCCGTCGCCCTCTGTGCCGACCCACAGGGTTCCGTCCTTTGAAAGCAATAAGCAATAGATGCTGCTGACGGAGAGCGTCCGCTTTCCTCCATCAACAAGCGGACTGAACTGTGCGCCGTCAAAGCGAGTGAGGCCACCCGTGGTGCCCACCCAGAGATACCCATCGCGATCCTGCACGAGAGCTTGAACGACATTCTCTGGAAGGCCGTTCTGTGAGCGCCAGATGGTTCTTGTGAAGTGTGCCGAATGGCCCTGCGTCGTCTGTGCGTGGCCCGACATGGAAAGAGTCGAAGACAACATAGCCAGAATGACAGCCCAAAGCGAGAATTGAGCGCGAAGCGATGGTCGTCGGTTTCCACGATTTGGCGTATTCCCTGACCTGGCTCGGAAAGTACAGTCGGAAGTCATCGAAGGAACCGTCCAGTGAGCGAGTATACGAGAAAGTGGGGCTATGGGCCACGACGTTTATTTACTGTACGCAGAGCAGTAAGCTGCACTGCTAGTTGACGCTGCGAACTCACGCCTTAGCTAATAAGACAGGCCACTCCAGATGGGAGTGACCTGCCTGTGGGTACAACTCGACAGCACTGCCCGCTAGAAGTACAGCCTTCCAGAAAGCTGCACCTGCCGGGGCGAGTTGGACTGGGTCAAATTCAAGGCTGTGCCGAGCGACCCGAAGTAGGTGTTGCCGACCGTGGTATTGGCAGAGGCGAACGTAGGGTGGTTGAGTGCGTTGAACAAATCCATCCGCATCTGGAAGCGGACGCCCTCCGCCAGAGCAAAGCTCTTGCGTATGCCAAGAGTGAAATTAGTCGTGTACGGTTGCCGGACATCGCCGAAGGTCGTCGGATTGTATGTGTTCCATGCGGCAAAGTCCTGGTACACGCCGTTCTGGATACCTGTAGTGCCAGGGGGTACATACTGTGAGCCAGGCATGCCTGTAACTTTGGTCCACGCGGGATATATCGTGGTGTTGGCAAGCGTTGCGTTCGTCACGCTGCTTCCGGGAAAGATCGCAAACTTGGTCGTATCGAACCAATGCCCCATAACCCCAGGTCCGCCTCTTGTCTTTTTATTGCCGAGCGAAGGATCCTGGCCCTCGAAGAATGCGCTGTTGGTTGGGAAAACGATCGGTACTCCCGACAGGAAGTTATAGATCCCGGAGAACTCCCAACCGCCGACCAGTTCATCCTCTGCCCAGTTGGAACTGCCCAGGAAGCGCTTTCCTTTTCCGAAAGGAAGTTCATAGATTGGCGTCAAAGTGTAGTGGAACCGGTTATCAGCGGCATCCAGCCGCTTCTCGATCTTCACGGCAACGGCCTGGTTCGCGTACAGGTCGTCCTCTGAGATCCTCTTCGAATAGTCGAACGATTGCAGGAGGCTGAAGCCGTTGCTGAACCGCTTCTCTACCTTCGTGTTCAGCGCATAGTAGAAGTCCCTGCCAATGCCGTTGTTCAGATAAATGTCTCCAGCGGAGGGGTTGGGGCGAAGCAATTGGTATGCGGTCTCCGTTCCAGCGCCGATCTCTGTAGGGTTGACGTATTGGACGCCTTTGAATGGATTGGTCTCCGCCGTGTTGCCAGGTAGCGTAGCATCGGGCAAACCATTTGCCGCGAAGATTGGCGTGTTCGCTGCAAACCAGGCCCCCGCGCTCGGCACGTTGATGTCTCTGTTATTCCCTGATGCCATGCCGAGACCATTGGTTCGGTTGAAAACGCCGCCTACCTCAAACAGGTAGCCCTTGATCTGCCGCTGCACAGCAAGAGTGGCTGTGTCCACATAAACACGGCCGATATTCGGAGCCAAATAGGTAGGGGTACCACCCGTAGGCGATCCTACGTTCGTCTGTAGTCCGAGCGAGTTGCCGGTAGGCACAACCAGCCCTTGCGGAAACGGATTGTCCCAGGTCTCACCCACCGTATCGTAGTTGGTGCAGGTCGACGGGCAGTAGGGGGTGGTGGAAGAGAAGCCGGTCTGGTTTGAGTTCGGATTGAAGTCGGCCTGAACAAAGCGTCCCACTCCGCCGCGCAGCACGGTATTGTTCATGATTTGGTATGCAAAGCCGATGCGCGGCTGAAAATACTTGTAGCGCGGATTGGTCTCACCGCGTGGCGTCCCATTGACGCCTGCGTACTCCGGTCCACCGATCACCTGGAATGCGCCAGGCGACGGCCCCCACTGCTGAAGCAAGCCGGCGCCTAGATTCGCCGTCCCGCTGAGGCCATAGATATTTGCATAGCCAGGCTCCGACGCAGCGGTTACCGCTGTTTGCGGGGCGGTGGCATTGTATCGGCTAAAGAAGCGGTTGAATCTCTCGGTGGTTGGGCGCTCATAATCCCAGCGCATGCCTAAGCTCAAGGTCAGCTTTGGCGTATATCTCCAGTCATCCTGGAAGTATAAGGCGGTGTAGCGAGCCGAGAGGAATTGGCTGGTGTTAGTTGGAATGCTGCTGGAACTGCCGGGAAGCCCCAGTTCAAAGTCGGCGATGGCGTCGCCTGAGCCACTCCCATTGGAAGATGATTTCTCGGCGCCGAACTGTGATGTATAGTTTGCGCCGAACGCAAAATCTCCACCCGAATCGCCTAACGTATGGTTAGACTCCTGCTGGATCAGGTACTCCGCACCATAGCGGAAATTGTGGTTCTTGTAGACCTGCGAGAGACGTGCGTTGATGTCCTGATTGATGTCGGTTGGAGCAAACTGTCCGGACTGACTCGCTCCAAGAGCGAGAGCAACGTTATTCGTAATGCCGGTCACCTCCGGAATCGAAGGGTCCTGCATCTGACCTGCAAAGCTTGAAGGGAATCCGTAACTGGTGGGATTGACCCCGCCGGCCAGATCGAAGAGCGTGGAGACATAGTTCAAGAGGTGGTAGCTCAGGTCGAGAACCAAAGTATCTTTCAGCGTAATGACATGGTCGAAGGTGATGCCGCGGTTCTGGCGGAACTGGCCCTGCGCTTGAAGAGGAAGGTATTGCGCGGAGGTGCCAAAATCGGTGTCGCTGATCTCGCCGAAGGAATTGTAGTACATACTCACAAAGGAGTGGTTGCGATTGTTCCACGTTTGGTCCAAACGCAGCGTATAACCGCGGAACTTGTCGTTCTGCTCCCCCAGCTTCAGAATGTTGTTATCGGCGTTGGTTGAAACGCCGGACTCAGGGGTGAGAGACGGAAGCGGTATATGAGCAAAGTAGTTCAAGGCAATGGGATCGATTGGACCAGGGAGAACTGGGGACGTCCCATACGCGGGCCTGCCCGTGGTCGTCGAATACGCACCATAAGGATTGAAGAGCTGGATTGGATACTTAACGCCCGACACGACGTTGTAGGACTGACTGAAATCGCCCGACCTCTCCAGCGCAGTCGGGACCGTCGCCTCGCCCGTGTCCGAAGCCTGAATATTGCGAATTCCGGCATAAGTAAAGAAGAAGAAAGTCTTCTTCCTGCGACCGTCGTAGAGCTTGGGAAGCCAGACAGGGCCGCCGACTGAACCGCCATATTCGTTTACATGAATCGGAGCAATCGCCGCTTTGTTTGCATCGTTAATATAAGAGTTTGCGTTGAGATAACTGCCCTGGTTATCCTCGTACAGGTCGCCATGAAACTTTTCGACGCCCGATTTCAACGAGATGATCTCCGTCGCCGCAGATCCTCTGCCGAGCGATGCATCGTAGCCGTTGGGGATCACGCGGAGCTCGCCCACCGCGTCCGTCGGTGGTTCAAATGCCAGACTGCCGGAATTAAAGTTTGCAGTTCCACCATCGATCGAATAGTTGATGGCTCCATTGCCGCTGCCCGCCGCATTCACGACCGTACCGGATAGGCCACTGTTCGACCACAGGAACACACCTCCGCCAACGCCGCCGCTTACCGTAGTGCCAGGCAACTCCGCCACATCCATCGTCACTGCGTTCGACTGGGTCGGAATCTGCTCAAGCTCCGTCTGCGTGAGCACCGCGCCCGAGACCGCCGAACTTAGGTCAATCAACGGTGTCGTCGCCACGACGGTCACCGACTCACTTACAGCGCCAACCTGCATCTGAGTATCGACATACTTCTTGTCCCCTACTTGCAACTCGATGGCAGTGCGCTCCTCGATCTTGAACCCGGGCGCCTTCACATCAAAGCTGTAGTGGCCGGGCAAGAGTGTCGTTACAATCCAGTCGCCTGCGCCGTTCGTAACCGTTGTCTCAACCACTCCCGTCTCAACCGCAGTAACGGCCACTGTTGCATTCACAACGGCCGCGCTTTTCGAGTCGGTAACTTTACCGCCCAGACTAGCTCTCACATCCTGCCCGTGTGCCGATGCCCCGGCAAGCAGGAAAAGACACACGATTACGGTTACGGCTACTGTGACTTTCTTCGACGAGCTAACAATTGTTGACGACATGCGTGATATCAAGTGAAACCTCCGAATACAGTTCCGCGCTCGGACCTTGTCGAGACAGTAACCAAAGAAATCTGCGGCGCGGCGCATCGCGCGCTGTGGACCTACACAAAATCACAATGTTTATATCGAGGGCGATGCTAGGCGTCTGCCGGAGTACCTGTAAACCTACCAAAGTAGGACTGGAGCAAATAAATAATTGCCGATTCTGACAACTATGGCTGCGGCTTTGGTGCTAGGTTTATTGAGTTGCAAGGTTGCTGCTCCACAGTCCGCCGCAGTGAACCTCCACATCTGCAAGCTGTTTTGCAAAAGCGATATTGCTGAGAGCATTTAACGTGTGTCCTAGACACAGTAGTTAGCAACTAACAGAATTGCACTCTCTTTCGGGGCGCTCCTACCATGCAAGTGAATCGCGGTATCTTTGTTGCCGGACCCGCCGCCGCGGCGACCCGTATCGCTATGCCCAAGCTACTGAGCGGAGCAATCCTTCCGCCGATACGTCCCTTCCACAATCTTCCGTTTCGCCTTGCCACTAAAGCATGACTGGATTGTAGGAGATTCTTGGTGAATTCAGCTCCCGACCGACAACTGTTTCGAGCAGACAACCGAGGAAGAGAGTTTCTAGAGCACTTTGTGAATTATTAGAAATAGAGCAGCCACATGCACTGCACAACATGAAACGGAGACCATATGCACTTCAAGCAAACTCGCCGCGAATTTCTTGCAACACTGGCTGCGGTATCGGCGTCCTGCGCGATTCCAGGGTACGCAACTCCCACGACAGAGCGCATACAGTACGGTTATGCCGCTATCACATGGAACGCGAACGATCGCCAAGCTATCGAGGATATTGCCGCTGTCGGCTATCCCGGCATTCAACTCCGCGCTAATGCTATTGCCGAGTTCAAGCCTGACGAGTTGAAGGACCTGCTGGCGCAGCACAAGCTGACTTTCGTCGCGCTCTCCAGTACCGCTCCCTCGCTCGATACGCCTGAGGACGTTGACGTCGCCAGGCAAGTGACTTGTGCAAAGTTCGCGCGCGACGCAGGCGCGCTTTACCTACAGCTGATAGATCAGAACACCGTGTATCCGCGCACAGTCACACCGGATGAGTGCAGACGACTAGGCCAGCGGCTTACCGCGATTGGCAAGCGCACCGCCGATCTAGGCATTCCAATTGGCTATCACAACCATCTCACTACCATTAGCGAGCGCCCGGAACACCTTGATCTTGTTCTCGAAGCCTCGGACCCGAAGTACGTCAAGCTCGAATTGGATACTGCACATTACGTTGCGGGTGGCGGCGATCCAGTAAAGGCGATTGAGAGATACCGCGACAGGCTGCTTTTCCTTCATCTCAAGGACGTGGTCGATCTGCCCCTGGGAACGGCGAATGTCAGATATCCGTTCGAGTTTGTGGAACTCGGCCGAGGACGGGTGGATCTTCCAGCGGTATTCAAGGCGCTCCACAAGGTGCGCTACAAGGGATGGGCGGTAGTCGAACTCGACCGCGTTCCCGATGCCGCGAGGACGCCGAAAGAGTGCGCCGTAATCAGCAGGGACTATCTCACGCAGAAGATCGGCGCGAAGGTATAGGCGCTGCCGTTCTGCGCTGCTATGCATACTCCAACCAGCTAAACAAAACAAGAGTGAAAGTAAGAGGTCAAATGATCACACGCCGGAGGTTTTTGGATGGTGTTGCGGTGGGGATTGCGGGAGCAGCGGTGGCTTCGACGGCAAAGAGCTATGCGCAGATTCTAGGCGCGAATGAGCGCGTGAACTTCGCCGCGATTGGACTGAGCGGGCGTGGTGGGGCGCATCTCTCAGCACTGAACGCAAACAAGGCGACTGCGCGGATGGCCTACTGCTGCGACGTCGATACGAAGGCGCTGGCGACGTTCTCCGCTGGTGCAAGCAAGACGCTGGGCTATGCGCCCATCGCTGAAGGCGATTTCCGCAAGGCGCTGGAGTCGAAGGATGTGGATGCAATCTGCATTGCGACTCCGGACCACTGGCATGCGCCGATGGCGGTTCTGGGATTGAAGGCGGGCAAGCATGTGTATGTGGAGAAGCCGTCGAGCCACAATCCGCGCGAAGGTGAGTTGCTGGTCGCGGCGCAGAAGAAGTACCGCAAGCTGGTGCAGGTTGGCGATCAGCAGCGTTCAGCGCCGATGTCGATCAAGCTGATCCAGCAGATTCACGATGGGTTAATCGGACGGCCTTACTTTGCGAAGGCATGGTACGAGAACACTCGCAAGTCAATGGGGACAGGCAAAGTAGTTCCTGTGCCGGAGTGGCTGAATTGGGAGTTGTGGCAGGGGCCGGCGCCGAGGAGTGAGTACAAGGACAATATCCATCCGTACAACTGGCATTGGCTGTTTCGCTATGGAACTGGCGAGAGCCTGAACAATGGGACACATGAAGTGGATGTTTGTCGCTGGGCGCTGCAGGCGGAATATCCGGACCGCGTGACTGCTTCGGCGGGGCGATACCACTTCCAGGATGACTGGCAGTTCTACGACACGATGGTGACGAGCTTTGAGTATCCGGACAAGATGATCAGTTGGGAAGGCAAGTGCTGCAACGGTATGAAGTACTACAACCGCGGACGCGGATCTCTGATCCAGGGGACGAAGGGAAGCGTGGTGCTGGACCGGACGAGCTATGAGATCTACGACCCGGACGGGAAGAAGACCAGCGAATTCAGCGAGGGCAATGCCGCTTCAACGGGCGATCTGGTTGGGCAGGACTCGATGACGGACGCACACTTCGCCAACTTCATTGCGGGGATTCGGACTGGCGAGAAGCTACATTCGCCGATTGAGGTAGCGAACGTGAGCGTGACCATGTTGCAACTGTCCAATGTCGCGTGGCGCGTGAACCGCGAGCTGAAGCTGGACAACAAGACTGGGCACGTCGTCGGCGATCCGGAGGCGATGAAGCTTTGGGGACGCACGTACGAGAAAGGCTGGGAGGTAACGGTTTGATGGGTGTGTTAGGCGGCTAACGGTCTGTGCCTCACCAAAATGCGATCGGTGTATATTTTCTATGCCTCGCTGGACTAGCATGGCTCGGGGGTCCGTGGCGTCCCTGAGTAGGGAAAAGCCCGGGAGAACAGTTCATTCCTCATTCTTGAGCGTGTCCAATGGGTGGAACGCAATCAATTCTTAGTCCATGTTTGGCTGGAGACAACGGGGACCGAGGTCTGCAGGGAAGCGGGCGAAGGCCCGACGAATCGCTAGAACAACTCGGGCACGTGTTGCACGATCACGATATCCCTATGGTCTGACCAACCCAAGGTTCAACTGTAACCACTCGTCTTAGTGACATATTGATAGCGTGTGCTTGCGGGGGCCGCAATGCCGTCCGCGGACCAGTTCGGCGTGCCATTCTCGTTGGCCAGCGCATAGGTAGTGGGAGCCCCTGCTGCATCCCACAGGACGACGTCGACACCGGACGCTAACGGCGCCCAGACACGGAATCGGGCAGAGCCATTGGAATACAGAAGGCTGCCCATGCCATCCTGATTTTGAGATGGAGCATTCATGCGGTCTCCGAAAAAGCTCAATTTGGAAACTTGATGTGTGAATACTACAGCAAGTTCGCGGTAATTCTGACCCTTTCGACGAACCACTCGTACTGCCTTGCAACGATTGGATTACTTGTGCGCTAAAGCTGCTGGCACATCCTCGCGCACCCCCCATCTGAGCTTCGATTGGCGATATTAGGCCATGCACGTTTCAAGATCGGATCTCGTCAAAACGCGCACACGCGATTTTGCGTAATCCGAGAATCATTCCATGCGACAGCGGCGTATTTCGGGCGTTTTGTTCCTCAGGTTAAGCGAAGATTCGTCTCAAAAATTCAACCTTCTGGATGAAGCCGAAACAACCTGTGGCTAATCTCTAAGGTGCGAAATCGAAGAAGAAGCCTTTGGGACATTAAGAGCTATTGAAGTTTCGAGAACTCGATCCTGGCGATCCTTAGAACAGGAATCTCTGCGTCCGCATCTTTCCACAGATCAAGGAAGCCTGAGTAGGTCGCGCGGGCCTTTTCCTTCTCTCCGGCCGCGGCGAAGGACCGTCCAAGCTGCAGCAGCGTCAACGCTCCCACGGGGTCGCTGACCGAAATCTGGCGGTGATCGAGAATCTTCTGGAACTCAGCGGCTGCCCGTGCCCCTTGGTGCGCGGCCAGATATGCATCTCCGCGCATGTAGACAGGATAGAGCGCACCAAATCCGATAAAGCTGCTGGGAGGCGCGCTTAGCTCATACGGAATGGCTGACTGCAGATCCTCCACGGCCTTGGCAGCCATCCCTCGGTTCAGCGCTAGCCGGGCGCGAAGCGTTGGCACATAGCTGAACTGCACAGCAGTGTCTTCCGGAAATCGCTTCTGCAAATCATCCGTCATTGCTTCGGCGCGGACGTTGTCACCGGCAAGTGCAAATACGAGCGCACCGCCGTAGGTCACTTCGCGGCTTCTTGACAGGGCGAGGGCAGCTACAGCACGTTTCCGCGCTGGATCGGGCTCTCCGAACAATGCTTCCCAGAGGGCTGCCTCCACCTGGAACTGAGCCGCCCTTTCTTGATGGTTCTTCGTCTGCGCCAGTTGCGTAGCCTCTTGCAACATGCCCCGTGCGTCTGTGAGACGTCCTGCATATGCGAAGGCGAAGGCCTGACGGTCCGTGATCCAATCTTCCGCTCCCGTCTGTTTTCGACCGAGAGCCAGTTGCCACGCCATCTCTGCTCTATCGCCTTCGAGGAATGCCAAGTCGTATCGCTGGATTCTAAATACTGGACTGTCCACGCCACGCTCCGACGCCTTGTCCAACGTCTTCTTCGCTTCTTCGAGTTGGTTCAGGAAAACATAGTTTCCGGCGAGCATGGAGTAGCCGATTGGAAAGTCCGGGTCGAACTCAAGAAGCCTTTTGGATTCATCGACACCCTCTTGAAACTTTCCCAAGCTTGGATAGATCATCCCTCCTCGAAATCCATGGGGGCCTTTTTCCCGCGGATAGATCCGAGTCCACTCTTCGCAAGTTTGGTTTGCCTTTTCCATATTTCCGGTCACCACGATTTCGTACTGAGCGGTGATGAAGAACTTCTCCGCATCGCTGGCGCGATCGCGCAGTTGATAGGCCTTTGCGATGTTCTCGGCCGAGAGGTCCAGTTCGCCTATATCTCCCTGAACTCGACCGAGGAAAACATACGCAGCAGCAAAGTTCGGATCGATCTCGACCGCATGTTGAAAGAATGGAATCGCGTCATAGGAGCCGTTCACCTGGAGAGTCTTCACGCCATCGGTATACGCTCGCAGCGCATCGAGCGATGGCGTGGTTGCCTCTTCCAAAGGCTTGTCATGGGCTGTCAATTCGGCAATCGATTCACCTGCGCGCCTTCTGAAATCGCTTGCCACTTTCGTGAGCGCGTGCAGCACGTCTTCTTTTCGATCCACTTGCACCTGTTGTTGATCGAGAAGCGTTCCCGTGCGGCAATCGGTCGCACGAAATCCCAGGACAAATTGACTGCCCATCTTGGCGATTGAGCCATCGAGGACGGCTGCTGTTCCCGTTCGTTCGCAGACCTCCTTTGCTATCTCCGGGCTGAGCCGGGTATCGGACGGTCTCTCCATCAATCGGAGCGTCTGTCGAATCCGCTCCTCCGAAAGCAGACCCAGGTAAGGCGATTGCTCAAGCTCGATTGCCATGCCTTGTCGCAACGTCTCATCGAAGACCGGATCTCCCGTGGAGTTGGAAAAGTCGGCCAGAACCACCGTATCTTTCCCTGCGGGTGTTTGCCTGTTGCGCGGTAGAAAAGCAGCAATCGCCAAGCCTGCCAGCAAAACCACGGTGCCGGCAATCACCCGCGTTCGTAAAAGCGGGTGACCCGAAGAGGAGTGCTGGGCTTCGTCTTGCCCGGGCGCTGGGACCAGACCATTGTCCAGGCCGTTGGAGCTGCCATCGGCTGGAACCGGTGGCTGCATCACCGGGCCGAAAAATCTGTAGCCTTGCTTCGGGATGGTCTCGATATAGCGTGGGTCGGCAGCCGTATCTCCCAGAGCCGCTCGCAATTTTCCCACGGCAACCCGGAGGCCGGCGTCGAATTCGACAAAGGTCTGGCGGTCCCAGATGCGTTCCTGGATCTCAGCCTTGGTAACAACTTTGCCGGCACGCTCGACCAGGATCACGAGCAGGGAAAACGGCTGCTCTTGCAAGCTGACGCGGCTGCCGTGTTTCAGCAGCTCACCGGAACCGGTATCCACCGTGAAGGGTCCGAATTCATAGACCGCGCCGGCTGGCGTCTTCTTCATGGGTCACTCCCAAAGTGGATGGCGGGATGTGCATGAGGATCGTTAGGATCCGTTCCGATCTCGATAAAAATCAGTTTACAGCACCCCTTTGCGACCCTTGTTTTCACGTCGTTACGCATTTACAGCAGAATTTGCAATGAGTTTACTTTCCTTTTCGGGAAGTTTGGGGCATCTTGCATGCAAGGTGAAGCGAGGAAGATCAGGACTCCCGGCGATGGCTCAACCAGGCCGGAGACTGCTCTTGCTTTCACGGGCAAGTGGGAAAAGGAGAGAAAACATGCATACGAATCGTCGTCAGGTGCTCGCTGCATTGGCTCTTGTTCCGGGTATGGCGCTTGCCGCATCCTCACTGGCCGAATCCGGGAGCGATCAGGAACACGATGAAATCGAGCAAACCGATCTCGCCGCCAAGAACGCCGCGATTATTCGCCGCCAAAACGCTTTGATGAACAGCGGGGACTATTCTGCCGCTGCGCAGTTCGGTGCTGAAGACGCAGATAACTTCGGTCGACCCGTGGGGCGCAAGGGCA
>Ga0302320_10007286_pt1 | contig 24378 bp, 26 predicted proteins | sample Bog_T0_3_FD_202130 | JGI IMG/M metagenome (GOLD analysis project Ga0302320, IMG submission 202130) | Peat permafrost microbial communities from Stordalen Mire near Abisko, Sweden - Bog_T0_3 | ecosystem: Environmental > Terrestrial > Soil > Wetlands > Peat | place: Sweden: Abisko, Stordalen Mire...
CTCGACTGCGACGGCGCCAATTCCCGAAGTGGCGCCGGTGGCGACGACGACTTTCCCGTTCATGGGCCGCTCCTTCACTCAAGGCAGTGATTCGCCATGAACCCCATCTTTATGACGTTCTTGCGGAGAATTGTCGACCATCCGCTCCCGCAATATCTCGAAATCGCCATGCGTGATCTCGAACAGCCCGAAACGCAGCGCATAGCCCCAGTTGCGTTTTCCGGCGCTGAAGGCGAGGCATTCAAGCAGCGGCGCGATCGCGGTCTCGCGAGCCGGCAGCCAGTCCACATCGCGCCGAAACGGGGTGAATCCCCAACCCTTGTCGACCTGATATGGCGACCCCGGGCGCACGAAACCGAGCGCGGTGAAACATCTGTATTTGGCATTGGCCCCGAATTGTACGGTCGGGGAATAATAGGCCACGCCATCACCGTGGGAGACACGCGCCAGCGGCCCGCGTTTGCCGTGACAAACCTGCATGAAGCCTTGCGCGCACCCCTTCCTTACATGGTCGGCCGAGGCGACTGCGATCCAGAAGCGGGCTTGCGCGGAGGTAGAAAAGAGCGGCATGGGCTGGTCCTCGTTTCGTCTGCGTCCTCGTCGCACGCGGCGCCGCCCAAAACTGTCAGTAGGCGTTGCGCCATGGAAGAAACGGGCGTTTTTGCTATGTTGCGCCACTCGAGCCGACATCCGTTCGTGACCGTGAAGCGGCGCGGCATGATCCGGTCAGGCGCCCACAACGTAGACGAGGAGCGAACAGGTTTGCAGAGGACGATCGAACGATGTACGCGCTTTGCGGCTCAGGGTGGGGCGCCGTCCCGGTGATAGCTCAGCCAATACAGCGGGTTCCCAAGGCCTCCGATCTCTTGGAATGGATGCGCGCCGTCACCGAACGCGCAGACCGTGAAGCTTTCGCGCGGCTGTTCGAGCATTTTGCGCCGCGCCTGATTGCATTTTTCGCGCGCGCTGGGTTGCCGCGCGACGCGGCGGAGGAAGTCGCTCAGGAAACCATGATAGCGGTTTGGACCAAGGCAAGGCTTTACAACTCAGCAGAAGCCGGCGTCTCGACTTGGATCTACACGATCGCTCGAAACGCCCGCATCGATCGCCTGCGCCGTGAAGGCCGGCGGTCGAAGCTCGAGACCGAGGTCGCCGCGGAAGATGACGAAGGATTTGACATGTCCGGCGAGGACTCGCTGCTGGCTTTGGAGCGTGACGAACGCGTGCGCTCGGCGGTGAACGTGCTGCCGATCGAACAGGCCGAGGTTGTCCGTATGTCGTTCTTTGCCGAGAAACCGCATGCCGAGATCGCTCGCGAACTCGGCATCCCACTGGGCACGGTAAAATCGCGCCTCAGACTGGCGATGGCGAAGATCCGCGCCGCCTGGGAGATCGAACAATGACGGCCCATCGTCATCCCGCGGACGAAACGCTGGTCGCCTATGCCGCGGGCACTTTGGGCGCTGGTCCGAGGCTTGTGGTGGAAACCCATTTGGGAGGCTGTTCGTGCTGCCGAAAGCATGTGAGGGCATTCGAGGCGATCGGCGGCGCACTGCTGGAAAGCGAGGCGGTCGAACAGTCGCCGAGCGACCTGCTGTCGCGGACCTGGGCGCGGATCGAAGGGTTGCCAAAGCGGCCACGGGCGGCCGCGGCTCTTTCGCCCGAGCCTTACCCAGGCGCGCCCGAATTGCTTCGCCATTGTACGATCGGCCCCTGGCGCTTCGTGCAGCCTGGACTGCGGATCGCCATGGTGACGCCGCCTGGCGAGAACGAGGCGAGCGCGATGCTGATGCGGGTCAGCGCCGGTCGGCGAATGCCCAAGCATACCCATGACGGCATGGAATTCACCCAGGTGCTTTCCGGCGTCTTCTACGACGCGAGCGGGCGTTACCGAACCGGCGACTATATCGAGGCCGATGACGAAGTCGATCATCAGCCGGTCGCTGACGAGGAGCAGGATTGCATTTGCCTCGCCGCGATCGAAGGTCGGCTGCGCCTGACCTCGTTCGTCGGGCGTTGGGCGCAAACCGTGTTGGGTTTCTGAGATAAGGGGAGTGCGCCGTGCCGGCTTGTCTGGTCGTCGTTGCGGCCTTTCTCTCGCTTGCGATGACGTTCGCCTGGCGCGTGGCGATTCGCTCCGGAAAGTCAGGGCTGATCGACGCCACTTGGTCGTTCGCCGTGGGGGTCGCGGCGATCACAGCAGCCTTGTGGCCTTTGGGACACGGCGATTACGAGCCGCGCCGATGGCTGATCGCGGGTTTCGCCGCGGCGTGGTCAGCCCGATTGGGCCTTTACATTTTCAGCCGCAGTCACGGTCCCGAGGACGATCCGCGCTACGCCAAGCTGAAGGCCGAGTGGGGCGACGACGCGCCGCGGCAATTGTTCGTATTTCTGCAAATCCAGGCTTTGTGCGGTTGGCCGCTCGCCGGGGCGGCTTTGCTTGCGGCGCACGCGCCCTTCCCAGAATTTCGCTGGGCCGACGGGCTCGCCTTGATCGTCTTCATCGCGGCTTTCGTTGGCGAAACCGTCGCGGACCTACAGATGACGAGGTTCCGCGCCAATCCCAAAAATCGTGGCGGCATATGCGAAGACGGGCTTTGGGCGTGGTCGCGCCATCCCAATTACTTCTTCGAATGGCTCGGCTGGGTCGCCTATGCCGTCGCCGCCGTGGATTTTTCCGGTGTCTATCCACAGGGCTGGTTGAGCCTGTTGGCGCCGGCCGTGATGTATGGACTTCTGGTCTATGTTTCCGGGGCGCCGCCGCTAGAGGAATATCTGGCGCGGACCCGACCGGCCGCCTTCCAGGATTACGCCCGAAGGGTCAGCCGTTTCTGGCCATTTCCGCCGACGCGGCGCGCTTGAACGCATGGGCGCAAGCCTCGCGCAAGCGCCGCGCGCCAAGCGAAAGGTTAGCGTTTCGTTAAGCGTCGAACACAGGAGACGTTCCTCTCGCCGGAGTGATTTGCTTGTCCCTTCCAAGTCTGAACTCAAGCCTGCCCGGGCTGCGCGAGGTGTTCCCGACGCCGCGCTCGACGGACCGTCCCCGTCGCCAAGGTTCGAGCGGTCAACCCGGCGCGGGGCCGCTTGACGCCTTTCTGGAAGAACCGCCACCCACCGAGCCCGAGCCCTTTGCCGCGATCATCAAGGCCGACCTCACCGGGCTGACGGATCGCGAGCCTCGGCCCACCGCGCTTCACGGGGAGGCCGCGTCCAGCGCCGATGCGTTTCTGCGCGCCTTCTCAAGGCTGCTGTCCGCCGTCGGCTCCGGCGACGCCGGCGGCGCGCGCGAGGCCGCCACGGCGCTACAACTGGAATTGTTCGGCGCGCCGAGCGCGCTCGCCGCGACGGAGGAGAGTGGCGACGTGGCGCAAGCGCGCATGCTGAACGATCTCGTTTCTCTCATCCGCTTCGCGCGGCTAGGCGAACTCGGCTCGGCGGACGCATCGGCGCATCTCCTGGCTCGGGACCTACAGGCTGCGCTGCTGGCCCCCGCCGCCCCCGCGCCGATGCCCGTTGAACGTCTTTCCGGAAGCGGGGGAATGGCGCGGACAAGCCTGCCGGAACCAGCATCGCTCGTGTACGGCGCGACCGCGGCCTATGAAATGCTGATGGATCTCGACGCCGACGCAAACGCGGCGTAAGCCTGCGTCCACGCGGGCCTTGACTTAGCGAGCGTCTTGATTGATCGCGGACCGGAACTTCTCTCGCGAAATCACGGATGCCCCATGAGCCCCCCTTCGCTGCGCATTGGAACTCGCGGTTCGCCGCTGGCCCTCGCTCAGGCCCGGGAGACGCGGCGGCGTCTCGCGGCGGCGCATGGCTGCGACGAGGACCGCTTTCCCCTCGTCATCATCAAAACCAGCGGCGACATGATCCAGGATCGCGCGCTGGCGGAAGCCGGCGGCAAGGGGTTGTTCACCAAGGAAATCGACGCCGCGATGCTGGCGAACGAAATCGACATCGCCGTGCATTCGTCGAAGGATCTGCCTACGCTGATGCCCGAAGGCATCGTCGTCGCCGGCTACCTGCCGCGCGAAGATGTGCGCGACGCCCTCATTTCCGCGAAGACGGTGACCATTGGCGGCCTGCCGCAAGGCGGCACGCTCGGCACGGCGTCGCTGCGCCGTCAGGCGCAGGTCAAGCGGTTGCGGCCCGATCTGCAAGTCGGCCTGCTGCGTGGCAATGTCGAGACCCGACTCGGCAAGGCAGAGCGCGGCGAAATCGACGCGACTCTGCTCGCTTACGCCGGCCTGAAGCGTCTGGGCCTCGCCCATCGCGCGACGGCGCTGCTGGACATTGACGAATTCTTGCCCGCCGTGGGCCAGGGCGCGATCGGGCTCACCGCGCGCACCAAGGATGGGGCCTCGCTTTACGGGCTGGCGCCGATCCTCGATGACGAAACGGCCGTGGCTCTCGCCTGCGAGCGCGCGTTCCTCACGGTGCTCGATGGCTCCTGCCGTACCCCTATTGCCGGCCACGCGCGCATCGTCGGTGGCGAGGTGAAGTTCCGCGGCATGGCGCTGCGGGTAGACGGGTCAGAGGCTCACGAGGTGAACGTGACCGGACGACGTGATGACGCCGCCTCGCTAGGCGCCGACGCCGGCGAGGATCTGCGCCGACGGCTGCCCGACGGTTTCCTGCCTTAAGCGACGCGCCGTCACCAACCCCGTCTCCCGCTTGCGTTCGCGGAGGGCCCCAAGCGGGAGAAGGGAAACTCAGCCGAAAATCTTCACTGCGCTCTGCAACGTCTGATAGACGCCCCACAGGATGGGCGCGCCGACGGCAAGCCATGCCAGCGTGGCGCCGACGCTGAATCCGCCGCCCAGACCGATGCCGAAAGACTGGCCGGTCGCCGCGCGAGCCGCGCCTTTCTGCGGAACCGGGTCGCTCATCAGCCATTTCGTCGCCACTGGCCGGACCAGCGCGTTGCAGACGAAGCCGACGACCAGGAATGAAGCCAAAATATACAGTGTGCGGTCGTAGACCTGGGCGCGCTCGACCCCCGCCGCTATTTGCGCGTCCCGGATATAGCCGATGACGAACGGGCCGACTACGCCGGCGGTCGACCAGGCCGTCAACAACCGACCATGAATCGCGCCGACGAAACGCGCGCCAAAGATGTCGGCGAGATAGGCGGGCACGGTTGCGAAACCGCCGCCGTACATCGACAGGATCACGCACATCGCCGCAACGAACAACGCCTTCTGCCCCGCGTGGGCGAGCGTCGGCGTCGAGGCGTAGAGCAGGATGCCGAGGCCAAAGAAGGCGAAATAGGTCATCTTGCGGCCGATTTTGTCCGAAAGCGAAGCCCAGAAAAATCGCCCGGCGATGTTGAACAACGACAGCAGGCCGACGAAGCCGGCGGCGATCGTCGCGACCTGCTTGAGCTGATCCGGCGCCAGCGCGGAGAAGCCGACTTCGGGCGCGCCAATCAGCGAACCGGCGAAGATTTCCTGCAACATCGGCGAGGCCATCGCCAGCACGCCGATCCCTGCCGAAACGTTCAGGCAGAGGACTGCCCAAATCATCCAGAATTGCGGCGTCCGGTGCGCGTTGTTGAGCGCGACGGAGCCGTGGGTGATCATGCTCCGCGCCTGCGGGCTCGGCGGCGCCCAACCCTCGGGGCGCCAATTGTCGGGCGAAACACGATAGCCGAGCGCGCCGGCGCACATGAAGACGAAATAGATGGCGCCCATCGTCGCCATCGTCTGCCACGCGCCGACGGTACCTGGCGTCTTGTAATAATTCATCAGCAGGTTGGCGAGCGGCGAGCCGATCATCGCGCCACCGCCGAACCCCATGATAGCCATGCCGGTGGCCATGCCGCGGCGGTCCGGGAACCATTTCACCAGCGTCGAAACCGGGGAAATATAGCCAAGGCCCAGGCCGATGCCGCCGATCGCGCCCAGCCCGAGCCAGATGACCCAGAGTTGGTGGATGTAGACTCCGAACGCGGAAAGCAGAAAGCCGCCGCCCCAGCAGAAGGCCGCCACCAAGCCCGCCTTGCGCGGACCCGCGCGCTCCAGCCACCCGCCGAATAAAGCCGCCGACAGGCCGAGAAACACGATGCCGATGGTGAAGGTGATGAGCAGATCGCTGACGCGCCAATTGCACGAGGTCGTGAACGCCGCATCGACGAAGTTCATCGCCTTGCAAGAATCTCCCGCCGTGGCGGTCAAGGCTTTGCTCAGCGGCAACCAGAACACGCTGAGTCCATAGGACATGCCGATGCAGAGATGAATGGCGAGCGCCGCCGGCGGCACTAGCCAGCGGTTGAAACCGGGCTTCGCGACCGTGCGGGGTCTATCCAGCCAGCCCGAGCCGGACATAGGTATAGCAACCCTCATATTGATGCCCCCCCTTCAAGAAATCAGCGCCGACTTTGATTTTTGAGTCGGTCGCTCTTGTTTGAACCTTACGCCCTCTGAAGCTCGTTGGCCCGCAATAAAGCCACACCAAGCGCAGCAGTCGGATTGAGGCCGGAGTCGGCTTCCGCCGACCGCGCAATGATTTCCGAAATCATTTTCGGAGTCCAGAATCGTTTCAGATGATTGGCCACGCCCTCCGCGGCGTTGGCTTGCGGTTGCGGGGCGAAGAAGTCGCCGATCTGGTTCGCCATGCGCACGAGTTTGTCGATCTTGCCCGAACTCATGCCGCCACTCCGCATTCGATTTCCGCGCTCTCGAAAGCGAGCGCCCCATCGGCGCGCGCGACCGCGATCAAGTCGATTCCGCATTCGGCGGCCGTTTCCAGCGCCAGCGAAGTCGGCGCCGAGACGGAAACCAGCGTTCCCGCGCCGAGCGCCGCGGTCTTGACCACCATTTCGAACGAACAGCGGCTGGTGATGAGGACGAAGCCATCTTCGGGATTCGCGCCTTCGCGTAACAGCGCCCCAATCAGCTTGTCGAGCGCGTTATGGCGGCCGACGTCCTCACGCACGCATAAAATTGCGCCGTCCACGCCGCACCAAGCGGCAGCGTGAACCGCGCGGGTGCGGGCATTCAGCGGTTGCGAGGCCTCCAAACCCGCCAAAGCAACGCCGATCGCCTTCGGCGCGATTTTGCGCGCCGGCTTTGTGCGGTTTTTGGCTTGGGGCAGATGTGTGAGATCCTCGACGCCGCACACGCCACAGCCGGTGCGGCCGGAAAACGCCCGCTTGCGCCCGAGATGGGCGCTCATAGCCGCGCCGGTCAGCGACACTTCGACGCGGACGCCGCGCGGGCTCGCCTGCACTTCGATCGCGCGGATGTCGGAGGCTGCGCCGATCGCGGCTTCGGTCAGCGCGAAGCCGTAAACGAAATCCTCGAGGTCCAAGGGCGTCGCCATCATCACGGCGAAGGGCGCGCCGCCAAACACGATCTCGACGGAGGTTTCTTCCGCGACTTCGCGGTTCACGACCGGCCCCGACGCCCCCGCGTCATAGCGAAACGCGCGCGCCGGCGCGACAACGGCTCCGCGCTCACTCGGCGGCATCGGCGACGGCCCCCAGAATGCGGCGCAAGGAAAACCCTTCCTCGCGGTCGCGCTCCTGCCAATCGGAGAAATGATTGGTGCGCCGAATCTGCACCGCGGTCACCTTGTATTCCGGGCAATTGGTCGCCCAGTCCGAATTGTCTGTGGTGACGACGTTGGCGCCGCTATTGGGATGATGGAACGTCGTGTAGACGATGCCAGGTTGCATCCGCTCGGAGATTTTGGCCACCAGCGACACTTCGCCGATTCGGCTTTGCAAGGCGACGAGTTCGCCGTCGCGCACGCCGCGTTGCTCCGCGTCGAACGGATGGATTTCCAGCACGTCCTGCTCGTGCCAGCGGCTGTTCTCGGTGCGCCGCGTCTGCGCGCCGACGTTATATTGCGACAATATGCGCCCGGTGGTCAGCAGCAGCGGGAACAGCGGGCCCGCGCGCTCCTCGGTCGGCACGTATTCGGTCATCATGAACTGACCCTTGCCGCGCACGAAGCGCTCGACATGCATGATCGGCGTGCCCTCGGGCGCGTTTTCGTTACACGGCCATTGCACCGAGCCGAGTTCGTCCAGCCTCTCGTAGGACACGCCGGCGAAGGTCGGGGTGAGCGCCGCCACCTCGTCCATGATCTCGCTGGGATGTTTGTAATGCATTGGCACGCCGAGCGCCTCGGCGAAGGAGATCGTGGCCTCCCAATCCGCCTTGCCCGACAGGGGCTCCATCGCCTTGCGCACCCGACTAATGCGGCGTTCGGCGTTGATGAAGGTGCCGTCCTTCTCCAGGAACGAAGCGCCGGGTAGGAACACATGCGCATAGCGCGCGGTCTCGTTGAGGAATAGATCTTGGATGACGACGCATTCCATCGCCCTGAGACCGGCGGTGATGTGCTTGGTGTCAGGGTCGGACTGGGCGATGTCCTCGCCCTGGATGTAAAGGCCCTTGAACGCGCCATCGACCGCTTCGTCCATCATATTGGGAATGCGCAGGCCCGGCGCGCTGGACAGGGAAACGCCCCACAACTTCTCGAACATTTCGCGCGTCGCGTCGTCTGACACGTGGCGATAGCCGGAGAACTCGTGCGGGAACGATCCCATGTCGCAGGAGCCTTGTACGTTGTTCTGTCCACGCAATGGGTTCACGCCGACGCCCGCGCGGCCGATGTTGCCGGTGGCCATCGCGAGATTGGCCATTGCCATTACCATCGTCGATCCCTGGGAGTGTTCGGTAACGCCGAGGCCGTAAAAGATCGCCGCCCGGCCGCCCGTGGCGTAAAGTCGCGCCGCGGCGCGAACTTCCGCGGCCGGCACACCGGTGAAGACTTCCATCGCTTCGGGCGAATGCCGTTCGTCGGCGATGAAGCGCGCCCAGGATTCGAAATTCGCCGCGTCCGCGCGTTCGCGCACGAAGGCCTCGTTGACGAGGCCCTCGGTGACCACGACGTGAGCGAGCGCGTTGACGACGGCGACATTTGTGCCCGGGCGCAGCGCCAGATGATGCTGGGCGGCGACATGCGGCGTCTTGACGAGGTCGATGCGGCGTGGGTCGACGACGATCAGCTTGGCGCCGGCGCGCAGCCGCTTCTTCATCCGCGAGGCGAACACCGGATGGGCGTCGGTCGGATTGGCGCCGATGACCAACATCACGTCGCTTTCGTCGACCGACTTGAAGTCCTGCGTACCAGCCGAAGTGCCGAAAGTCTGGCTGAGACCGTAGCCCGTCGGCGAATGGCAGACGCGCGCGCAGGTGTCGATGTTGTTATTGCCGAAGCCGGCCCGCACCAGTTTCTGAATGAGGAACACTTCCTCGCTCGTGCAGCGCGAGGACGAAATGGCTCCGAGCGAATCGCGGCCGTACTCCGCCTGGATGCGCTTGAACTCGGAGGCGGCGTAGGCGACCGCCTCGTCCCACGAGACTTCGCGCCAGGGATCGGTAATCTTGGCGCGGATCATCGGCTTGACGATGCGGTCCTTGTGGGTCGCGTAGCCATAGGCGAAGCGTCCCTTGACGCAGGAATGGCCCTCGTTGGCCTTGCCCGCCTTTTGCGGGACCATGCGCACGACCTCCTGGCCCTTGACTTCGGCATTGAACGAACAGCCGACGCCGCAATAGGCGCAGGTGGTGACGACCGAGCGCTCGGCCTTGCCCTTTTCGATCTGGCTTTTTTCGTTGAGCGTAGCCGTCGGGCAGGCCTGAACGCAGGCGCCGCAGGAAACGCATTCCGAACTCATGAAATCGACGCCGCCGGGCGATATTTTCGAACCGAAGCCTCGGCCGAGGACGGTGAGCGCGAATGTTCCCTGAACCTCCTCGCAGGCGCGAACGCAGCGCGAGCAGACGATGCACTTCGAGGATTCAAAGGTGAAATAGGGATTGGAGGCGTCGGTCGGCGCCTTCGTGTGGTTGGCGCCGTCATAGCCGTAGCGCACTTCGCGCAAGCCGACGACGCCGGCTTGGGTCTGCAATTCGCAATCGCCATTGGCGCTGCAGGTCAAGCAGTCCAGCGGGTGGTCGGAGATGTAGAGCTCCATCACGCCGCGCCGCAGCTTGGCGAGCCGAGGCGTCTGCGTGCGCACGACCATGCCGTTCTCGGCGGGAGTCGTGCACGAGGCGGGCGTACCCCGGCGGCCCTCGATCTCGACGAGGCAGAGACGGCACGAGCCGAAGGCCTCGAGGCTGTCGGTGGCGCAGAGTTTGGGGATCGGGGCGGCGATCGACGCCGCCGCAGCCATCACGGATGTCCCCTCGGGCACGCTCACCTGTCGGCCGTCGATAGTGAGGGTAACCTGCCGCTCGCTGACGCGGATCGGCGTGCCGGTGTCGAGTTCGGGCAACAACGCCATCGGAGCCTCCTATTCCGCCGCCCGCGCCATGCGCGGGCGGTCGCGGAAATCCTCGGGGAAATTGTCGAGCGCGCTGATCACCGGCAGCGGCGTCAAGCCGCCGAGCGCGCAGAGCGAACCGTCGGTCATCGTCTCGCAGAGGTCGCGCACCAGCTCGACATTCGCCTCCGCGTTGCGGCCGGCGATGATTTTCTCGACCGTCTCCACGCCCCGGATTGAGCCTATGCGGCAGGGCGTGCACTTGCCGCAGCTTTCCTTGGCGCAGAAATCAAAGGCGAACCGAGCTTGCGCGGCGAGATCGACCGTGTCGTTGAACACGACGAGGCCACCATGGCCGAGCATTCCCTTAACCGCGGCCATTTTCTCGTAGTCGAGTTCGGTGTCGAGTAGTCTGTCCGGAAAGTAGGCGCCCAGCGGGCCGCCCACCTGGACGGCGCGAATCGGCCGCCCGGAGCGCGTGCCGCCGCCGAAATCCTCGATGAGCTGTCGGATCGTCACGCCCAAAGCCAATTCCACCAAGCCACCGCGCGCAATGTCGCCGGCGAGTTGGAACGGCTGCGTGCCGCGCGAACGGCCCATGCCAAAATCGGCATAGGCCTTGGCGCCGTTGGCCAGGATCCACGGCGCGGCCGCGAAGCTCAGCAGATTATTGATGACGGTCGGCTTGCCGAACAGGCCTTGCAGCGCCGGCAGCGGCGGTTTCGGCCTGACCTGGCCACGCTTGCCCTCCAGGCTTTCGAGCAGCGAGGTTTCCTCGCCGCAGATATAGGCCCCGGCGCCGAGCCGCGCCTCCAGGTCGAAGGCGACTCCCGAGCCGAGTGCGTTTTCCCCCAACCATCCCGCCGCCCGCGCGCGCATGATCGCGTTACGAAAAACCCCATAGGCATGCGGATATTCGGAGCGAATATAGACATAGCCCTGGGTCGCGCCGACCGCGAAGGCGGAAATCGCCATGCCTTCGATCAGGGTGAACGGGTCGCCCTCGAGCAACATTTGGTCGGCGAACGTGCCGCTGTCGCCCTCGTCGGCGTTGCAGACGACATATTTCTGCTCGGCGCTCGCGCCGGCGACGGTGCGCCATTTGATTCCCGTCGGGAAACCCGCCCCACCGCGTCCGCGTAAGCCGGATGCCAGAACCTCTTCGACGGTCGCATTCGGCCCGATCGTCAGCGCGCGGCGCCATCCCGCGAGCCCGCCCTCGGCTATGTATTCGTCCGTCGAAAGCGGATCGATCTTGCCGCAGCGCGCGAAGGTCAGGCGCTGCTGCTTCTTCAGATACGGAATGTCCTCGATGAGCCCCAACGCCTTTTCGTGCACGCCGCCATCGGGAAAGCCAGCGTCGAAAAGCAACGCAACGTCTTCGACTTCGACATTCCCATAGCCCAGGCGGCCCGTGGGGCTGTCGATCTCGACCAGCGGTTCGAGCCAGTAGAGGCCCCGCGAACCGTTACGCACGATCTCGACGTTCAGACCGCGCTCGCGCGCCTCTGTCCCGATTGCCTCCGCAACCTCGTCCGCGCCCATCGCCAGCGCCGTCGAGTCCGCCGGAACGTAAATGCGCTTCATTGCGGGCGCCCCTTCGCCTTGGCGACGAGGACGTCGATCTTTTCGCGCGTCAGTCTTGCGTAAGGATGGCCGTCGAGCAGAGCGGCGGGCGAAACCGCGCAATGGCCGAGACAATAAACGGTCTCAATGGTGATTGGCCCACCTTCATGCGCATCGACGGTCAGGCCGTGGCGGGCGACGAGATAGGCGACGAGGTCTTCGCAACCCGCCGCCTGACAGGATTCGGCGCGACAGAGCTTCATCAAAGCGCCTTCGACCGGCGCGCGGCGAAAATCGTGGTAGAAACTGACGACGCCCAGCGTCTCGGCCCTGGAGACGTTGAGGGCTTCGGCGATCAGCGGGATCGCTTCGTCGTCGATATATCCGTACCGGTCCAGCAGGTCGTGGAGGATCGGCAACATGGCGCCCGGTTCGTCGCGCCGGGAGGCGATCAAGCCCCGCGCTTCTTCGGCGTCCCAAGGCTCCCTGCTCATCATATTCGCGTATCTCCCTGACGCCGCGATCAAAATGGTGCGGCGATATTCCATCTTGACTTGATTTTGCCCTGCATTCCAATCGAGCCTTGTGACGGGGCGATAGCTTTTTTCTATCGACGCTCACGCTTTGCGCGAAAGCCTCCAGCAAGGCGACGATTCCAAAAGTTTTGCTGGTCGTTCATAGCGAGAATGGCGCTCGCACCCTCCTTGCGTTTCGACGAGCTTCGTTGCAAGTTTAGTACATCAGCGAGATGGGGGCCTCATGGTAATGACAAGTAAGTATGCAGGTTTTAAGGCTATAGAAACCAAGATGGCTAAATACGGGCCGGATGAGTTGACCCGGGCAGGGCGTCAAATGGCGTGGACGAAGGCCAATGGGAATTCTGCCGACAATCCGAACCTGCGGGAAAAATTCTACACAGCTTTCGATCAAGATCGTTGGCTGCGGTTTGACAAGTGGCAGAGCGAAAATCCGGAACGCAGCGTTTGGGAAAATTTCTATCGCCACCCAAATGCGATCCAAAAAAATATTTAGTTCGTTGTCGTAAAGAATAGCAACGATCATGACGCGATTGACGATCTTAATACAGATGGGGATTCCGACCGAGCCAAAACGTTGGTCGACCGTTATGCGCGTGACCTAAATGTTCGGAAAAAAGTTATGCTACGTGCGAGGGGTCATTGCGAATATTGTGGAAGGCTTGGCTTTCGGGACGCGAATGATCAGGCATATTTGGAGTGTCATCACATTATTGCCTTGGCAAAACAAGGCGCGGACCGGATGTCAAACGTGATTGCGCTATGCCCAGAGCATCACCGTGAGGCCCATTTCGGCCATCGTGCGGAGGCACTCGAACGGGAGATGATATTGAAAGTGGAACTTAAAGAAGGGAGCACCTAAGCCAACTTGAACGTATACGAGTAAATTCTCTCATTTCTCAAGAAGCCACAGCGCCAAGAATCGACGTCGAAAGCTACCCCTTCCGCGCCGGCGAGATCAACGCGCTAATGTCGGCGGGGATCGGCATCCCCAACAGATTGCGAACCAGCGGGGAGGGCGGGTCGCGGTCGGCGACGACGTAGCCGATCGTGCGCCGCGCCGTGGGATCGACGAGTTCGATGGCTCGGGTGTTGGCGGGAATGCCGAAGAATTGCAGCAATTGCCTGGGCACGATCGATGACCACAGGCCCGCGCTGGCGTGGCTGACGAGGTTGAAGATCGAATTCGTCTCTACCGAGGGTTTGGGCGTCGCGCCGACCGAGCGGAACACGCCGTCGATGATGCGCCGGTTCTGCATGTCCGGAGTCAACAGGCAGAGCGGGGCGGTCGCCGCCCGTTTCCAGGTGATGGTGTCGAGCGCCGCGAACTCGCCGTCCGCGGGCGTCAGAAACAGATATTCCTCGTTGTAGATCGGCTTGACGCGAACGTTCTCCATCGGTTCGTTGTCGAGATAAGAGATGCCCGCGTCGAGTTCGAATTCCTCGATGCCGCGTTGAATCTCCTGCGAAGTGCGTGAAAGCACGGTGACCGAGACGCGGGGAAACCGCGCGTAAAACGGCGCGGTGAGGTGGGAGACGATCGGCAGCGCGGTCGGGATGACGCCCAGTCGCAGCCGGCCCGCAAGTCCCTTGTCCATCTCTTCCAGCCGCCGCCGCATGTCCTCGGCCTCGGCGAGCATTTTTTGCGCGTGCTCCAGCGCCAGCGCCCCCTGCGGCGTGAGGCCGACATAGCGATGGCCGCGCTCGATCAGCGGCGCCCCGAGTTCCAGTTCGAGCTGCTGAATCGCCGCCGATAGCGTCGGCTGTGTGACGCGGCACGCCTCCGCCGCCCGGCCGAAGTGTTTTTCGCGGGCGAGCGCGACGAGATATTCGAGCTGTCGCAGCACCATGGAGGCAGAGACCGGTAAGGGCGCCAATCGTCGCAGCTTAACCGAACAACGCTCCCGATGCCTATCGCATAAGCCGGGCCATCCCGCGTTTGCGGCTTGCGCGCGGCGGGGGTAAAGCTCCGCATCGAAGAGGAACCCATGCCGTCACCCCCGTCTGAGAAACCGCTAGGCCTGTCGCGAAAGACTTTCGCCATCTTCGGCGCCTGCGTCCTGATCGCCGCCGCGGGAATCATCTGGGCCGTTCGTCCGCAAGCCCCGCCGCCCTCGCTGATCGGCGGCCCGTTCCGACTGGAAAACGCCGAGGGCAAGACGGTCACGGACGCGGATTTTCGCGGCAAGCCGTTCCTGGTCTACTTTGGCTATACCCATTGCCCCGACATCTGTCCGACGACGCTCGCGCAAATCTCCGACGTGTTCAAGCGCCTGCCGGACAAACCGATCAAGGCCGTCTTCATCACCGTCGATCCGGAGCGGGATACGTCTGAGCTGATGGCCGACTATGTCAGCAGCTTCGATCCGCGCATCGTCGGCCTGTCCGGCACGCCGGAAGAAATCGCAGCCGTCGAAAAGGCCTACCGGGTCTACGCGCGCAAAGCGCCGACCAAGGACGGCGACTATGGGATGGACCATTCCTCGGTGATCTATCTGATGGACGCCAAAGGCGCTTTCGTCGAAGCCTTCAATCTCGAACGCACGCCGGACGAGGCGGCGGCGGAACTGAAGAGCTATTTCTAACTACGCGCACATCTTTACCCGTCTCCCCCGTGCGGAAGACGGGTGTGGTGAGGGCCGTTCCGCCTCACCTCCCACATCCGGCGCGCCGCGTCCCCTTCTCCCCATTGGCGCCAGTTTAAGCCCGGCACTCTCCGTCATGCCCGTGCTTGTCACGGGCATACACGTCGGGACATCGAAGTAAAGCTTCCGAATTGAGCGTTGAACCGCGACGTTGGTGGCCGGGACTGGGCCCGGCCATGACGGAAAGCGCGGTTGATTATCCCAGAAAACCGTTATCCTAGCGCCTATGCCCCTTCTCCCGCTCGTGCGAGAAGGGATAACTTCAGGGAGTATTTCGTGTCCGATTGGCCCAACACTCTCGTCCTCGCCGGCGCCGGCAAGATGGGCGGGGCGATGCTCAAAGGCTGGCTCGCGGGCGGGCTGCCCGCGGCGGGCGTCGCCGTCATCGAGCCGCATCCGTCTACGGAGCTTGCCCTGCTAGCGGCGCGCCACGGTTTCCGACTCAACCCCGCCGAGGGCGAACGGAACCCACCGGAGGCGCTGATACTGGCGGTCAAGCCGCAAATGCTCGAATCCGCTGCGAAAAAACTCGCGGATTTAGCCGGAGCGGACACGCTCGTCGTCTCCGTAGTCGCGGGCAAGACGATCGCCAATCTCGCAGCGAGGTTGCCGGCCCGCGCCTTCGTCAGGGTGATGCCCAACACGCCGGCCGCCGTCGGGCGGGGCGCTTCCGCGGGCGCGGCGAATGTCACGGTTTCCTCCATGCAACGGGCTTGGACGGAGCGACTGATGCGCGCCGTCGGACTCTTCGAATGGGTCGACGACGAGGCACTTATCGACGCGGTGACGGCGCTTTCCGGCTCCGGCCCGGCCTATGCGTTCGCGCTCGTCGAGGCGATGGCTAAGGCGGGAGAGACCTTGGGGCTGAGCGCCGATCTGGCGATGCGTCTGGCGCGCGCCACGGTCGAAGGCGCTGGCGAATTGATGTATCAGGAGCCCGACATTTCCGCGACGCAATTGAGAATCAACGTCACCTCGCCCGGAGGCACCACGGCGGCCGCGCTCGCCGTGCTTCAGGCGCCGGACGGTCTGAACCCTCTCCTGGCCCGAGCCATCGCCGCCGCGCATCGTCGCGCCGGCGAATTGGCGGGATGAAGCGGCTTGGAGACGCGCCTCCGAGCGCTTAGATTGAACGTGGGTCGAAGAGGAGCTTCTGATGAGCGAGCCAAGTCCAGCCGCGCCGAAGGGTGATCCCCGCGGAAAGATCGTCGATGCGTTGTTCGAACTCTGCGCCGAGCGCCGTTTCGAGGAAGTCTCGATCCGCGACATTTGCGTGCGATCCGGCGCCTCGCTCGGCGAATTCCGCGACCTCTTTCCCAGCAAAGGCGCGGTGCTGGCGAGCTTCAACCGCCGCATCGACCGTGTGGTGCTCGATCAGAAATTCGAAGACACGGCGACCGATTCCGCTCGTGACCGGCTGTTCGATGCGCTGATGCGTCGCCTCGACGCCTTGGCGCCCTACAAGGCGGGCCTGCGCGAAGTCGTCGCCTGGCTGCGACGCGATCCGATCGCGGCGGCGCGAATCAACGTCCCGATCGTCAATTCGCTGCGTTTCATGCTCGAGGCCGCCGGCATCGACTCGGAAGGCGGAGTGGGCGCCTTGAAGCTTCAGGGCCTCGTTTTCGCTTGGTCGCGCATCGTCGACGTATGGCTCGACGACGACGAGGCGGGCCTGTCAAAGACGATGGCCGCGCTCGACAAAGAGCTGACGCGGGGTGAAGGCCTCGTTCGCGGCGTCGAACAGCTCGAGCGGCTGGCGTCGCCGTTCAAGGCTTTGGCGCGGGGCGCGCTGGAGGCCGGGGCGCGCTTCTCGGAACGACGCGCGGCCCGTCCCGAGGCCGAACCGGCGCGGACGGCGAGGGAGTTCTGAGGCGCTCGAACAAGATAAAATTGTAGCCGTCCTGGCAATACGGCGCTTGCCACAAGTCCATAAACTCTGGTCATTTCAGAGGGTTACGCTCGCTTTAACCAACCCTCTTAAGCGCCTGGGGCGCCTCCCTGCCGCAACCTCTTCCGCAGCGAAACGAATGCGGGAGACGTGCAATGCAAGCGCCGCGACCGGGATCCCCGGAAACTTTGAATTTCGAAGCCGCCGACGCTCGCGCCGATGGGCGCCGGCGCACGGTCACCTTGAGCCGCGATCTGGTGATCATCGCCCGTCGGCGCGAGGGCGTGCTGATGCGGATCGCGCTCAAGCCCCGCGCCTTCCGCGGCGTCCTGCTTCGCGCGGTCGCCTTGGAAGCGGGCGTGTTCCAATATCAAGTCTCCCTCGAACACCGCGACACGGAGTTTAACGTTATTCTGGCGTGTTGTGAAGGTGTCGCCGAGGCCGAGACCGCCTGGAGATCCTGGGCCCGCTTCGTCGGCGCGCCCGCGCTCGTCGAACGCGAAGAAGGACGCTACGAAGAGGTGTTCGTCGCCGGCCGATTGCAGATCGAAACCTATCCCCGCCGCCGGGGTCGCGGAGTCGGCGCGCGCCGACCGAGGTTTTTGGCGCGGCGGAAGATGGGGCGGCCTGAACTGGCTGTACCCGTGACGCGCGAGCGTGAGTTGTTCGGCGCTTGGCGCGATGGGGTGTGAAGCCAACGCGGCAGAGCGCCGCCAGAGCGATGGGCGTAGGATTCCTTTGACACCTCTGGCGCCAGCAAACCTAGGCACATTCTCCCGCTTAGCTTTGGGCTTCTCGGCCTAACCAGGTGGCATGCAACTATACTTGCGTCCAGGCGATGCCCCTCCAACGCAAGATTTCGGCTCTATTGCCTTGTATACGCACCATGGCTGCCCACCGAACCTTGAGCCATTGATGAATTGGCTTCCATCCCAGCAAATTGCTGTACGCGTTTGATCTTTACATAGATCAGACTCAGGTTCCTCTCCGGACGATTCGGCGATGTCGTGACCGGGACAGTCAGCTCCAAGGCCGATTAATTTCCAGCCGGTTTGCTGATTTTGGCGGAGGTCTTGAAGTTGCGCTTCGGCGTCGAGTTGTCGTTTTGTCGCGAGAGTGGCTTGCGGTGTGGCTTGTGCTGCTTGGTAGCGATCTGCTGCCTCCCGACTCAATTCGGCGTCTCCAGCAGCAATACGGACTGATAGCGCCGGGTGCGCGCATCCCGTCTCGCATTCGTTCATGAATTTTGAATCTAATGTCCCTGTTCCTTTCTACTTTTGAGAAAATGTGGTAGACTGAGACTTCTGCCCATGACCGGAAAGTCAGCCAAATCGGCGCCGCTTTCTACCGGCGTGGGGGGCCTGGAATTTGGAGAAAAGCTAGTCGACCTTCGCGCACTTGCAAGCCGTTGAAATCGCACAAAACCGCCAAGGAAATCCAAGGAAAAACTTGGAGAAAAAAGCGGCGGATTTGCGAAAACTCGGCAAATATTTGGGGTCGGGACGCCGCCGCCCCAGGCTTGATGACGACACCGTCGGGAAGGGGCTTGCGGGGGCTACTTCTGTGTCAACGGACAGCCCGTCGCGCCCAACGGCCGAAACGCCTCCGACGCCGGGATCTTCGCCACCACTTCGAGATAATCGTAAGGCGCCTTCGAAGCCTCGGGCGTTTTCACCCGCATGAGATATCGGTCGTAGGTCACCCGCCCGTCCTCGCGCACGTGGCCGTCGGCGGCAAAGATGTCGGATATCGGGGCCTGACGCATGGCGGCGGCGATCTTCGTATCGTCGTCGCCGCCCACGGCCTTTACCGCTTCCAGATAGTGGCGCACGGAGGAATAGAGCGCGACCTGATTGTCGTTGGGCATGCGCTGCGTGCGTTCGAAGAAGCGCTTGGCGAAGGCGCGGGTGTCGTCGTTGAGATCCCAGTACCAGGACTGCATGAAGGTGAGGCCGTGGGCGATCTTGAGCCCGGCCGCGTGGACGTCGCTGAGATAGGTGATCGGCGTCGCTATATATTGCTTCTCGCCGATGCCGAATTCATTGGCCTGTTTGAGCGAATTGGAGAGATCCGCGCCGGTATTGGCAAGCACGACGACTTTCGCGCCCGAGGCTTGCGCCGACAGCAGGTAGGCGGAGAAATCGGCCGTATTCAAGGGCGCGCGCACCCCGCCCAGCACCTGCCCGCCGGCCGCCTCGATGGCGGCGCGCGCGTCCTTCTCCAGCGAAACGCCGAAAGCGTAGTCGGCGGTGATGAAGTAGAACGAATCGAGCTTTTGCTGGATCAGCAGTCGCATCAGCGACACCCCGTTCGACCAATTGTCGGCGTTCCACTGGAACGTATTGGCCGAGCAGGCCTTGCCGGTGAGGTCCGAAGACGAGGCGCTGTCGAAGATCACGAACTTGTGGCGCGACTTGGCGAGATCGACGAGGCCGAGCGCCACCCCGGAATTGGTGATGTCGAAGATCGACTCGACGCCTTTCGTGTCAAACCATTCGCGCGCGATGGCGAGGCCGACGTCGACCTTGTTCTGGTGATCGGCGACGAGCAGTTCGACTTTCTTGCCCAGCACTGACCCGCCGAAATCCTCGATCGCCATCTTCACCGCTTGCACCGAGCTTGGACCGGAGAGATCGGCGTAGGGACCGGACTGGTCGTTCATGATACCAAGGGTGAAGGCTTCCTCGGCCGCGGCGGGCGCGGCGGCGAAAAGGTAGGCGACGGCGAAGGAAAACAGGGCGCGGCGGATCATGGGCGAGCCTCGAAGCCAAGGGAATCGCCATCTTGACCGACGCGGCGCCACGACGCCACCGTAAACAGCGTGGCTGTCGGGCGACTGTCGGCCTCCTGTCACGTCAAAGTCGGTTCATGACGGGGCGCTGACGTGGTCAAATCCGCCGTTCCTCGGTCAGGTCGGGCTCGTTGAAAGAGGGGTCGCCAATGCTAGTCCAGAAGCTCCGCCTGCAGCGGGGATGGTCGCAGGAACAACTGGCCGAATTGAGCGGCTTGAGCGTTCGCACCATCCAGCGCCTGGAGCGCGGGCAAGCCGCCAGCGTCGAAACGCTGAAGGCTCTGGGCGCGGCGTTCGAGGTCGACTTCTCCACTTTGAAGGAGCCCGCCATGAACGTCGTCGCCAATGAAAACCCGAACGCCAGCGCCGCCGCCGCCAGCGCCGACGAAAGACTGGCGCTGCGCCATGTCCGCAGACTCAAGGGCTTTTATATCCATCTGGCGCAATATTGCGTCGTCATCCCGGCGCTGGCGATCCTCAATCTGATCGTGACGCCGAATTTCTTCTGGGCGATCTTTCCGGCCCTGGGCTGGGGACTGGGCGTTCTCTTCCACGGCCTCATGGTGTTCGATCGCGTTCCGATGCTGACCGCCGATTGGGAACGCCGCCAGGTCGAGAAGCGTCTCGGCCGCAAACTCTGAGCGCGCGCCAGCGCAAACCCGACATTCATCCGGAATCAAAACCCGATCGGAAGCGCTCGCGCGTTTCCGTCACGAAGGAGCTTTGTAATGACGACACTCACGCCCGTCATCGCGGTGCATATGACCGCGGCCATCCTCGCGACCGTTATCGGCCCCGTCGCGCTCTGGGCTCGGCTCGGCGCCACTCAGCGCCCTGTGCTGCATCGCGCCTTCGGCTATGCCTGGGTCACGCTGATGATCGTCGCCACCGTTTCCGCGATCTTCATCCGCGGCGCCGGCGGTTTTCGCCTGGCCGGCTTCTCGCCAATCCACCTGCTGATCCCGTTCGTCCTGGGAAATTTCGTCGCCGCTTTCTGGGCGCTGTCACGACGCCAGATTCGCCGCCACAGGATGCACATGCAATTCACCTATCTGGGCGCCTGCGTCGCCGCCGGTCTATTCACGCTGCTTCCCGGCCGCTACCTCGGCGATCTGCTATGGCGCGATTGGCTAGGAATCCTGTGAGCCTCGCGGCTAATCGAACCATTTCGCCGTGATGGCGGCGTAAGTCCCATTCTCCATCTCGAGATGCAGCCATTGATCGACAAAGGCCTTCAGCGGCGCGTCCATCGGCATCCAATAGGCTTTCTCGGCGAAGTCGAACGGCTTGTCCGGGTGGATCGCGCAAAGCGCGCCGGGATGCAGCTTCTGTTGATAGCGCGTCTCGGAAGCGTCGGTGATCATCAGGTCGGCGTCGCCGGCGGCCAGCGCGTCGAAGATCGTCGTATTGTCCGGGTGGAGGACGATCTCGGCGGTCTTCAGATGCGAGCGGTCGAATCGCTCGTTGGTCCCGCCGGGATTGACGATCACCTTGACGCCGGGCTGGTCGATGGCGGCGAGTTCGGCGAACTTGTCCTTGTCTGCGCAGCGCGCGATCGGAGTCTTGCCTTCGTGCAGATAGGGCGACGAGAAGAAGCCCTTTTTGGCGCGCTCCAAAGTGATCGAAACGCCACCCATCGCGATGTCGAAGGCGCCCGCGTCGAAGTCCTTGGCCAAAGTAGGCCAGGTCGTCGGCACGATTTCGAGCTTCACGCCCATCGCGTCGGCGAGCGCGCGCGCCAGATCGATGTCGAAGCCCGAATAGGTTCCACTGGTTTTATCGAGCGCGGTGAAGGGGCGATAATCCCCGGTCGTGCCAACACGCAGCGTTCCGCTCTTCAGGATTTCGTCGAGTCGCGAGCCGTCCGCAAACGCAGGAAGCGCCAAACTCAGCAGAGTTAGGTACAGAACCGCGATTCGTTTCAGCACCGCGCGCCTCCTTTGAACGATCGGGAGGCTTCACTTTCCCCCGGCGGCTACGCCGGGGCAAGAGCGATTTCAGGCCGCGGCTTGGAGCAGGCGCTGAACTTCGTTGACGAGATCGCGCAGGTGGAAAGGCTTCGACAGCACGCGCGCGTCCTTGGGCGCCTTGTTGTCGGGATTGAGCGCCACGGCGGCAAAGCCGGTGATGAACATCACCTTGATGTCGGGGTCGAGTTCGGTCGCGCGCCGCGCGAGTTCGATTCCGTCCATCTCGGGCATCACGATGTCCGTCAGCAGCAGTTCGAAAGGCTCCTCGCGCAGACGGTTGTAGGCCGCCAGCCCGTTGTCGAACGAGGCGACGGTGTAACCCGCGTTTTGCAGCGCCTTCACGAGAAAGCGGCGCATATCGTTGTCGTCTTCCGCCAGCAAAATTCTAGCGTTCACTTCGACAGAGGCATTCATTGGCGTTCCCGTTTCCTGGAGCCACAACTCTCATTTTAGATTAAACAATCCGTGAAAGCCAAAGCTATTTCCCCTTGGCGATCCCGGCAACGAATGATTTACGAAGGCCAAGCTTCCGACTATGGTGCGGGATGCGCTCGACCAAGGCCGGCGGCGCTGAGACCAGAGGGGCCGCGCCGAATGCGGGATGCGTCATGGGCGGAAGACGACGGCTTCGGACCGTCGTTTGAAATCCTTGAACCAAAACAGCTTTCCACGCCGCTCGTTTTCAATTCGCCCCATTCCGGCGCAAAATACCCGTCGCGTTTCCTGGAAATGTCGCGGCTGGACCCGTTGACTCTGAGAAAATCGGAAGATGCGTTCGTCGACGAATTGGTGACGCCCTGCGTCGCGCTTGGGGCCCCGCTGCTGTACGCCCATTTCCCGCGCGCCTATCTCGACGCGAATCGCGAACCTTTCGAACTCGACCCGCAGATGTTCGATGGTCGGCTGCCGAGCTTCGCCAATACGCGTTCGCTGCGCGTCGCGGCGGGATTGGGCTCGATTCCCCGTGTCGTCGGCGAAGCGCAGCCGATTTATCGGCAGCCGCTGAAGGTGGAGGAGGGGTTGGCGCGAATCGCTGATCTTCACGTCCCCTATCATGCGGCCCTCGACAGTCTGATCGATCGGGCGCGACGAAGCTTCGGCCTTTCGATTCTCATCGATTTCCATTCGATGCCGTCCGCGACCCCCGAAGTGGCGGGCTGCGACGTCGTTCTAGGGGATCGCTATGGCTCCAGCGCCGCCGGTTGGATCGTCGATACGTTGGAAGTGTCGTTGCGCGGCTCTGGGCTCGCGGTTCGCCGCAACAAACCTTACGCGGGCGGCTACATCACCGAGATTCACGGGCGGCCGGCTCAAGCCCGGCACTCCGTGCAGTTGGAGATGAATCGGGGCCTATACATGGATGAGCGAAACATCCGCCGTCTTTCGTCCGCGCCAAAGCTGGCGGCCACGTTGTTCCAGGCTGTGGAGGCTTTGGCAGACAGGGTCGCCACAAACAAGACGAATCGTTTGGCGGCGGAGTGAAAGGGCGAGTGCTGAAGGCACGGCGCCCCGAGCGCAGCAAAAAAAGAGGCCGCCATGTTGCCAAGGCGGCCCGAGTCTAGGGAGGAAACGCCCAAGGAGGGCATATGCGACAAAACCTTGCCGCACCGCAACAATATCCACTTGGGGCTCATGAAATGCAAGGGATTTGTGCGGCGCCCGCGGGACTTAGCGTGCTATGCGATGTTTTTGCCACAGCCGTTTCCGGAGGCTGACATGTCAGCCAAAAAATTGCGTATGCCAAACAACGGTTTAGTTGTATCCCTTTTTCGATCAGGATTGATTACCCCTAAAACGGACATGGCAGGTATGCAACTTCGGCATGACAAACGCGGCGCGCTGACCCTTAGTCATGGGAGCCGCTCGTGATTCCCGTGGATTTCTCCGCGTTCGTAGACAGACTCGCGCAAGTTTCCAGCGAAGTGATCCTGCCATTCTTCCGCTCCAGCATCGGCGCGGAGGACAAGTCTCGCGGCGGCGTATTCGATCCCGTGACTGAGGCCGACCGCGGCGCCGAGGCGGCGATGCGCCGGCTGATCGGGCAGGCCTTTCCCACCCATGGCGTCATTGGCGAAGAATACGGGCAGGACAGGCCGGACGCTGAATATGTATGGGTGCTCGATCCCATCGACGGCACCAAGAGCTTCATCTCTGGCCTGCCGACCTGGGGCACGCTGATCGGGCTCATGCACAATGGCTGGCCCGTCTTCGGCATGATGTCGCAACCGTTTACGCGCGAACGGTATTCGGGAGACGGCAAACGTTCGCGACTGCGCACGCTCGCAGTGAACCGCGGCGATGCGCCGCCGTCGGATTGGTCGACGCGCGTGCTGCGAACCCGGCCCTGCGCTTCGCTGGCGACAGCGACTATCATGACGACCAGCCCGTCGTTGATCCGCGACGATGACGACCGCGAACGCTACCGCGCCGTGGAGCAGGAGGCGCGATTGGTGCGCTATGGCGGCGATTGCTATGCCTATTGCGCGCTCGCCGCGGGCTTCGTCGACCTCGTGATCGAGACGAACCTGAAGCCGCACGACATCGTCGCCCTCGTGCCGATCGTAGAAGGCGCCGGCGGCGTCATCTCCAACTGGGATGGGGACAGCGCCGCCAAGGGCGGGCGAATTGTCGCCGCTGGCGACGCAAAGTTACACGAAGCCGCGCTGAAGCGACTGGCAATCTGAGCGGCGAGATCGC
>Ga0302320_10007288_pt1 | contig 24375 bp, 28 predicted proteins | sample Bog_T0_3_FD_202130 | JGI IMG/M metagenome (GOLD analysis project Ga0302320, IMG submission 202130) | Peat permafrost microbial communities from Stordalen Mire near Abisko, Sweden - Bog_T0_3 | ecosystem: Environmental > Terrestrial > Soil > Wetlands > Peat | place: Sweden: Abisko, Stordalen Mire...
TGGAGGGTGTTTTTGCCTAACATGTGCGTTTAAGGTCCCCGAGGTCCCTTTTCGCAAGGTCAATGATCCGATGGGGGTAATAGTGCCTATATCCATCCAATTGGGGAACATCCGCTCAAATCCGGGGCCAAAGAATAGGGGATTTGCTCGGTGAAATGGTCGTACGCGTTGACCCCGATCCGGGACCCCATTTGTTTCAGAGGTCCACGCATCCAAAGCTTTGGGAACAATCGAAAAATTTGCCCGTCAGAGTATGGAAGACCGCATGTCGACCAAAGCTCATGAAGTGGCCATGGACAGAGTACTCGTAGACCGCTTCAAGAGCGGCGACGCTGCCGCGTTTGACGAGATGGTCTCCCGTTACTGGGACCGCATCTTCTCCATGGTGAACCAGCTGCTGCGCAATTCCCAGGACGCCGAAGAGGTTACCCAGGATGCCTTTATACGAGCGCACCGCGGCCTCGCGAACTTCCGCGGCGAGTCAGCGTTCTCGACCTGGCTCTACCAGATCGCGACCAACCTGGCCCGCAACCGCTATTGGTACTGGTGGCGCCGCAAGCGGGACAAGTCCGTATCCTTTGACGCCCCCATGGGGCCTGACAACGACACCACCCTTGCCGAGATGATCCCGGCCGAGGTCGAGACGCCCGACGACATCACGGTCACCCGTGAGTTCATCACGCGCATCGGCAGCGGCATGGAGCGCCTCGGCGCCAAGCACCGCGAGATACTCATCCTGCGGAACGTAAAAAACCAGTCCTACGAGGAAATTGCCGGGATCCTTGGCATCTCCGTGGGGACAGTAAAAAGCCGGATTGCAAGGGCGAGGGAAAGCCTTCGTTCTAAGCTCGGCGAGGACTTCAAATGAAAGACCGGGAATTCATCGAACTGCTTAACCTTTACGTCGACCGCGAGATCAGCGCGGAGGACGCCCTGCGGCTGGAGTCCGAGGTCGTCGCGAACCCCAAACGCCGCGAGGTGTACGACCAGTACTGCCGGATGCAGAAGGCCTGCACCATGCTTTCCCAGGAGCTGGTCGAGACGTCGGCCCCAGCCGACAGGACCATTGTCAATTTCCCGAGCCACTCCGGCTGGACTCTCGGCCCGACCGCCCTCGGGCTGGCTGCTGCCCTCGCGTGCGCCGTCGGCATCATCACCTTCAAGCTCCACGAGGAGCACTCGGCCCAGGCTTATGCGGCCGTCGCCGCGAATGTCTCCAACGCACCCAGCGCCGCCCGCGTGTCCGACGACGCGATGAAGCCCGTCTTCGTCGTCTCCCGCTTCCCGGTCGACACCGCGGTCGCGACAACGCAGTTCGACGGCGCGAAGGTCGAGGAGCTCAACTGGATCGGCAACGTGCAGATGCCCCCGGTCTTCACGGCCCCGAGCCAGGAATTCCTGGCGCCGAAGACGGACATCAAGGCCGCGGCACTCGCCGACCAGGCCGAGCGCGACAACCAGGAGCCGGCAGAGATGACGGCCTTCCGCTTCCAGCGGTAATTGGAATGGCCCGGGCCTAGCCCAGGGCCTTCTTGATAAGCGCCTCGGTCGTGGCAGCCGAGCCGAGTGTCAGGGACGCGCGCCTCACGGCCTCGTCCGCGTCACCCACCTTGTAACCCAGGGCCACGAGCGCCGCCACGGCGTCGGAGTGCGGGCTCGCCTCGCCGCCCGCCTCGCCGGAGACAACCGATCCCAGCGCGACCGAACCTGCGCCCAGGCGCCCCTTGAGCTCCACCACCAGGCGCTCCGCGGTCTTCTTTCCGATGCCGGGAGCCTTGGAGAGGGTGGAGATGTCGCCCGCGCGGATAGCCCCCTGGAGCAGCGGAAGCGAAAGGCGGCTCATGATGGAGAGCGCTCCCTTCGGGCCGATCCCCGTCACGTTCTCGATCATCAGCCGGAAGAAGTCGCGGTCCTCGGCGGTCGCGAAGCCGTAGAGCGTCTGCGCGTCCTCGCGGTAGATGACGAGCGTGTGGAGCTTCACCTTCGATCCCACCCTGGGAAGGCGCTCGGCCGTCGTCACGGGCACGTTGACCTCGTAGCCGAAGCCCCCGACCTCGACCACGGCCTTGACCAGGCCGGCCTCGGTCAGGATTCCCTCGATCGAGATGATCATGGGTGCGTCAGGCGAGCCCGAGCACGTCCTGCATGTCGTAGAGGCCGGGCTTCTTGCCGATGAGCCACTGCGCGGCGCGGAGCGCCCCGTTCGAGAACACCGCGCGGTCGCTCGCCTTGTGCGTCAATTCGATCCTCTCGCCGGCGCCCGCAAAGATGACAGTGTGGTCGCCGACGACATCGCCGCCGCGGATCGCGTGGACCCCGACCTCGGAATTCGTTCGCTCGCCGGGAAGTCCCTGGCGGCCGAAGCGAAGCGCGTCGCGGCCAAGCTTCCTCTCCTCGAGTATGATCTCAAGCAGGCGCTCGGCCGTGCCGCTTGGAGCGTCCTTCTTGAGCCGGTGGTGCATCTCGACGACCTCGGTATCGTAGTCCTCGCCCAGGAGGCGGGACGCCCGGCGCGTGAGGGCAAAGAGCAGGTTCACGCCGACCGAGAAGTTCCCGGCCCAGATGCACGGCACCCTGGCGGCGAGCGGCAGGAGCGCGGCCTTGGCCTCGGGGGAGTGGCCGGTCGTTCCGATGACGAGCGGCTTGCCCGCGGCGACAGCGGCCTCGATCAGGGCCCTGGTCGCCAGGGGCGAGCTGAAGTCGACGACGACGTCGGCGAGGCCGATGACGGCGGACACGTCGTCGCCCTGGTCGGTCGCGGCGGCGATCTCAATGCCTTCCTTCTTCGCGGCGGCCGCGATCGCGGCGCCCATGCGGCCGCGGGACCCGTTGAGCAGAATCTTGAGGGCCATGGCGGCTCAGTACCCTGCGCTCTTCAAGGCCTTGTTGAGGGCGGCGCGGCTCTCGCTTCCCATCGTGCAGAGGGGAAGGCGGACGGCCTCGCTGGTGAAAATGCCGGCCTTCGCCATGGCCGCCTTGAGCGGCACTGGGTTCGGCTCGATGAAGAGCGCCTTGAAGAGGGGATAGAGCCTCTGGTGGACCTTGGTGGCGGCCGCGTAGTCGTTGGCCTGCGCGAGGCGCACCAGCTTCACGATGTCCCTCGGGATCAGGTTCGAGGCGACGCTGATGACGCCCTCCGCACCGGACGCCATGAAAGCCAGCGTGAGCGAGTCGTCGCCGGAGAGGACCGTCATGTCGCTGCCAAGGGCCCGCTTGATCTGGTCCACGCGGTCGACGGAGCCGCCGGCCTCCTTGATCCAGGCAATGTGGCTGTACTTCGAGCGCAGGCGCTCCAGCAGCGGCACGCCTATCTCGATCGAGCAGCGGGACGGGATAGAGTAGAGGATGATCGGCAGGTCCGTCTCGTCGGCGATGGCAGCGTAGTGGCGGAACAGGCCCTCCTGGCTCGGCTTGTTGTAGTAGGGCGTGACGATGAGGAGCGCGTCGGCCCCGGCCACGTCCGCGGCCTTCGAGTACTCCAGGGCCTCCGCCGTGGAGTTGGAGCCCGTGCCCGCGATGACGGCCGTGCGCCCGCGCGCGAATTCGACCGTCGCCCGGATGACGTCCATGTGCTCCTCGGAGGTGAGGGTCGGGGACTCGCCGGTCGTGCCGACGGGCACGATCCCGTCAATGCCGCCGCGAACCTGGTGCTCCACCAGTTTCTTCAGATCACCAAAGGAAACATCCTTCCCGAGGAAGGGCGTTGCGAGGGCGGTGATTGCGCCGGTGAGTGGGCGTGGCTTCATAGGGAGGGTTTCTGCGGGAAGGGCAAAGATGCCTTGCCGCGAGGGGGACGCCAAGCTACAAAATTTAGAGAAACGCTAATCTGCAAATGGAAGCCGTCACTCCCCACACCGAGATATTCAACGACCTTCTGAAGCTTGCAGTCGACAGCGGCGCGAGCGACATCGTGATCAAGGCGAACAAGCCTGGATTCGTGCGCATCTCCAACAGGCTAAAACCGGTCGACATGGACCCGATCACGAGCCCCGAGGCCCAGTCCTTCGTGGACGAGCACGTGCCGGAGATCTTCAGGAAGCGCTGGGACGAGATGGGCCAGATCGACTTTGCGTACGCCTTCGAGGGCGTGGGCCGCTTCCGCGTGAACGCGTTCCACCAGAGGGGGCTCGTCAGCATCGTCTTTCGTCACATCAAGAGCCGCGTCCCGAACTTCGAGGACCTGGGGCTGCAGATGGAGCCGCTGCTCAAGCTCGCGAACGCGAAGGACGGCATTCTCCTTGTCTGCGGCGCCACCGGCTCCGGCAAGAGCTCCACGATGGCCGCCATGCTCAACTGGATAAACCAGAACATGGACAAGCACATCGTGACGATCGAGGACCCGATCGAGTACACCTTCCAGGACGACAAGTCCGTGTTCCAGCAGCGCGAGATCGGCCTCGACGTCCCGACTTTCGAGTTGGCGATCAAGTCGGTGCTCCGCCAGAACCCCGATATCATCCTGATCGGTGAGATGCGCGACAGGGAGACGTTCGAGACCGCCATTTCCGCGGCCGAGACGGGCCACCTTGTCTTCTCGACCATGCACGCGGCCACGGTCGCGCAGTCGCTGACCCGCCTCTTCGAGTTCTTCCCGCCCGAGCAGATGGCCCAGGCCCGTCGCCAGATCGCCGGCTCCATCCGCGGCTTCATCTGCCAGAAGCTGATCCCGAGCCTCGAGGGCGGCGGGCGCGTCCCGGCGAACGAGGTGCTCAACACCGACGCCACGATCCGAAACCTCATCCTCGAGGGCCAGTTCGACAAGATCAACAACCTGCTCGAGGGCGGCTTGGACGGCGCCAGCTTCTCCTTCAACAAGGACCTCTACCGCCTGATCAAGGCCGGGCGGATCAGCAAGGCGGACGGCATCCGCTTCTCGCCGAACCCGCAGCAGCTGGAGATGAACCTGAAGGGCATCTTCATCAAGAGCTAGGGGGCGGGCGTCCCTCGCGATGCGCCTGCGGGGCACAGTCCTCTTGGTCGTGATGTCGGCGGCGGCACGGGCCGCCGACCCGGCCCCGCCGCCGCCGGACTCGATTGCGGCCGCGAAGTCCGACCTGGCCACCATCAAGGCGCCGCAGGCCCCGGCCGACCTCTCGCTGGCTTTTCCAGGCCTGGACATGAAGGACGTCGGCGCGGTGCCGGGCGCAACCCTGCCGAGCGCCGCGTCGCTCCTCAATCCCGACGACGAGCTGGCCCCGAATGGACTCAAGAAGAAGAAGGAGGGGACCGGCAACTGGCTCGTCGACGCCATGGACAAGACCGATCCGGAGAGGGCCAAGTCGAAGGACAAGGGCGACCTCCTGAAGACCGACTCAGACGCCCTCCGCGGCGACGAGCACGCGTCAAGCCACACGGAAAACGAGTTCGTGCTGATGGACCAGAGCCGCGAGAAGACGCACGAGGCCGAGCCGCCCAAGGCGCCCGTCTTCAACCCGCTCGACTCATTCATGTCCGGCTGGATCTCAGCCAAGGACCAGGAGGTGCTGCTGCCGGTGTCCAAGGGCGAGATCGCCGGGAGCGACGCAGCAAAGCCCCGCGTGGACTCCCTCCAGAACCTGGACCTCGGGCCCTCGGGCGCCGGATCGGACACCCTGACGGGCGGGATCGACGGACCACCGGCCCCGGACACGAAATCCCTGCCCAACCCCTACCTGGCCGAGATCGACGTGCCCGCGGCGGCCCAGGTGAAAAGCTTCACGGCCCCGGAGCTCTCGGCCATAGGCACCAATGATCCGGTCGACGTGCTCCGCGGGCCGGCCGCCCCGGAAGTGGATTCGAGGCCTATCGACAACACCCGCACCTTCATTCCCGACTTCGCGCAGCCGGACGAGGACGACAAGTACTTCAAGCAGATGAAGCGTTTCTGAAAGTGCCGGGGGCCCTTTGGCCCGGCAAAAGTGATTTGGCTTGGATTCGAAGGCTTCGGGGGATTGCCTAGCAGGTTCTCCTATGGCATCGGCACTTCTATTCGCAGGTCAGGGCGCCCAAAAGGTGGGCATGGGCAAGTCCCTTCACGAGGCTTCACCGGCGGCAAGGGCCCTGTATGACGAGGCTTCCGTGGTCCTTGGCTGGGACCTGGCCAAGGTGAGTTTTGAGGGCCCGGAGGCTGAGCTCACCCAGACCGGGGTCTGCCAGCCGGCGCTTTTCGTCCATGGGCTGGCACTGGTCGCGTCCCTGAAGGAAAAGGGCATCATGCCGCAGGCCGACTTTGCGCTCGGCCTTAGCCTGGGAGAGGTGACGGCGTATGCCGCGGCGGGTGTCTTCGACTTTGCGATGGGCCTCAGGATCGTAGCCGAGCGCGGCCGCCTGATGCAGAAGGCCTGCGAGGACAGCGCGGGCTCCATGGCCGCCGTGATCGGCGAGAGCCGCGAGAGTGTGGCGACACTCTGCAGGGACTTCGACATAGAGGCCGCGAACTTCAACGCGCCCGGGCAGATCATCATCTCGGGCGAGAAGGACAAGGTTGCCGCGGCGGTGGCCGCCGCCAAGGACCGCGGCATGAAGAAGGTGATCCCGCTCAACGTGGCGGGTGCCTACCACAGCCGCCTCATGGAGCCGGCGAAGGCCGCGTTCGAGGCCTTCCTGGCCCCGATCCCTTTTTCCGCGCCCAGGATCCGGGTCTTCACCAACACGACGGGCCAGGAGATTTCCGATCCCGCGGCCATCAGGCAGGCCCTGGTCCGACAGGTGGTCTCCTCCGTCCTCTGGGAGGACTGCATGCGCTCGGCCGCCGCGGCCGGTGCCACGGACTTCCTTGAACTCGGGCCGGGCGGCACCCTCGCCGGGCTCGCGCGCCGCACCGAGAAGACGTGGAAGGTCAGGAGCTTCTCCGAGTACGCGGACCTCGCCGCATAGGGCGGGGCCACAGACCGAATGGACGCACCCCTCACACGCAATTTCTGCATCATAGCGCACGTCGACCACGGGAAGACCACGCTCTCGGACAGGCTTCTCCAGACGACGAACACGGTCTCCGACCGGGTCCTGACCGCGCAGCACCTCGACTCGATGGACCTCGAGCGCGAGCGCGGGATCACGATCAAGTCGCACCCCGTGACGATGAGCTACACGGCGAAGGACGGGAAAACCTACAAGCTGAACCTCATGGACACGCCGGGTCACGTGGACTTCGCGTACGAGGTCTCGCGCTCGCTGGCGGCCTGCGAGGGCGCGCTGCTGCTCATCGACGCGTCGCAGGGCGTCGAGGCCCAGACGGTGGCCAACGCCCATCTGGCCTTCGCCCAGAAGCTCAAGATCATCCCGGTCATCAACAAGATCGACCTGCCGAGCGCGAACCTGGAACTCTGCCTCAAGCAGATGGAGGACATTCTCACGATCCCCGCCGAGGAGGCCATCCTAGCGAGCGGCAAGTCCGGCATCGGCATCATCGACATCCTGGAGGCGGTGGTCGCCCGCGTGCCCCCGCCCAGGTGGACGGACTACCCGCAGTCGAGGACGCTCGTCTTCGACTCGATCTACGACTCCTACAGGGGCGTCATCGCCTATGCGCGCGTGTTCTCCGGCACCCTCAAGGCGGGCGACATGATGATGCTCATGAGCACCGGGCAAAAGGCCGACATCAAGGAGGTCGGCGTCTTCACGCCCAAGATGGAGAAGCGCGACAGCCTTTCAGCGGGCGACGTCGGCTACGTTGTCTCTAGCATCAAGGACACGAGCGAGATCAAGACCGGCGACACCATCACCCTGGCCTCGAAGCCGGCCACGGACATGCTTCCCGGCTACAAGCAGGTGAGGCCGATGGTCTTCTGCGGGCTATACCCGATCGACAGCAACGACTATGAGAAGCTGAAGGCCGCCCTCGGCCGGCTGAGGCTCAACGACTCGGCCTTCGTCTACGCGCAGGAGAGCTCGGTCGCGCTGGGCTTCGGCTTCCGCTGCGGCTTCCTCGGGCTGCTCCACATGGAGATCATCCAGGAGCGCATCCGGCGCGAGCACGACGTCGAGATCATCTCCACGTACCCGAGCGTGATCTACAAGGTCGTGATGCAGAACGGCGAGACGATGGAGGTCGACAACCCCGTGAACCTGCCGGACCCGGGGTCGATTCTCATGATCATGGAGCCGACGCTGAAGGCCTCGATCCACATCCCGAACGACTCGATGGGCGACATGCTGGCCCTCATCATGGAGAAGCGCGGCGTCGTCGAGGACACGCACACGCTCGACTCCACGCGCGTCATGCTGGACTGCATCCTGCCGCTCAACGAGATCCTGGTCGACTTCAACGACAGGCTGAAGGGCGTGACGCACGGCTACGGGTCCATGGACTATGAGCTTGGCGAGTACCGCGAGTCGGACCTGGTGAAGATGGAGATCCTGGTGAATGGCGACCCGGTGGACGCCTTCGCCAGCATCGTGCACCGCGAGAAGTCCGAGGCCAGGGGCCGCGACCTCTGCAAGAAGCTCTCCGAGATCATCCCGCCCCAGATGTTCAGGATCGCCCTCCAGGCCGCGATCGGCGGCAAGATCATCGCAAGGGAAAGCGTGCGCGAGATGCGCAAGGACGTGACAGCCAAATGCTATGGCGGCGACATCTCCCGAAAGCGCAAGTTGCTTGATAAGCAGAAGGAAGGAAAAGCAAAGATGAAATTGATCGGAAAGGTCTCCATCCCTCCCGACACTTTCATAAAGGTCCTGCGGAACAACTAGGAAGCGGGACGCGTCACCCAATCATGTTCGGCCTATTCGAGTCCCAGGAGAAGAAGATGCGCGAGAACGCCTCGAATTGGCTCGAGGTTGCGTCGAGGGTCTGGAACTACCGGCGCGACCGGATGACGGAGCTGGAGTCCGACGAGCTGGTCCAGAAGACCGGCAACCTGAAGAAGCTCTTGGCCGAGAGGGCGGACGCAGCGAGGCTCAAGCTCGGCATCGAGTCGCTCGAGGGGATCCTTGCCCGCACGGGCGGTGCCATCTACCCGAAGACCTCGCTCGGCGAGAACGTGGAGTTCTTCCTCGTCGCGGCGATCGTGATCCTCGGGATCCGCACCTACTTCGTCCAGCCGTTCAAGATCCCGACGAACTCGATGTGGCCGACCTACTACGGCATGACGGCCGAGACCTTCAAGCCGGGAGAGGCCGCGCCGAACCCGCTCATGGGGGCCATCCGCTTCCTGGCGATCGGTGCCCAGAGGCACACGATCACGGCGCCGCAGGACGGCGAGGTGACGGTGCCGTTCTTCATGGTCGGCAACTCGCCGCTGGTCGCCTACACGGTGAAGCCGGGCCGCGCGTGGCTCGTCCTGCCGACGAAGCTGAGGGAATACACATTCTACGTCGGCGGGCAGCCGTCCTCCATCACGGTGCCCGAGGACTTCAGCGGGTTCGACGAGGTCTTCCTCAAGAGCTTCTTCCCGGACAAGGACGCCATGAAGGCCCAGATCCGGAAGGCCGGCCAGGACGGCCGGATCGAGGAGCTCAGCCAGAAGCGCGACTCGTCCGAGTCCACCTACTACCAGACGCTCCGGGTGCCGATGGGTCGCATGGTCAAGAAGGGCGAGCCGATCGTGCGCTTCGACGTCCTTACCGGCGACCAGCTCTTCGTCGACCGCGTGAGCTTCAACTTCGTGAGGCCCACGGTGGGGCAGGGGTTTGTCTTCAGGACGGACCACATCCCGGAGATCGTTCGCATGTTCGGCGACCAGTACTTCATCAAGCGCCTGATCGGCGCCCCCGGCGACACGGTAGAGATCCGCGAGCCGATGATCTACCGCAACGGGGCGCCCATCACCGGGTCGAAGACCTTCGAGTGGAACTTCAACAAGACCGGCCTGTACACGGGCTACGTGAACGCGACGCGGGACGACTCGCGGTACACGATCCTGTTCCCCGACGAGACCGTGACTGTCCCGCCTAGGTCCTACCTGGCTCTCGGCGACAACTCCCACAACAGCATGGACAGCAGGTACTGGGGCTATGTCCCGGAGAAGGACGTCATCGGGCGGCCCCTCTTCATCTACTACCCGCTGACAAGCCGCTGGGGCACGGCGCGCTGACCGGTTGACACGGGCTGGCCCCGTACCTGTAGATTGGCGTCCCGGCAGCGGCGAATCACCGCCCCTTTCCGGCTATCCCCCGATGACCCCATCCCCAAGGTTGGCAGCTCTCTGCGTCGCCCTGTTCTCGGCTTCGTGCACCCTGGCGGCCGCCGCCACCTTCGACGTCCGCTCCTACGGGGCCAAGGGCGACGGAGCCTCGAACGACGCCCCGGCGATCAACGCGGCGATCGACGCCGCCCACGCCGCCGGCGGCGGCATTGTGGAGTTTGGAGCGGGCTCGTACCTTTCCGGCTCCATCCACCTGCGAAGCGGCGTGGAGCTGAACCTGGGACCCGGCTCGACGATCATCGCCTCCTCGGACGGCGGGGCGTACGACAAGCCCGAGCGAAACGACTGGGGCGACAAGCTCCACTACCAGGATTCGGGCCACACCCACTGGCATGACAGCCTGATCTGGGGCGAGGAGCTGGTGGACGTCTCCATCACGGGCACCGGCCGCATCTACGGCAAGGGGCTGGCGCGTGGCTGGGACCACGAGGTCCAGCCCCAGTACGTCGGCAACAAGGCGATCGCACTGCGGAACTGCCGCAACGTCCTCATTCGGGACATCACGATCCAGCACGGGGGCTGGTTCGGGATCCTTGCGACGGGAGTCGACAACTTCGTCATGGACGGGGTCAAGATCGACACCCAGCGGGACGGCGTCGACATCGACTGCTGCCACAACGTGCGGGTGTCGAACTGCTCGGTGAACTCTCCCTGGGACGACGGGATCTGCCTTAAGAGCTCGTTCGGCCTCGGCCAGTTCCGGGCGACCGACGACGTGACGATCACGAACTGCTTGGTCAGCGGCTACGACGAGGGGACGCTTCTCGACGGAACCCGCAGGCACGACGACCCGAAGAACCCGCAGCCGACCGGGCGGATCAAGTTCGGCACCGAGTCGAACGGGGGCTTCCAGGCCATAACGATCACGAATTGCGTGTTCGAGTGCTGCCGCGGCCTCGCGCTCGAGACGGTGGACGGGGCCCTCATCGATGACGTCACGATCTCGAACATCTCGATGCGCAACATCTACACGACGCCGATATTCCTTAGGCTGGGGGAGAGAATGCGCGGACCGGAGGGCACGCCGGTCGGCAAGCTCCACCGCGTGCTGATAAGCAACATCGTGGCCGAGGACGTCGAGGGCGGCCAGGGCATCCTGATCTCGGGCGTCCCGGGCCACTCGATCGAGGACGTCACGCTCGAGAACATCAACATACAGTTTGCAGGCGAGATAGACGGCCTTCCCGAGGTGCCCGAGCTCGAGCGAAAGTACCCCGAGCCGGGGAATTTCGGCCCCACGACCTCCTGGGGCCTGTTCGCGCGGCATGTCAGGGACCTGACGATCCGGAACGTATCCCTCAGCTACAGGGCCCGCGATAGTCGCCCTGATGTCTACCTAGATGACGTTCACGGGATCGAATTTGATCACTTCAAGGCGCCGAGCAGGGATTACAAGGATGGCGACAAGCTCACCACGTCTCCCTCCGTGATGATGCGGAATGTCGACGGAGTGGTGGCCACGGACTGCAGCAACATGGCGAACACGGGCTCCTTCAAGTAATAGGCGCAAAAAAACGGGCCGCCTTTTTAGGGCGGCCCGTCTTTGGCAGGGCTTCACAGATCCGTACGGGGACCGCCGCCGCGCACGAGGTGCACGATCAGCGAGACCACGAACAGGACCAGGAATATGTAAAACAGCGTTTGAGCGATGCCGATCGACGTACCGGCGACGCCGGTGAAGCCGAGGGCTCCCGCAAGAATCGCGAATACAAGGAACATGAGGATCCAGCGTAACATGGGATTATTTGGTTGGGGGTTGCGGTTGCGGTCGTAAATCAGCGGCTGCGTCCATCAGGAGGACATAGCATCATAGACAGTCTTGAACATTTCGGTTCCACGCATGATGCCGCGCGTCCAGCGGCCGATCTTGCCGGGGAGGTGGGGGGCCAGCGGTGCCAGCTTCTCGACGAAGCCCATCGCGATCTTCTCGAGCGGGGAGGGGCGCATGGCGAGGCGCAGGTTGAGGCGGTCAAGCTGGCACTTTAGCGCAAGGCGCTCGCGCTGCTCGGCAAGCGTGGGTTCGTGGTATTCGCTCATCGCCCTGTGGAGTTGAAGATGTCCTGGATGCAGGCGCTGTCCTCGCGGAACTGGCGGGCGCTCTCGGAGAACGGCTTCCAGGTCTTCAACCGGCGGGCTGCCAGGAAGGCGAGGATGCCGGCCGCAACGAGGTAGCCAACAGTCACGAGACCCAGGATCAGGCCGCGGTCATCCCGGTTCCAGACGGCCGCCGCCAGGGCGAATGTCGCGCAGAAGCCGCCGAGGAGAAGGAGGACGCCCGAGATGACGGCGAGGATGGCAGTCCTCAAGCCGTGCTGGCGCGCCTCCTTCAACTCGACGGAAGCGAGTTCAGCACGGTGCATCAGGGCCTCGACAACCACCCGGGGCGTTGTGGCCGGGGCTGACATCGGGTTAGTTGAGCCGAAGGAGATCATGGGCTGGAGACCCCTGCTCCTACTCCTTGCCGCCCGAGCGGCGCGAGAGGAGGTAACCGGCGATGAGGCCAATACCCGCCGCAATGCCGATCGTTTGGTATGGGTTCTCGCGGATGGCGCCATCAGCGCGTTTCACCTGGTGGCGAACCGAGTCGCTGAGGTTGCCAAGCATCGACTGGCCCTGGGCCACGGCGTCGCGAAGGCGCTCTCGCAGCTCGTCGATCTGGTCGTCCGTGCTGTCGGAACCGAGGGCTTCCTCGGCTTCCTTGATCAGGGCGCGAAGCTCGGCCATGGTGTCATCGGCTGTCGCGGCGACGCCTGCGGTGGGATTGAGGTCAGCGGCTGGGGTGGTCATGTTGTTTTATGTTTTTTGATTGAGGGTTCTGAGTCTGAAACTTGGGTGGCGATCAGGGGCTCCTGCGAATGAAGAGGCCGAAACCGCCCGAGAGGATGCCGATGACGCCGAGGGCGATCAGCCAAATGCTCTTGTTGGTCGGCGAGCCGCTCACGGCGTTCGTCACCGAGGACGAGATGGAGTTCGAGGCATTGAGGCCGTACACCAGGAGAATGATCCCGACGGCGAGGAATGCTATGGAGGGTATTTTGTTCATCGATTTTGTTCGTTAGGGGTTTGGGATTCGCCCGGTTTTGCGGAAGCCGGGACCACATCCCACCACTTAGTATGCATCGGAGGTGCCATGTCTCCGCGATGTGTGTAAGCCGCTGGTGCGAAACGACTAAAAATTCTGGCGTGTTTTCCGGCGCCAGAATTCCCTCGCACATTGCAACGGATCACCGACGCACGTTTGCAAAATGCACTACTCGTTGAATATGTGGAATTTCCACGGCACCAACGCATTTTTTAAGACACAAAGCTCTTAATCCCCGTTTTTAAAAATGAACTCCAATATCACCCCCACCTGTTTCGCCTGGCGCTCCTTTGAGGACATCACCTGCGGCGCCGAGGCCGCCTCGGCCGCGGCATCCTGCGCCTTCTCCCTTGGTACTCTCGAAGTCGCGACGGCGCCCGACGCGGCGAGCTTCGCGGTGACCGAGCGCAAACAACCCGAGATATGGCGCTGGGCGATCATCGGCTCGGGTGGCTTCATCCTCGAGGAGGGCTTCGAGCCGACGCAGGAGCAGGCCAAGCTTGCCGCGGGCGATGCCCTTGCAGAGGTCCGCTCGCAAATGGTCTGAAGGCTGAGACGCGTAACGCTTCGGAGGATACGCTAGGCCGCCAATAGGCGGCCTATTTCATTATCGAGGGAATGATTGCCGAGCTGTTCGGCCTTGGAACGATGCTCTCGGCGGCCTTGATCGGGATCTTCGGTGACCACTTCAGCCACTCCTTGTCAGCCTCGGAAGCAAGGCTGAAGACTGTGTCGGGATCGGCAGCGGCGGCGAGCGGGCCGGTGTCGGGAGTAGCGAAGGCCACGCCGCCCGTCACGAGCGACTCGAGCGAGGTGTCCTTCAGCTGCGCGCCGAACAGGTTGATCTTAAAGTTGAACCCGCCCGCATTCCAGAAGCGCGTGTTGGCGCGCACCAGGTCCGCGTACGGCGCGTCGATGTGGATGCGGATCTGCACCTGGGTCGAGTCGCCCGAGAGGCGGCTGGCCTCGACGGCGCCGACCTTGAGCTCCCGGTAGAAGACAGGCGCGCCCGTCGTCAGGGAACCGAGGCGGTCAGCTGTGAGGATGAAGGTGCGGCCCTCGTCGGTGATGTCCGGTGCGGGGGTCTTGTCGAGGCCGTCGAACTCCTTCGTGGTCGGGCCAGTTCCCGGAGACACGTTTAGCCTGACGCCGCTCACGAGCGTCTCAAGGCCGTGCACGCCGGAGAGGCCGATCTCGGGATGGACGATCCAGAACTTGGAACCGGCATTGGCGAGCTCCGTTGCCTCCTTCCTGAGACGAAGCTTGATCGTGACTCCGGCGAGGCCCTTGCGGAGAGCGACGGAGCTCACCGTGCCCACCGCGATGCCCTTGTACTCGAGCGTGGTCTTCCCTGCCTCGACGCCGGAGCCGTCGGCAAAATTGATGCTGACCTCGGGGCCCATGTCCCGGAGTTCGCTGTAGCCCAGCCAAGTGCAGATGAGGGCGGCGATGATGGGCACTATCCAGACGAGCGGCACGGAGCGGTCCTTTGTGATCTTGGGGGCAGGTGTCTTGTTCATGATTCGGCTGCTGGCTGGTGTTGCCACAGGACCTTCGGGTCGAAGGCCTCTGTGGCGAGTATCGTGAGAATGACTGCGCTGGCGAAGGCGACTATGCCGCTCCTGGCCTGGACCGTGGCGAGGGCGCCGAACTGGACGAGTCCCGTAAGGAACGCGGCGAGGAAGACGTCGAGCATCGACCAGCGCCCGATAAAATCGAGGGCGGCATAGATCTTGGTGAGGCGGATGGGGTCCTTTGCGGGGCCGTTTCTCGTGCCGATGAGCAGGCAGGCCAGGCCGACAAGCTTCATGATCGGGATCGCTATGCTCGCTATGAAGACGATGGCTGCTATCGCACCCAGGCCGTGCTGCCACAGCTGGACGGTCCCGGAGAAGATGGTGTCCGTGCGGTCGCTGCCGCCGGTGTCGGTCTCGAGGACCGGGAGCAGATTCGCGGGGACGAGCATGATGGCCGCTGCCAGGCCGAGTGCCGCCGCGGCGGAATTCCCTCTAAGCCAAATTTTTGCAAGCGGGGGTTTCATTGGCCGGGGGCGTGGGTGGGAATCACGCCCTTGTTGAGGGCGTCGAGGTCGATGCCTCGAAGCGCCATCAGGAGAAAGACTGACATAGCGCAGTAGCACCAAAAGCCCGGCCCGATCGTCACGTGGACGAGGCTTCCGAGCTTCATGAGGGCAACGAGGACCGCCAGCACTTGGACCTCCGGTATCGACCAGCGCTCGAGGAAGGCCACGAGCTTTGCGATCTCGGAGTCGGTGAAGAAGACCCCGCGTAGCTCGCGGGGTGCAAGGAGGAGGGCGATGCTGGCAATGAGGGCCATCGGGACAATTCCACCCAGGAGGAGCACAAGGGTGGCCATTGTCCTCATCCCCTGCTGCCAGATTGCAACAACCCCTGTGAATAGCAGGCTCGTTCGCTCGTCGCCGAGCTTGCCGGCGCTTATGAAGGGAAGGCTGCAGGCGGGCACCGCAAGGATCAGGGCGGTGACTGCGAACACCAGAGGCGCCTCGGGGCCGAGCCTGCGGCCCTTCGCCATGACGGTCGTGCAACGAACGCACCGTGCGGCCTGCCCCGGGGCAAGGTGGACGGCTGTGTGCACCTGGCCGCAATATTCGCAGGTGAGGGTCTCTTCCCCGTCCGTATTCATGACCCTAACACCCCAGACCGATCTGCGGGCAATGGCCGCCTGCCGAGATCATACCGGGACGCGCTCATCCCTTTGTGCGGATAGCCTCGAGCTCTTCCCACCGGGCAAAAGCGAATGCATGCCTGCGTTCGAGTTCATCTAGGCGGGCTTTGACATCTGCCGCGGCACCTCGTTCCTGCTGGTAGAAAACCGGATCCGCCATTTTGGCCCCAAGCTTGGCCTGTTCGGTCTCGAAGGCCTCGATCTGTGCCGGCAGCTCATCGAGCTCCTTGCGCTCCTTGTTGGTGAGCTTCCTGGAGGGGGTGGGCTTGGCCTGCGGCTCCTGTGTGGGGGCTTGTTTGGCTGGGATGCGGGCCGCGGCGAGGGCCATCTTCTCCTTCTCGCGGACCCAGTCGGCATAACCGCCGTTGTAGTCACCTATCCGCCCGTCGCCCTCGAAGACGAGCGTGCTGGTCACCACGTTGTCGAGAAAATCGCGGTCATGGCTCACGATGAGCAGCGTCCCGGTGTAGGCCACGAGGAGGTCCTCGAGCAGGTCGAGTGTCTCGGCGTCGAGGTCGTTGGTGGGCTCGTCCATCACGAGCACGTTGGCTGGCTTTGTGAAAAGCCGGGCGAGGAGGAGCCTGTTTCGCTCGCCTCCGGAGAGGACGCGGGCGGGGGTGCGGGCGCGGTCGGGCGTGAAGAGGAAGTCCTGGAGGTAGCTGATGACGTGCTTTGTCCTGCCGTCGATCGTCACGGTCTCGTTTCCGCCCGCGATATTGTCGGCAACCGTCTTGTTATCGTCGATCTGGGCCCTCATCTGGTCGAAGTAGAGGAACTCGAGCTGGGAGCCCTGGCTGATCGTCCCGGAGGAGGGCGCTATCTGGCCCAGCAGGAGCTTGATCAAGGTCGACTTGCCGGCACCGTTCGGCCCGATGATGCCGATCTTGTCGCCGCGCATGAGCGTGGTTGTGAAGTCGCGCACGAGGAGACGGCCGTTTGGGTATGAGAACGACATGTTCTCGACGTCGATCACCTTGACGCCGGACTTCTCAGCCTCGGTGAGGCGCATGTTGACGTTGCCGACCTTGGCGCGCCGCGCGGAACGGTCGGCGCGCATCTTCATGAGGGCGTGGATGCGCCCCTGGGCGCGCGATCGCTGCGCCCGGACTCCCTTGCGGATCCAGACCTCCTCCTGCGCGAGCTTCTTGTCGAAGGCGGCGGCCTGCTTCTCCTCGGCTGCGACGACCTCCTCCTTGCGTATCAAGTAGGTGTCGTAGTCGCAGGCCCAGCCGGAGAGGCGGCCGCGGTCGAGTTCGACGATGCGCGTGGCCAGCCTTCTGAGGAAGGCCCTGTCGTGGGTCACGAAGAAGAGGGTGATCTTCTCGGAGAGGAGGAATTCCTCGAGCCAGAGGATGGAGTCGAGGTCCAGATGGTTCGTGGGCTCGTCGAGGAGCAGCAGGTCGGGCTTTGCGGCGAGGGCCCGGCCGAGGAGGGCCCTCCGCTTGAGTCCGCCCGAAAGCTCGTCAAACCTCGCATCGGCGGAGAGCTGGAGGTGGTCGATCAGGTCATGGACAAGGACGTCGCGCTCCCAGTCCTCCTCGTGGGCTGCCTGGGGGCGCAGCCCCGAGGTCACGATCTCAAGCACCGTGCCGTCGAGCTGGGCGGGCACCTCTTGGGTCAGCCGGGTGAAGAGCGAACCGGGCTGGCGGAACACGTCACCCCGGTCCGGCTTCGTCTCGCCCGAGATTACGCTCATCAGCGTGGACTTGCCGGCGCCGTTGCGGCCGAGAAGGCACACCCGCTCGCCCGGGTCCACCTGGAAGTTGACCTTGTCGAGGACCGCGGGTCCGCCAAAGGAGAGGTTTACGTCGAGAAGGTTGAATAGGGACATGAACGTCCAAACGTAGGCCCCGCGCAGCCGGCCTGCAACCCTCCATCCAAGGGAGTTGGAAGAGGCCGTTGCAGCCTGATTTACCAACGTCCAACGGAACTTTAACCGCGAGTCCGGCACAGTAATAATGATGCTTTCGGAAAGAGATGCTCCATCGAGCCGCCGCCGGAGTCCGGCTGCCGCTGAGCCTGCGCTCGGCGAGCGCGGGGACCATGCGCCGTCCTCTCCGAAGAACCAGCCGAAGGCCTCCTCCGTCCAGGTCGCGGTTCTCGTCCTCGCTGTGATCACCTGCCTTTATTTCGGCAGGGCTGTCATCCTGCCCGTGGTGCTCGCGTTCATGGCGGCCGCGGCGCTGAAACCGGTGATGCGCCTCCTGGGACGCTTGCACATCTCCAAGATTCCTGCGGCGCTCCTCATCTTCTCCGTGATGGTGGCCGTCCTGATCGTGGGCTTCGTCCAGGCGGGACGGCCGGCAATGGCCTGGATCGACGAAGGCCCGCAGCACATGGCCGACCTGAGGACCCACGTCCAGAAGCTGTTCCCGGGCGCTGTCCGCATGAGCCAGGCGGTGACGGCGGTGGGCGACCTGTCCGTGACGGGCGAAAAGAAGGACCCGAGGGAGAAGGTGGCGACCGTCGAGATCAGGGATCCCCGAAGCAGCGCGTCATTCCTCGACTGGACCGAGACATTCCTGGCCGGCCTAGGTGAGGTCATGGTCCTAGTCTACCTTCTCCTGGCCTCCGGCGACATGTTCCTCACGAAGCTGATCCGGGTCATGCCTACCCACAGGGAAAAGAGGAGGGCGGTTGAGATCTGCCACGAGGTGCAGGTCCAGGTCTCGAACTACCTCTTCTCGGTCTCATTGATCAACATCGCCCTCGGTGCCGCCGCCGGCGTGGGGTTCTTCTTCTGCGGCGTGCCCCGTCCGGCGATGTGGGGCGTGATCGTGGCGCTCCTGAACTTCGTGCCCTATTTCGGCCCGGTTGCAGGCCTGATCCTCGTGGGAGCCTTGGGACTGCTGACATTTGACACGGTATCCGCGGCCTTCATGCCGTTCCTCTGGTATCTCTTCCTCCATCTCGTCGAGGCGAATTTCATCACGCCGATCCTCCTCGGTCGCCGCTTCACGCTCAACCCGGTGGCGATCTTCATCTCCCTCATGTTCTGGTTGTGGCTCTGGGGAATTCCCGGTGCCCTGATCTCCGTGCCTTTGCTCGTCTCAATCAAGGCGGTCTGCGACCGGGTGCCGAAGGCAAACTTCGTCAGCGAGTTTATCAGCCGCTGAGCGCGGCCGTCACCGGTGCCGGCTCTTGCGGCTGGTGCGGTCCTGGGCGGCGATGCTGTACAGGAGGAGGCTAGCGCCCAGTAACGCGAATACGAAGCAGACCATGGCGAAGGCTGGGTAGCCGAAGATGTGCCAGGGGGTGTCGATTCTCATCATGAGGGCGGCGCCGATGATGATCGAGGCGAGGAGGATGCCGTTAGTGATCCGGTTGGCCACCTTCTCTATCCCCTCGACGACCATCTTGGACTCGAGGACGCGCACCTTCACCTCCAGATCGGCGTTGGCCACCGCGTCCATGATGCGGTTGAGCCGGGACGGAAGGTTGACCGTGAAGTCCTTCATCTCGAGGAGCGCGTTCACCATGCTTCCCTGGGTTGACTCCCGGCCGAGGCGGGTCGCGGTGATTTCGCCGGCATGGCGTCGAATGGAGGCGTTCGGGTCGAAGGTGGGGTCCAGGATCCTGCCCACGTCGTCGAGCTCCAGCAGCGTCTTGCCGAGCAGCGTCAGTTCACTCGGCACAACCAGCCCGTTTTCGCGGGCGTATCTGCTGACGTCCATGAGGGACTTGCCGACATTGAGGTCCTTGAGGCCCTGGTTGAGCCTCATGGCCACGAGCTGGCCGATCTGGTGCTTGAATGCGTGAAGGTCGAAGGACTCCGTCCGCTCGCTCATCTTGACGACGATGTCGGCCGCCTCGTCGCCCTTGCCGTCGCTCACAGCAAGGAGGACCTTTAGGAGATTCTCCTGCATCTTAGGCGCCGTGTGGCCCACCATCCCGAGGTCCAGGAGCGCGATCCGGCCGTCGTCGGTAATGAACACGTTGCCGGGGTGGGGATCGGCGTGGAAAATGCCGTCGACCAGGATCTGCTTGAGGTAGGCGCGGAAGATCTCCTCGGCCAGCTTCGCGCCGTTGATGTCCAGCTGCCCGAGCGGCCCGAGGGAGGTGATCTTCCGTCCCGGCACGTAGTCCATGGTGAGGACGCTGCGCGTCGAGTAGTCGACGACGGGCTGTGGGACCAAAATGAGCGGGAAGTCCTTCAGGTTGCGGCCGACCGTGATCAAGTTCTGGGCCTCGAGCTCATAGTTGAGCTCCTGGTGGATCGCGGTTCGGAATTCATTGAGAACCGAGGTGAAGCGGTAACGCTTCCCGGCCTCGGTGTGGTTTTCCATGAACTGGGCGATCTCCGTGAGAACGTCGAAATCCTCGGCAATCTGACCCCTGATGTTCGGCCTCTGCACCTTCACGACGACCTCGCGGCCGTCGCGCATCGCGGCCCTGTGGACCTGGCCAAGGGAGGCGGCGGCGACTGGGGTGATGTCGAAGCGCAGGAATGCCTTCGAAATCCGGATCCCGAGCTCTGCAAGGACGATCCTCTCCACGTCCTCATAGGGGAAGGGCTTCACCTTATCCTGAAGCCTTGCCAGCGCGTTGCGGTAGTTCTCGGGGAGCAGGTCTGACCTGCCGGCAAGGACTTGGCCGATCTTCACGTAAGTCGGGCCCATTGCCTCGAGGTCATCGGCCAGCTGCTCAGGCGCCGCGTCCTTCTCGGTGGGCGCGAGTTCCTGGGGATCGAAGCCGTCGTGAACAGACATCTGCTGGACGAGGTCTGAGCGGCCGTATTTCCAGAGGATGGCGGCGATCTGCTTATATCTTTTGAGGTGTGTAGCTGAGAGATTCATGAGCGTGGAGCTGGATAGGGATTGAAGGCGGGAAATTAACTACACCCTGAGTGACACTGCCTTCAGTGAATGGTTCTCCCGCATCTTTGCAAAATGCCCGAGGACCATTTTCCTGATTAACAGAAGGTCCCGGGCGGTCAATGGCCCGGGCCAGCCGCCTCACGTGGCCCCTTGTGTCGGCCTAGTGGCCCGCCTTCAGGTTCGGGTCCGTTGCGGCCTTTGCCGGCTTTGGTATGGCCTCAACGAGCCTCTTCGCCGCGGAGTACATTTCCGCACCTCGTCAACGAGCAGGAAACGAAGATTTTTAGTCTCGGGTACTTGATTCGTTCCCAAAAAACGAAAAAGGGCCGCTGAACGGCCCCGTGAATCCGACCCCGCAGGCGTGGCAGCTCAGCTTGCGCCGAGGGGGCCACGCCTGCGGTGGCCGGAAAGTGGATTGACCTAGCGGGCGGCCCTGCGGCGCGCGATCAGGAGGCCGGCCACGAGGCCGATGCCACCTGCGATCGCCATCGCATGGTAGGGCTTGGCGCGGATGGCGTCGTCGGCGCGGGAGGCCTGGTTGCGAGCGGCCTTTGCAACGGCCTTGGCGCGCTTCTGGGCGGCCGTGAGGGTCGAGCTGATCCGGTCGCGGATTGCCTGCGCGTTCTCCGAGGCCTGCGAGCTGACGTCGCTGATGGTGGACTTGGCCTGCGTCAGGAGGGTCCTGAGGCTGGAGTCCGCGCCATTGCGGTGTGAAACGTGGCGGTGTGCGATTGTCTTTGTCATGTTTATTGGAGTGTCAGGGTTGGGTTGTGCCGAGAGATTTAGGACGAGCGGCGGAAGACGCCGATGCCACCGGAAACGATCCCGATGACGCCGAGCGCGATGAGCCAGATGGTCTTGTTCGAGGGCGAGCCGCTGACTGCCTGGCTGACCGACGAGGAGACGGAGTTTGAGGCATTCAGGCCGTACACCAGAAGGATGAGGCCAACGATGAGCAGCGCGATGGATGTGATTTTGGGCATTTTGTGGCAGTATGTTGAGGATTTGGATTCTATCTTAACTAGGCGCTTTGAACGCTCCGAACGGAAAGAGTTCGGAAGATTATTCAGTACATGTCCGTGGGGTCTTCAGATTCCCCGGTGAACATGATGCCGAGAAGGAGGCCTGCGAAGCCGAGGCCGAGCAGGCTCGCATTGAGCTGCATCAATCCCTGGGTCATCCAGGCGAGAGTCGAGATATCGGCGAGATTGAGGATATGGTGTATCATATGGTGTCCGTTGCTTGTGCTTCCTGTTGTTGGAATCATTGAGCATCGCCGGTGCCACGAAGCGTGTATCGGCGTAAGCAGCACACCCCTAGCGTCTTAAAAAATGACCACGACTTTCCGGCTGTCGGATTCCTAGGGCACTTTGCATCACTTTCGGCAGCGACACCTGCATTTTGCGACGATTTTGACGGCTGAGCTGCCGCGGGATAACTCGAAGCGCCCGAACGAGTTTCTCTTCACCGAATCCGCGCCAAAAAAGGAAAAGCGTTGCCAGAAATATTTATTGGCCGGATATCCGAACTCCCGCTGCGGATGAAAAACAGTCTACTCGTTATCAAGGGAAAGGATGAATCGTTCTCCGCGCTGCTGGCCGATGCGATGGTTCGGGCTTTCCCCGGCGCGCGGGTGGAAGCGGTGGATTCCGTTGCAAGCGCCGCCGCTCTCGCGCGGTCCTCCGATGCGGAGATCCTCGTTCTCATTGATCCGACGGCAGAGGAGATTTCCGGGGCTCGTGGACTGCTCGACGCGAGGAAGCTGCCTCGCTGGGCGGTCGTCGCCTGCGAAGGGGACCTTGCTCCGGGAAATTGGACGACCGCCCTTGCCCCTCATCTCCTCCGGTCAGCCTGGGCTTCACAGGAGATGAGGAGGGAGGTCGCCACACTAAGGGGCAACATCCGCTCACTCGGCGTTCGGGTGGCGCACGACATGCGCACGCCGCTTGGTGGTGTCCTTGCCGCGGCGGAGACCTTGCGGGAGGCAATTGCTGAGACCGATCCCGAGAGCGTCGCTTGGGTCGACAACATTATCGAGTCAGAGACAGACCTTCTCAGGCTCGTGAGACACCAGACGATGCTTGCCGAGGAGCTCTCGCGACCGGTCGAAGTCTCCGAGTTCGACATGGCCTCGGCGGTAAGCGGCGCCCTGGAGCGGCTCGAGGGGAAACTCACGATCTCGAAAGCCTTTGTCTCGAAGCCCGGCGACTGGCCGACAGTACGAGGCGACAGGATGAAATATGAGAGGATATGGAATCTTCTCGTCGACAACTGCGTTCGCCACGGCGGAACGGGCCGAAATATAAAGCTTGGCTGGGAGAAGTCCGTTTCCTCGATCAAGTTCTGGGTCTCAAACGACGGGCCCGCATTGGGCGCTGAGAAAAACATGGCGTTATTCAGGCCTTTTCACCGATTGCATGAGCCTGATTCAGGGAGGGGTCTCAGCCTGTCGCTGATGGAGCAGCTCGTCCACGTCCAGGGTGGGGTTTCCGGCTACGAGGTCGGGCCCGACGGGAACCCGACCTTTTATTTCACGGTCGTTGAATAGGCCGGGACGATCCGGGCCCCGCTTTGCAATTCGCGAATTGCAGGCGTAGGGCCATTGCGATGTGCAAAGGCGCCGTCGCGCCGTGCAGGGCATCGTATAGCCCAAAAAGATTGTAGCATGCAGTAGGGTAGCTGCTTGCATCATTTTGGAATCTCGTGGAATGGCATAAGCTGAGAATGCCGCGACAACACTCGGGTCAGGCTCTTTTGCACAACAATCGCACTGTCAAAAACAAGTTCTCCCATGTCACATCTCCTGGTCTACGCCACCGCTGATTCACGCCTGCATGCAGATCTCCTGATCGTCCGCCTCAAGCGGGCTGGCATCGCAACGAGCCTCGTGTCGGTTCTCTACCCGTCGCAGTTGCGCCCAAACAGCACGAGGTGCTGGATCCGCGGCAACATGTCGTACACGACATCCTGCGGCGAGGTGACGGTCTCAGGGATGCTCGGCCTGCGGCTTGCAGCGCTGAAGACCAAGTGGAGCCGCGACCCGCTAGTCGGCGGCCTGACCGAGATCGGCCTCTCCCACGAGCAGAGCCTAAATGTCGCCGAGAAGCTCAATGGGAACAGCATCGTGCTCGCCGTCGAGAACGCCGATGCGGCCGAGCTGCCTGCCATCTTCCATACTTTCCGCGGCCTCGACATCGAGCAGGTCCGCACGGCCGACACGGCGACGATCTCGCCCGTGCTCGCGGGTCGCTACCACAGGTTCAGGCGCTTCTTCGAGCCCTCGAGCCTGATGCTCGCCGAGGGCACTCCGGCCTGAGCACCGGTTCCTAGATTTACTATTAGTCCCTGACTGTTTCCAGATGTCTACCCGGACGACTTCGGCAAGCACGACGCAGCGCGACGGATTGAAGATCGCGGACTGCCTGGTAAAGGCCAGCGAGGCGCTTGCCGAGCTAAACGCCCGCACGGAGAGCATAGATAACTCGGGAAACCTAGAGATCCTCGGCTTCAGCTGGCAGCACCTGAAGACGCTGCGGGACCTCCTTACCCGCGGAACGCGTGTCGTAGACCGCAGGGTGGCGGAGCTCGAGGGCGGCGATGGATCGCGCGTAATGCCGACCCGGGGATTTGAATTTTCCCGAAACGC
>Ga0302320_10007292_pt1 | contig 24366 bp, 22 predicted proteins | sample Bog_T0_3_FD_202130 | JGI IMG/M metagenome (GOLD analysis project Ga0302320, IMG submission 202130) | Peat permafrost microbial communities from Stordalen Mire near Abisko, Sweden - Bog_T0_3 | ecosystem: Environmental > Terrestrial > Soil > Wetlands > Peat | place: Sweden: Abisko, Stordalen Mire...
TGGTGACCGACTACAAGAAGGTGCAGGCCCTGGTGGAGCGCACCCTGCCGGACCTCGATTTTGTGGCCGCCCGCGGCCGGGGCTTCGCCCGCCTGGTCAGCGACCAGGGCAACATGCAGGTGGGCATTGCCTCCATCGACCTGGCCCATGAGCCAAAGCTGCCCAAGGTGCTGAGGATGAGGGAGGGGAGCCTGGATGCCCTGGCCAAGCCCGGCAGCGTGCTGCTCTTTGAGAGCCAGGCGAAGAAGCTGAAGGTCAAGACCGGCGACAGCCTCATCTTCTCGGTGCTGACCCCGCGCGGGGTCAACAACACCGTGGATGTGAGGGTGGCCGGGGTGGCCGAGGACATGGGCCTGCTGAGCAGCTTCAGCGTCTTCGTGCCGGACGCCACCCTGCGCCAGCTCTACCAGATGAACGAGAGCACCACCGGCGCCCTGCTGGTCTACCTGAAGGACATGCGCCGCATCCCCCAAGACATGGACCTGCTGCGCAAGGCCCTGTCCCAGGCGGGCTACACGGTGCGCGACCGCCAGGGCAAGGCCTTCTGGATGAAGCTGGCGGACATCAACCGCGAGGACTGGACCGGCCAGCAGCTGGACCTGACCAGCTGGGAGGATGAGATCAGCTTCATCAGCTGGACGGTCAAGGCCATTGACGGCATCACCTGGGTGCTGACCACGGTGCTCCTGGTCATCATCGCCATCGGCATCATGAACACGCTGTGGATCGCCATCCGCGAGCGCACCCGCGAGATAGGCACCCTGAGGGCCATCGGCATGCAGAGGCCCATGGTGCTCTCCATGTTCGTCATCGAGGCCTTCTGCCTGGGGCTCGCGGGCACCAGCCTGGGCGCCCTGCTCGGCACCCTGGCCGCCGCATTCCTCAACAGCCTGCACCTGGCTGTCCCCACCGGCGCCGCCATCTTCCTCATGTCCAGCACCCTCAAGTTCGCCTTTGACCCTGCCCGCATCCTGGGCGGGGCCGCAGTCATCACCGCCTGCACCACCCTGATCGCCCTGATCCCCTCCTTCAAGGCCGCGCGCATGAAGCCCGTGACGGCCATGAGCCACTTAGGATGAACCCATGATGAAGCGCTTGATGGCATTGGCCCTGCTGGCAGCCCTCGCTGCCCTGGCCCAGGCTGAGCCCCTCTCCAAGGCCCAGATGGTGGAGATCCTCAAGGGCATCGACATCCGGGTGCGGGCTTCGGGCGACTACAAGGCCCTGGTCTACCTTGAGCAGCGCGAGAAGGACAAGCCGGATGTGGCTCGCGAGGCCCTGGTATACCGCCGCGACGCGGACCAGAAGCTGATGATCCTCTTCACCCAGCCCAAGACCGAGGCCGGCAAGGGCTATCTGCGCATCGACAAGAACCTTTGGTACTACGACCCCACGGTGGGCAAATGGGAGCGCCGCACCGACCGCGAGCGCATCGCAGGCACTGATTCGCGGCGCGAGGACTTTGACCAGAGCGACCTGGCCAACCAGTATGACCCGGCCTACCTGGGCGAGGAGAAGCTGGGAGCCTACTCTGTCTGGCACCTCAAGCTCACCGTGAAGGATGGCGTGGACGTGGCCTACCCCTTGGTCGAGTTCTGGATCGACGAGGCCACGGGCAATGACCTCAAGCGCCAGGACTTTGCGCTCTCGGGCCGCCTGGCTCGCACCAGCCTGGTGCCCAAGTGGGAGAGGCTCTACTCTGCGAGCAAGAAGGCCGACCTGTGGTACCGCAAGGAGATCCACATCTACGACGAGATCGACAAGGCCAACTCGACCTTGGTGGTCATCAAGAGCGTGGACCTGGACCCCTTGGATGAGAACATGTTCACCAAGGCATGGCTGGAGGCCAAGAGCCGATGAAGACGCTGAGCCGCCTCGCATTGTTGGCATTGCTCTCCTTCAGCTTGCCGGGCCGGGCCGCCGATGCCCCGCGGCCCAGTGAGGAGGACTTCTTCGGGAACAGCCCCACCGTTGTGGACAAGCCCGACGCCTTCGCCCGCGGCGCCACGGTGGCAGACCCCTTGCAGATCGGCGGCACCTATTACCAGCAGTGGAACGCCCAGTTCCAGGATGGCGGCTCTTTGGGAGGCACGCCCTGGTCCGCCCCCCTGCAGTTGGATGTCTTCTTGGATGCGCGGCCCAATGACCGCCTGCGGCTCTTCGTGAGCTCCCGCCTGCTCTATGACCCCACCAAGGACCAGGATGGCAATCCCACCCAGGGAAGCTCCTCAAGCCTGGTGCAATCTGAGCTTTCTGGCGGCACCACCACGGCTGCCAGCAATCCCCAGGTCGTCCTGGACCAGGCCTGGCTCAAGTTCGACATGGACCACCAGGTCTTCATCACCGCTGGCAAGCAGCAGGTGAAATGGGGCACCGGCCATATCTGGAACCCCACCGACTTCTTGAATGCCCAGCGCCGCGACCCCTTGCAGCCCTATGACCAGCGCCTGGGCAGCAGCATGATCAAGGCCCAGCTGCCCCTGGACAGCCATCAGAGCAATCTCTATGCCCTGGCCCTGTTCGACAACCCCGAGGCCGCCAGCACCATGCAGCAGGAAGGCGGCGCCTTCCGCGCTGAGACCGTGCTCGTCGATGCTGAGCTCGGCGTGGATGCTGTCGCGCGGGCGGGCCTGAGCCCAGTGTATGGCGCCGACCTTTCCGCGCCCCTGGGGCCCCTGGATGTCTACGCTGAAGCCGCGCTCTTGAGCGGGCCGGGCAACGAGACCTTTGAGCGCACCTCGGCTCCGGCAGCTGCGGGCGCGCCCCTGGCCTCGCTCTACAAGAGCCAGGGCCTGCCTGGCCCGGCCCTGCAGGCCAGCGCCGGCCTGGTCTATGACTTCCCCTGGCGCGACAACCGCCAGGCTACCCTGGGCGCAGAGTACTTCTACAATGAGCTGGGCGTGGAGAACCGCGGGCTCTACCCCATCCTCATGTTCACGGGCCGCTATCAGGCCTTTTACGCTGCGAAGAACTATGCGGCGCTCTACCTGACCGCCGAGGGGCCGGACGAGGGCAAGCACACCAGCTACACCCTGACCAACCTGGCCAATGCGTCGGATGGGTCCTATGAGAGCCGCCTGGACTTCTCGTGGCTGGTGCTGGAGAACCTCACCTTCGGGGCCTATGCGGCAGGGCATTACGGCAACCAGGGCGGCGAGATGGATTTCAGCCTGCACACCCCGGCGCTCAGCGACAATGGCAGGCCCATCCCGGCCATGGACGTGGCGGATGTGCCTGTGGAAGGCGGGATGAGCCTGCGCATGGGTTTTTGAGCAGAGGAGGCATGACAATGGCGTCAGCAAGCAGCGAGCAAAGGCTCATCGAGGCGGGCAAGGCGGTGCTGTTCGAAGAGGGCTTCAGCGGGCTCACCCTGCGCAAGGTGGCTGCCCGGGCTAAGGTCAACCTGGGCATGTTCAACTACCTCTTCAAGGACAAGGATGATTTCATCCGCAAGGTGGCCCAGGAGGCTTATGACGAATTCTACGGCAGCCTGCAGCTGGGGGCCCTGAGCCAGAAGGACCCCATGCTGGCCCTGCGGGAGGCGGCCCTGGTGCTGGCGCGCTTTGTTCGGGACCATCGCCAGGCCATCGGCAGCCTGATGCGCGATTTGAATGCCGGGCACCCCGAGGCCCTGCGCTTTGCGCGCAAGAACATCCCCCGCCATGGCATCTTCTTAAGCACCCTGGTCAAGCGCTGCCGCAGCCAGAAGCGCATCAAGGACCTGCCCCTGGCCACCTTGATGACCTTCATGGCCGGGGCTGTGCTGGCACCCAACCAGGCCTTTGGATTGGTTGAGAGGATGAGCCAGGGCATGCCCATGCTCAAGGCATTGCTGCCAGTGGTCCGGCGGGATGTGCTCAGCGACAAGGCCATTGAGGCCCGCTTGGATCTGGCTTTTGCTGCCATCCTCAAGGAGAGAAAGCGATGAAGAAGCCCCTGCTCATCCTGGTGCCAGTGGCCCTGCTGGGGGCCGGCCTGGCCAGCTACCTCTTCTGGAAGGCCCAACAGCCCTTCTATTACGCCGGCACAGTGGAGGCCCAGGAGGTGGACATCGCCTCAGGACTGGCCGCGCCCATCCTGAGCCTGAAGGCGGAAGAGGGCCAGTCCGTGAAGAAGGGCGAGCTGCTGGCTGAGCTGGATTGCCGCGAGGTGCTGCCCGCAGACAAGCTAGCGCAGGTCGAATTCCAGCGCGCGCAGAGCCTGTTCAGGGGCGGCAGCTTCACAGGGAGCCAGCTCGACCAGGCGCAGAGCGCGGCAGACATGGCCGCGGCGCGCGCCTCTTGGTGCAGCATCTACTCCCCCATCACCGGCACGGTGCTGACGCGGTTCCAGCAGGAGGGCGAGTGGGCGCGGCCCGGCGGCCGCATCATGAGCATGGCCGACTTGAGCCAGCTCTACGCCTGGGTCTATGTGGATGAGGAGGCCCTGGCGCGCGTCAGGCCGGGACAGGCCTTCACCGCCATCGCAGAGGATGCGGCCGGCCGCACACTGGCAGCGCGCGTGGCTTACATCCGCCCCGAGGCGGAGTTCACGCCCAAGAATGTGCAGACCAAGGAGGAGCGGCAGCGCCTGGTGCATGGGGTGAAGCTGGACCTGGGCGATGGAGCCGGGCTCTTGGTGCCAGGGATGAGCATTGAGAGCAGGCTGGGTGACTGAGTTGGCGCGGCAGGAGCCCATCGCCCTCGAGCTCTGCGGGCTTGAGAAGTCCTTTGGCCCGGTCGCGGCCCTGCGCGGTGTCAGCGCCACGCTCGAAGGCGGCCTCTTGCACGGGCTGATCGGCCCGGATGGCGCCGGCAAGACCACCCTGATGCGCGTGATGATGGGCCTGCTCAAGCCCAGCGCAGGTGACATCCTCGCCAGCCAGGGCGGCCGCGCGCTGGGCCTGGAGGAGGCGCGCGCGGGCATGGCCTACATGCCGCAGAGCCAGAACCTCTACCAGGACCTCTCGGTCAGCGAGCATCTGGACTTCTTTCGCGACCTCTATCAGCTGCCCCGCGCCGACTATGCCAAGCGCCGCGCCCGATTGCTGGCCATGACCCGGCTGGGAGCCTTCCAGGACCGCCCGGCGGGCAAGCTCTCAGGCGGCATGTACAAGAAGCTGGGGCTGATGCTCGCCATGCTGGCCGAGCCCCAGCTGCTGCTCTTGGATGAGCCCACCAACGGGGTGGACCCCATCAGCCGCCGCGAATTCTGGGACCTGCTCTATGAGCAGGTGGCGCAGGGCGTCACCGTGGCGGTGAGCACGGCCTACATGGACGAGGCGGAGCGCTGCGGCAAGGTGCACCTCTTGATGGAGGGGCGCCTGCTCGCCAGCGGCGAGCCCCGCAGCCTGCTCAAGGAGCATGGCATAGGGCATCTGGACCAGCTCTTCAGCTCGGGGGCGGCCCATGCCGGCAGTTGAGGCCCGTGGCCTGGTGGTGCGCTTCGGCGACTTCACGGCGGTGGACCGCGTGAGCTTCAGCGTGGAGCCCGGAGAGATCTTCGGCTTCTTGGGCGCCAATGGCGCCGGCAAGACCACCACCATCCGGGTGCTCTGCGGCCTGCTGCATCCCAGCGCCGGCCAGGCCTGGGTGGATGGGGTGCCGGTGGAGGGCGACCTGAAGGCGGTGAAGGCGCGGGTGGGCTACATGACCCAGCGCTCCACGCTCTACGCCGACCTCAGCGTGGATGAGAACCTGGCCTTTCAGGCTGGCCTGCGCGGCATGAGCGCGGCCGACTTGGCACGGCGGCGCGGCGAGCTCTTCAGCCTGATCGGCTTCGCGGGCTCTGGCCACGAGCTGGTGCAGAGCCTGCCCGGCGGGCTGCGCCAGCAGGTCTCGCTGGCCCAGGCCCTGCTGCACGACCCGCGCATCGTCTTCTTGGATGAGCCCACGGCAGGGGTGGCCCCTGAGGCCCGGGCCCGCTTCTGGTCCCTCATCCGCCGGCTGGCCGGGGAGGGCCGCACAGTCTTCGTCACCACCCACTACATGGACGAGGCGGAGCAGTGCGGCCGCATCGCCCTGATGCGCGATGGCAAGCTCATAGCCCTGGACAGCCCGCTGGGGCTCAAGGGCTCCACCTACCCCCGCGGCCTGGTCGAGGTGGATCCTGGCGCCGGGGATTGGCGCACCCGCATCAGCGCCGAGTCCGGGCTCTCGCAGCCGCGGCCGCACGGCCTGCGCTGGCACCTGGAGGAGCAGCGCGAGGGCGCCTGGGAGGCCTTCGCCGCTGCGCAGCCCGGCTTGCCCCCCTGGCGGCGGAGCCTGCCCACGCTGGAGGATGTCTTCCTCAAGCTGGTGGAGGGCCGGCCATGAGGCGCTTCGCGCCCCGCCGCGCCTGGGCTATCGCCCGCAAGGAATGGCGCCACATCCTGCGCGACCCCTTCACCCTGGGCATGGCCCTCATCATGCCGGCCCTGATGGTGGTGTATTTCGGCTATGCCATCGACTTCGACATGAAGGGCATCCGCGCCCTCCTGGTGGACCGCGACCACACCCCGGCCTCGCGGGAGTTCAGCCGGGTGATGTCAGCCTCGGGCTTTGTGGCCTTAGAGGCCCCTGCGCCGGGCGAAGGGCCCATGCAGGCCCTGGACCTGGGCCGCGCCAAGGCCGTGTTCACGGTGCAGCCAGGCTTTGCCCGCAGCCTGGCGCAAGGGCTGCAAGCCACCGTGGATGTGGACATGGATGGCTCGGACAACCAGACCGCCACCACTCTCTCCGCCTACCTGGCCGGCTTTCAGCAGGCCGCTAGCTCCCGCCTGGCTCAGCCGCCGCCGCCGGCCCTGCGCGCGCGCTACCTCTTCAACCCCGAGCTCTCCAGCCGTTTCTTCATCGTGCCGGCCATGCTGGCGCTGGTGCTGGCCATCCTCTGCGTGCTGCTCACGGCCATGACCGTGGCCCGCGAATGGGAGACCGGCAGCATGGAGCTGCTGCTGGGCACGCCGGCCCAGCCCCTTGACATCATCCTGGGCAAGCTGCTGCCCTACCTGGGCCTGGGCCTGGCCACCGTGGCGGTGGTCTACGCCCTGGCGCGCACCGTCTTTGGCCTGCCCTTTGCCGGCTCGCACCTCACCTTCCTGCTGGCCCTGCTGCTCTTCCTAATCCCATGCCTCAGCCAGGGCCTGCTCATCTCGGTGGTGGCGCGCCAGCAGGTGGTGGCCATGCAGCTGGCCATGCTCACCGGCATGCTGCCCAATTTCATGCTCTCGGGCTTCATCTTCCCGGTGGAGAGCATGCCGCGCTTCTTCCAGGTGGCCACCATGATCCTGCCCGGCCGCTGGTTCGTGCTGATCTGCCGCGACGCCTTCCTCAAGGGCAGCGGGCCGCTGGACCTGGCCCTGCCCTTCCTCATGCTGGGCTTGACCGGCGCCCTGCTCATCAGCGCCTCGCTGGCCCGCTTTCACAAGGACCTTGAGCCATGACCGGCCCCCTGGCTGCATTCCTGCGCAAGGAGCTGACCCAGGCGCTGCGCGACCCGCGGCTGCGCGTGCTGCTGCTGGTGGTCCCCATGGTGCAGCTGACCATCTTCGGCCTGGCGCTCAACAGCGAGGTGCGCAACATCCGCCTGGCGGTCTACGCCGAGCCCAGCGACACCTTGGCCTGGAAGGAAGCCCGCGCCGCCTTTGCCAGCGGCTACTTCTTGCCGGCCGCAGCCTGGGGGCAGCCCTATGACCGGCTGCGCGATGGCGGCGCTGACGCCGCGCTGGTGGCTGCGCCGGGAGGCATGGCCCTGGCGCTGGCGCAGGGCCGCCCCGGGGCCCAGCTGCTCATCGATGCCACCAACACGGTCAAGGCCCGGGCCATCGAGGCCTACTTGCAGGCCGCGGCGGCCCCTGCGCTGCCCCAGCCCCCTGGCGGCCCCGCCGGGGTGGCCTTCAGCGTGCGGGTGCACTACAACCCCGCCCTGCGCTCGCCGGTCTTCCTGGTGCCTGGCGTGATGGTGCTGGTGCTGCTGCTGGTGACCATGAACCTCTCCAGCATGAGCATGGCACGCGAGAAGGAGATGGGCACCTGGGAGGGCCTGCTGGCCGCGCCGCTCGCCCCCTGGCAGCTGCTGCTGGGTAAGACCCTGCCCTACTTCCTGCTGGGCCTGGCCGACCTGCCCCTGCTCTTGATGGCGGCCAAGGTCTTCTTCGATGTGCCGGTGGCCGGGCCGCTGTGGATGCTGGCCCTGGGAGGCGCGGCCTTCATCGCCTGCAGCGTGGCCATGGGCACCCTCATCAGCACCGCTGCCCGCAGCCAGCAGCAGGCCATGATGGGCGGCTTCCTCTTCATGTTCCCTGCCATGCAGCTCTCGGGCCTCATGTTCCCGGTGGAGAACATGCCCGCCTTCATCGCCTGGACAGCCTGGCTCAACCCGCTCTATTACTTCATGGACCTGCTGCGCAATGTGATGCTCAAGGGAGGCGCGCCGGCCATCTTCTGGCGGGACATGGGGGCGCTCAGCGCGCTCAGCGCGGTCTTGTGGCTGCTGGCTTGGCGCCGCATGCGCCAGACCCTCAATTGAGGAGCTTTGTCTTGCGCGCCCGCAGAGCAGGGATATACAATCAAAATGAAATCATAGTCCTTCCATCGAACCGAGGTTCATGTGCGCCTTTCCCGCCCACACAGCATGGCCCTGCTGCTCGGCCTGCTCCTGCTGGCGCCCTGGCTCTGCGCTGAGCAGGGCTGCATCCTGTTCATCAATTCCTATCATTATGGCTATGACCTCTCTGATGACGAGATGCAGGGCTTCATCCAGGCCATGGACAGCAAGGGGCCGCATCCGGAGATAAACTTTGAGTTCTTGGATGCCAAGCATGACCCGCGCCACCAGGGCTGGCCGCTCAAAGCCCGCATCCTGGGCCAGCGCTATGGCGGCGCGGCTCGGCCCGCGCTGCTGGTGGGCTCGGACAGCGACGCCTTGGAGTTCGCCCGCCTCTATGGGGACAAGCTGTTCCCTGGCGTGCCGCAAGTCTTCTGCGGGGTGGCGGGGTGGAACAATGAGCTGCGCCAGCAGCTGCCCCGGGCCGCCTTTGTGGTCAAGGACCCTGAATACTGGCAGACCTTGCGCACCGCCTTCAGGCTCTTCCCCCAGCGCCGGCATGTGCTGTTGGTGAGCGACCGCACCCTGGCCAGCCAGGCGCATCTGCATGCCCTGCAGGCGCAGTGCGTCAGCATGCCGGGCTTGGCAGGCTTTGAGCTGGTGGACTTGGGCTTGATGAGCTTTGAGCAGGCAGCCCAGCGCCTGGCCAGTGCCAAGCCTGACGAGCTGGCCGTGATCCTGGGCTCTTGGCAGGACGGCCTGGGCCGGCAGCTGGACCTGGGGCCCAGCATGCGCCTGCTGCTGGCGCAGAGCCAAGCCCCAGCCTTCGTGATCATCGATTCGCGCGTTCGCGAAGGCGCGCTGGGCGGCCGCGTGATCAGCGGGCTCAGCCAGGGCCTCGCAGCCGCCGAGCTGGCGAGCCAGGTGCTAGCTGGCGCCGCTCCAGCCAGCCTGCCCGTGCAGGGCCTGGGCGCCAACCAGGACCTATACGATGCCAAGGCCCTGCCTCGCTGGGGGCTCAAGCCCTCGGACCTGCCCGAGGGCGCAATGCTGATCAATCAGGAGCCCAGCGCCTGGCAGCGCTGGGGCCGCCGCCTGGCTGAGGAGGTCGGATTGCTGCTGTCCCTGACGGCGCTGGGACTGCTCGCCTACTTCCAGCGCCAGCGCCATCAGCGCGCGGACATGGCAGCGCGCCTGCGCCAGGCGGAGGAGCTCAAGCGCAGCGAAGCCGACCTGCAGCGCTCTCAGCAGGTGGCGCGGCTTGGCTCCTACCATTTTGACCCAGCCCGAGGCTGCTGGACCAGCTCGCAAGCCCTGGATCTCCTCTTTGGCATGCAGCCGGGCGACCCGCATGACACCGCCAGCTGGCTGGGCGTGGTGGCAGAGGAGGACCAGCCAGCCATGCAGAGCTACCTGACCGGGGAGGTGCTGGCCCTGGGCCGGCCCTTCAACCGCGAATACCGCATCCGCCGCGCCTCGGACCATGCCTTGCGCTGGGTGCACGGCCTGGGCGAGCTGGAATTTGATGCCAGCGGCAAGGTGACGGCCATGTTCGGCACCATCCAGGATGTGACCGAGCGCCACGCCATCGAGGCTGAGCGGCAGAAGCTTGAGGCGAAGGTGCAGCAGAGCCAGAAGCTGGAGAGCCTGGGCCTGCTGGCTGGCGGCATCGCCCATGACTTCAACAACCTGCTGACCAGCATCCTGGGCAATGCCGACCTGGCCAAGAGCGAGCTCTCGCCGCTGACCCCAGCGCGCCAGAGCCTTGAGGGCATAGAGACCGCCGCCCGCCGGGCAGCCGACCTGTGCCGCCAGCTGCTGGCTTACAGCGGCAAGGGCCGCTTCCGCATACAGCCCCTGGACCTGCGCGAGCTGGTGGAGGAGATGGCGCATCTGCTGGAGCTCTCCATCAGCAAGAAGGCGGTGCTCAACTTCCACTTCGCCCAGCAGCTGCCGGCCGTGGAGGCGGACGCCACCCAGGTGCGCCAGGTGGTGATGAACCTCATCCTCAACGCCAGCGAGGCCATCGCCGACCGCAGCGGGGTCATCGCGGTGAGCACGGGCGCGGCCTGGTGCGATGAGGCCTATCTCAAGGGCACCCATGCGGCTGAGGGCACCAGCGCAGGCACCTATGTCTACCTTGAGGTCTCAGACACCGGCTCAGGGATGGACCGCGAGACCCTGAGCAAGGTCTTTGACCCCTTCTTCAGCACCAAGTTCACCGGGCGCGGCTTGGGATTGGCCGCGGTGCTGGGCATCATGCGCGGGCACAAGGGGGCCATCAAGATCTACAGCGAGCCCGGGCGGGGCACCAGCTTCAAGCTGCTCTTCCCGGCCAGCGAGCATGCGGCTGAGAGCATGCCCGGATCGGCGTCCACGGCCCCGGCTTGGAAGAGCCAGGGCACGGTGCTGGTGGCGGATGACGAGGACACCATCCGGGCCCTGGCGCGCCGCATCCTCGAGCGAGCTGGCTTCACGGTGCTCTTGGCCAGCGACGGCCGCGAAGCCATCGAGATCTTCCGCCGCGAGCATGCCCGGGTGCGCATGGTGCTGCTGGACCTGACCATGCCCCACCTGGATGGCGAGGCCTGCTACCGCGAGCTGCGCCAGGTCGACCCAGCGGTGAAGGTGGTCATGAGCTCTGGCTACAACGAGCAGGATGTGGTCAATCGCTTCGCGGGGAAGGGCCTGGCTGGGTTCGTGCAGAAGCCTTACACCGCGAGCGAGCTGATCACCATGGTGCGCCAGTGCCTGGGGGAGGCATGAGCAGCCTGCGCCAGGCCCTGCGGGCCATGGCCGACCCGGCCAAGGCGAGGGTGCTGGCCGGCTTCTTCAAGACCGGGCCGGGCCAATACGGGGAAGGGGACCGCTTCTTGGGGGTCACGGTTCCCCAGCTGCGGAGCCTCTTGCCCCATGGCCGCGGACTGGCCCTGGCCCAGCTGAGCCCCCTGCTCGCCTCGGCGTGGCATGAGGAGCGCGTGCTGGGGGCCCTGCTGCTGGCCGAGCGGGCCAAGCGCTGCCAGGGGCAGCGAGACCTGGCGGGCCTGGAGGCCTGCGCCCGCCATTATCTGGCGAACCGGGCGGGCATCAACAATTGGGACCTGGTGGACCTTAGCGCGCCCGCCGTGGTGGGAGCCTGGCTGCATGAGTCGCCTGCCGAGCGGGGCCGCCTGCGGGCCCTGGCCTCCTCTGCCAGGCTCTGGGACCGCCGCATCGCGGTGCTGGCCACCTTCCACTTCATCCAGCGCGGCGACCCCGGCCCAGCGCTCGGCCTCTGCCGCTCCCTGTTGAGCGACCCAGAGGATCTGATGCACAAGGCTTGTGGCTGGATGCTGCGCGAGGCGGGCAAGCGCTGCGGCCAAGCCTACCTGCGCGGCTTCCTCAGCGCGCATGGCCGGGCCATGCCCCGCACCATGCTGCGCTACTCCATCGAGCGCCTTCCCGCGGCCGAGCGCAAGGCTTGGCTGGAAAAGACGCGCTGAAGGGTTTACCATGGCGGCCATGGAAAAGCACACTGCCTACTTCAATCTGCTGGACCAGGCGCGCAAGCCCGGCTGCCCCGTCTGCGCCCAGGTGCATGCCAGCCTCAGGGCCTACCTGGACAGCTATCTCTATGAGAGCGTGACCTCGCCCGATGTCTGGGACCGCCTGACCGCCTGCGGGGGCTATTGCGCGGCCCACAGCCGCCAGCTGGAGGCCTTCAGCGACGGGCTGGCGGTGAGCCTCTTCTATCGCCACCTGCTGCGCCGGGACATCCAGGCCCTCTCCGGGGAAGGCCCCAGCTTGAGCCATCGCCTGAGCCAAGCCCTGGGGCGGTCGCCCAAGGCTCAGCCTTGCCCAGCCTGCGGCCACCAGGCCGAGGCCGAGGCCCAGCAGCTGCGCCTGCTGGGGCAGGCTATGGAGGAGCCTGAGTTCTGGGCTGCTTGGAAGGCCCGGCCCGGCCGGCCGGGCGAGGGGCTGTGCCTGGGCCACCTGCGCGCGGCGCTGCCCTTGGCCGGCAGCCGCCAAGCAGAGCTCCTGGCGCTGGAATCCGGGCGCTTGGAAGCCCTGGCGCTCGAGATGGATGAGTATGTGCGGAAGAGCGACCACAGCTGCAGCGAGAAGATGGGAGCGGAAGGCGACGCATGGCGCCGCGCGCTCCAGGCCTACCGTGGCCTGCGCGGCTGAACCTGAGGGGAGGGAACGTGGTCTCCAAAGACAGCTCGAACCCCATGCCGGGCGGGCCGGCCGCTGGGGCTGAAGACCTTGATTTCGTCAACCTGGTCCTCATGCTGGGCACCACCGCCAACATGGAGCTGGGCGAGAAGGGCCCCAAGGGCGCTCAGAAGGAGCGCGACCTGCCCCGCGCCCGCCAGCTGATCAACATGCTGATGGCGGTGATGCGCAAGTCCGAGGGCCGCCGCACCGAGCAGGAGGACCAGGTGCTGCGCCGGGTGACGCGCGACCTGCAGGAGAAGTACGTCAAGGCCTCGGGCCTCGACACCATGCAGCGCGTGGTAACCAACTGGGCGGCATCGGCTTATCAGAAGAACCAGCGCTCGTGATCCTGGCAGCGGCCCTCTGGCTGCAGCTCCTGCCCGGCTTGGCGAGAGCCGAGGCGGCGGCCAGCCCCGAGCCTCCCTCACCAGCCTGCGCGGCTGCCCAGGCCAGCCTGGCCCTGGGCCACGCCCAAGCCGCAGCCGCGCATTGGCCTGAGGCCCGCGCCGCTTATCTGAGCGCCACCGCAGACTCCCCTGATTGCACCGAAGCCCTCTACAGCCTGGGGCTGGCCTGCCGCAGCCTGCGGCTCTGGGATGAGGCCGCTTCTGCCTATGAGCGGCTGCTGAGGCTCTCGCCCGGCTTCGTGGATGCCTATTACAACCTGGGCATAGTCCAGGCCAGCGCCGGGCGCTGGGATGCGGCCATTGATGCCTATCGCCTGGCGCTCGCCGGCTCGCCGGGCTTTGCCCAGGGCCACTGCGCCATGGCCATCGCCTGCCGCGAGAGCAAGCAGTTCGAGGCCGCGCGCGCCTCGGCCCAGCGGGCCATCGACCTGATGCCCGACTATGCCGGGGCCTGGAATGTCCTGGGCAACCTGCAGGTGGACCTGCATGACTATGACGCGGCGCTGGCCGCCTACCAGAAGGCGGTGTCGCTGAAGGCGGATTACGCCAACGCCTGGTACAACCTGGGCCTGGTGCAGCAATGGTTCAACCGCCTTCCTGAGGCGCGCCGCGCCTGGCTGAGCGCCACCGACAGCAAGCCCGCGCTCACCGATGCCTGGATCGCGCTGGCCTATTCGCACCGGCGCCAGCGCCACTTTGACAAGGCGCGATTCTACCTTGAGAAGGCCCTGGAGAACGACCCCGACAGCCTGGAGGCCCGCCGCGCCCTGGTGGGCGTGCTGAAGAGCCAGGGCCATCTGGATGAGGCGCGCGATCAGAGGCGCCAGCTGGATGAGCGGAGCCGGGCCCTGGAGCTGGCGGCGAACCCCGAGCGCACCCGGAGCAGCGGCCTGGAGGACCTGGACCAGATGGGGGACAAGGATGCGCGCTGAGGCGCTCAAGCCCTGGCTTCCGCTCTTGGCGCTGCTGGGCCTGATGGTGCTGCTGCGCCTGCCCGGCTTGGACCTGCCCCTGGACAGGGACGAGGGCGAGTATGCCACCCTGGCCCAGCAATGGGCCGCGCCGGGCCAAGGCCTGCCTTATCTCGACTTCATGCAGGTCAAGCCGCCCCTGGCGCCTGCGCTCTATGCCCTGGCCTTCAGGGCCGCCGGCCCGGTCCTTGGCCGCCAGCTGCTCAGCCTGCGCCTGCTGGACCTGGCTTGGCATCTGGCGAGCTTGGGCCTGCTCTACTGGCTGCTGCTGCGCCTGGCCGGGCCTCGGCCCGCGGCTCTGGGCGGCCTTGTGTGGGCACTGGGCGCCTGCCATCCCCAGCTTCAGGGCTTCAGCGCCAACACGGAGGCCTGGGCCAGCCTTCCCCTGCTGGCTTCTCTGTGCCTGCTGCTTCTGCGGCCCTCGCCCTCGGCCCTGCGCCTGTCCCTGGCTGGCCTGGCTCTTGGCCTGGCCAGCCTGGCGCGCCAGCCCATGCTGGCCTTTTTGCCCGCCCTGGCCTGGGCCAGCGGACCCAGCTGGCGCCGCAGCACGAGGAATGGCGCCTGGCTGCTGGCTGGGGCCTTGGCGGCCTGGGCCGCGTGCCTGGCGCTCTTCGCCCTGCAGGGCGGCGGGCCCGCCTGCCTGGCGCTCTTGCGCTGCGTGTGGGCCTATGGCGCCTCCTATGCGGCTGTGCCGCGCGCTCTTGGCCCCGCGGCCAAGGCCGGGCTGCTGCTGCTCTGGGTCTTGGGCGGTTTGTTGCCCGCGGCCCTGGCTGGCGCCACCATCACCAGCGCTGCCCAGCGCCGCATCGCCTGGCCCCTGCTGCTGGCTGGCGCGCTGGCCTGCCTTCCAGGCGGCCATCTCTATCCCCACTACTTTCTCGTGCCGCTGCTGCCGCTGGCCCTGGCCGCAGGCCTGGGCATTGGCGCCCTGCGCGGCGCCTGGCGCTCAGCAGCTTTTCTGGGCCTGCTCTTCTTTGGCGCTGCCTTCGCCCTGGCTTATGCCCCGCTCTGGCGCGCGCGCGATGCCGATGAGGCCAGCCGGGCGCTCTATCATGTGCCGGCCTTCAGCCAGGCTGCCCAGGCCGCGCAGGCGCTAAAGCAGCAGGACCCCCAGGGCGGCCGCCTATGGATGTGGGGCTCAGAGCCGGAGCTCTTCTTCTTGAGCGGCCGGCGGCCTGCCTGCCGCTTCCTCTATGCCTATCCCTTCACAGGCGAGGCGCCGCCTTGGCCGGGCGGGGAGCGCGAGCTGCTCGCTTCTCTGGATGACCCGGCGCTGAGCGCGGTGGCTGTCTGCCAGCCTTTGAGCCTGGCTGGCCCAGGCCTGGGACCGCTCTTGGCCCAGCGCTTGAGCGCCCGCTTCCCGCGCCAGGTGCAGGTGCCTGGCTTTGTCTTGGGCTTCAGGGCCCCCGCCCCCAAGGTGCCATGAGCAGACAGCGCCGCGAGAGAATGCTCCTCTTAGCCGGGCTGCTGCTGGCTGCCCTGGCTGCCCGCTTGCCGCTGCTCATCACCGGGCCGGGCGTGCAGTTCGACATGGAGAGCTACCGCCTGGTGGCCAAGGAGATGCTGGCCGGGGCCTCGCTCTATAGCGACCCCCTGCTCAAGGTGCGCTACCCTTATCTGCCGCCCTGGTCCCTGGTGGAGGCGGCCATGGGATGGCTCTCGCAAGCCACAGGGCTCGCTGAGAGCTTCTGCCTGCGCCTGCCAGCCCTGCTGGGCGACCTGGGATTGGTGGCCCTGATCTTCGGCATCCTGCGGGGCCGCGAGGACAGGCAGGGCTTGGAACTTCCTGCGCTCGAGCGCCATAGCACTTGGGCTGGATTGGCTTATGCCGCCAGCCCCCTGGCGGTGATCATCAGCGCCGGCCATGGCCAGTTCGACAGCCTGCCCCTGCTCTTTGTGCTGCTTGCCCTGGCCAGCATGCAGAAGGGCGCATCGCGCAGCGCGGCGCTCTGGCTGGGCGCTGGCATCGCCATCAAGACTTGGCCACTGGCCCTGCTCCCCGCCTTCTTGAGGCCGGTGCCGGGAGCATCGCAGCGCGCGCGCTTCGCAGGCTGGGCCTTGCTGCCTCCGCTCGCAGTCAGCCTGCCCTGGCTGCTGGCCACGCCGGGTGCCATGGCAGCGCGCGTGCTGGGCTACGCCGGGGTGCGCTGCATCGGCCTCAATGAGGCGGTGCATGCCGTGAGCTACCTGCTGCGCTGGCCGGCCTGGGTCATGCCCTGGTCGCACGCGGCCCTGGGCTGGGCCATGGCGGGCGGCTGGCTGGGGCTCAGCCTGCTCTACCTGCTGGGGCCCTGGGAGCTGCCCCTCGAGGAGGCGCTGGCCCTGGTGGTGCTGCTGCTCTATGTGCTGAGCCCCAGCCTGTCCACCCAATACCTGCTCTGGCTGCTGCCGCTGGCCCTGCTGCTGCCTGGCAGCCTGGCCCTGCGCCACCAGCTCTATTGCCTGCCCCTGCTGCTCATCTTCTACACCATGTTCATGCCCGAGGCTTACCTGACCGCCCGCTTCCAGGGGCAGATGGCGCCCAGCGCCGGATTCTTGCTGCCCTGGGCCGCGCTCAACCTGGCCCTGTGGGCCTTCTTTGTGGTCGAAGCCTGGCGCCTGCTGCGCCGCGCCTCGCGCCATGCCATCCCTTCCCCGCCCAAGGCCTGAACCGCCCCCTGAGGTCCCATGCGCCGCTCCAAGTTCTACCTGGTGCTGCTTTTGATGCTGCTGCTGGCCGCCAGCGGCGCCGCCGCCTTCCCGGTGCCCTTTGAGGGCGGCCTTGAGCTCTTGCGCACCCTGGGCCTGCTTCTGGCCCTGGCTGCGGCCATCTTGGGCAGCGGACGCCGCCTGCTCTCGCTTGCGCATGTGTACACCATCAGCCTCAAGGAGGAGCTGGCCTTCTCCTTCGGCCTGGGCTGCCTGGCTTTCTACCTGTTGGCCCAGCTGCTGGGCCTCTTTGGCTGGCTGCAGCCGCTGGTGGCCTATCTGCTGGTGGGGGGGGCCATCGTCTCCTCCAGCGACCATCTTGAGCGCTTCGCCCACCTGCTGCGCCGCGGATTCCGCCGCCCCTCTTTGAACGTGATGGCCCAGGGGCTGGAGCGGGCCGGCGGCGGCATGGAGTGGATGCTGCAGGCGGTGATCGCCCTGACCGCCATCCCTGTGGCCCTGCTGGCCCTGGCCCCCATCACCCATTATGACAGCCTGGTCTACCATCTGGCGCTGCCCCAGGCCTGGGCCAAGAGCGGCATGGCTCTGCCCGTGCAGGGCAACCTCTTCACCTGGCTGCCCGGGGCAGGCGAGCACTTGACCACCCTCTGCCTGCTGTTGGACGGGCCCCGCTTGGCCAGCCTCTTCAACCTGCTGCTGGCTGCGGTGCTGGGCCTGGCGCTGTGGGACTTGAGCCTGCGCTCGCTGCCCAAGGCCAGGCCGGCCTTGGCGGCGGCGCTCTGCCTGAGCCAGCCGCTGGTGGCCCTCGGCTTTGGCGTCACCACGGGCGAGGGCCTGATGGCCCTGCTGCTCTTCTTGGCTTTCAACGCCTTCTTGCGCAGCTTGAGCGAGCGCAACCACCGCCTGCAGAGGTCCTGGGCCGAGCTCTGCGCGCTGCTGGCTGGGGCGGCGCTGGCAGCTAAGCCCACGGCAGGCCTGGGCGCCCTGGCGCTGGCCCTGCTCATGGCCTGGCGCCTGCGCGGCGAGGCGCCCTTCCGCAGCGCCCAGGTCTGGCTGGCGCTGGCAGGGCTCTTCCTGCTGCCCTTGCTCCCCTGGCTCATCCGAAGCTGGGCCCTCACCGGCAATCCCCTCTATCCCTTCGGCATCCCTGGGCTGGGCAGCCGCCTGGCCCCGGTCTCGCCCGCTTACCATGCCTGCCTGCGCCAGTTCGGCTTCACCAGCGCGGGCTGGGAGAGCTGGTGGAGGCTGCCCGCAGCGCTCTTCTTCGAGCCCAGCCGCTTCGGCGCGGGCGGCGTGCTCTCGCCCATCTTCCTGGCCCTGCTGCCCGCCCTGCTGTGGACCCCGCTCAACCGCGAGATGCGCTACACCCTGGCCTTCCTCATCCTGGTTTTCGCGGCTTGGCTGGCCGGGCCCCAGGTCCTGCGCTATCTGGCCCAGGCCCTGCCCATGCTGGCCCTGCTCTCGGCCCACCTCTACACTGAGACCCTGGCTTTGGCCGCTTCGCGCACCTGGGAGGCCGTGATGGGCGCCGCGCTGTGCACGGCGCTGCTGCTCTCGGCGGCCCAGACCGGGCTCATCGTCATCAAGGATTTCGACCCGGCCCGGGTGGCCCTGGGCCTGCAGAGCCCTGAAGAGTACCTGGCGCAGCGGGTCAACTACCTGCCGGTGGCCCGCTGGGCAGCCGGGCACATGGATGAGGGCGCGCGCCTGCTGGTGCTGGGCGACAGCCGCAGCGCCTACCTGCCGGGTCGGCCGCTGGCCGCCTCGGTCTTCGACCGCCATCCCTTCTCAGACTGGCTGGCGCGGGCCCAGAGCCCCGAAGAATTGGATCGCATCGTGCTCGGAAATGGGTTTAAATATGTTCTGGTCAACCAGCAGGAATGGGCCCGAGTGAACACCGGCAACGAGCCCCACTACCGCTATTGGGACGATGAGCGGGGCAAGGCCCTCTATGAGTCCTGGGCCCGCAGCTACCTGGTGCTGAGGCGCCAGGAGAGCGGCGCTGCGCTGTACCGCGTGCGGCTGCTGCCCGGCCCCCTGGCGCCCGCCGAGCCTGGAGCGTGATGCAGAACCTGGTCCCTTATCTCTCCATCTTTGCCCTGGCGATGGCCCTCTGCGCAGGGCTCACGCCGCTGGCCATGCGCCTAGCGCGCGCGCTGGGCGTGATGGACCGTCCCAACACGCCGCTCAAGGCGCAGCGCCAGCCGGTGCCCTATCTGGGCGGCGTGGCCATGTTCCTGGCCTTCGCCCTGGCCCTGGTCTTCGCCAAGCTGCGCTACTTCCCCCACCCCTCAGGGCTCTGGCCAGCCTTTCTGGACGTCTTCCGCGGCATCTATGCCATCTTGGCCGGCGCCTTCTTCAGCCTGGTGCTGGGCCTGGTGGATGACGCGCGCGTCTTGAGCCCCAAGGCCAAGGCCGCTGGCCAGGCGCTCATCGCCCTGTTGCTGGTGGTGCTGGGCCTGCGCGTGCGCTTTGTGCACGAGGCCTGGCTCTCGGCCCTGCTGACGGTCTTCTGGGTGGTGGCCATCAGCAACGCGGTCAACTTCGTCGACATCATGGACGGGCTCGCCGCAGGCGTGGGCGGCTTGGCCAGCCTGGGCTTCTTCATCTTCTCGGTGCACGCCGGCCGGGCGGATGACAGCATCGCGGCGCTTGCGCTGGCCGGGTCCTGCGCCGGCTTCCTCCTCTTCAACTTCGATCCGGCCCGGGTCTACATGGGGGATGCGGGCTCGCTCTTTTTAGGCTTCGCGCTCTCGGCCATCGCCCTCAATGAGCATTACAGCCATCAGAACCAGCTGGCGATCTTCTCGCCATTCCTGCTGCTGGCCCTGCCCATCTTCGACCTGGCGCTGATGACCTTCATCCGCACCCGCAAGGGCATCCCGCCATGGAAGGGCAGCCCGGACCACATCCCGCTGCGCCTCAAGGCCTTGGGCCTGAGCAAGCGCCAGGTGGTGCTCTCCCTCTATGGGGCCACTGCGCTGCTGGCTGCCGCGGCCTACCTGGCCAGCTTCTTGAAGGACAGCTACGCCCTGCTAGTGTGGGGGGCCCTGGGCCTGGGAGCCTTCTTCTTGGGCGCCTGGCTGGTGGGCATCCGCATGCCGCATGACCCCAAGCCCGTCGCTGGGCCCAGGGATGGTTCCCCCGCAGACTAGCGGGCACTTGGAGAGACTGATGCTGGAGATACGCTTCCCCTCCGCGCTGGCCATGGATCAGCTGGCCCTGGTGGCCGATGGATTGCATCCCACGCTGGGAGTGCCGGTCAACAAGAAGGTGGTGATCGACCTCACCGACCTGCAGCGCGTCAGCGCCTTTGGCTTGGCGGCCCTGGGCGCCCGGCTCATCTGGCTCATCCGCACCCGGCGCATGCCCTCGGGCAGCACCATCCGCCGGCCTGAGAGCAACCGGGTGGGCAATGACCTGCTGCGCATGGGGCTCTATCAGCTCATCCAAGAGGGCAGCGATAAGGTGTACCGGGGCAACAACCCCCTGAGCCGGCCCCAGGAGCTGTGGCTGGTCGATCGCGAAGAGGACCTGGATGAGGCCATCCGGCGTCTGATGGCCCTGCTGCGCCTGGTGCTGCCGGCCAGCCAAGAGAATTTTGACAAGGTGTCTTTTATGATGCGGGCCCTGGGCCAGAACGTCTTCACCCATTCGGGCGGCAGCAGCGCCATGCTCTGCGCGCAAGCCTTCCCCAAGAGCGGCATCGTCGAGTTCGCGGTGGGCGACACGGGCTGCGGCCTCAAGAGCTCTCTCAGGCCTGCGCCCAAGGACGATGCTCAGGCCTTGCAGCAGGCCTTGAGCGGCGCTGGCGGCGGGGCCAAGGTGGCTAGCCTGGCCACTTTGGCCGCCACTGCCAAGCTCAACAAGGGCGAGATGGCCGTGCTCTCGGGCACCGCCACCTGGGCCTATCGCGCCGGCGCCGCCCAGTCTGGCAGCTGCAAGAGCTTCCCAGGCACCGTGGTCGGGCTGCGCCTGCCCCTGTTCTATGACCCAGAGGCCGAGGCTGCCGAGCCCGAGGCGAAGGGCGCCAAGAAGTGAGCAGGGCCACCCGACTCCCGGTGGTCATCTTGGGGGCCGGCTTGGCTGGGCTCTCGGCCGCACGAGCGCTCCGCCAGCGCCGCATCCCGCATCTGCTCTTTGAGCGCGAGGAGCGGCCGGGCGGCCTCTGCCGCAGCGAGAAGGTGGAAGGCTTCACCTTTGACTACACCGGGCACCTGCTGCACTTGGCGCGGCCCGAGAGCCGGGAGCTGATCCTCGGCGAGCTCAGGCTCAAGAATGCCTTCAACCTGGTGCAGCGCCGCTCCTTCATCCATTCCCACGGCGCGTACACGCGCTACCCCTTTCAGGCCAACACCTTTGGGCTGCCCAGCGAGGTGGTGCTGGAGTGCCTGGAAGGATTTGTGCAGGCCCGCATTGATGAGGCCAAGCGCCCGCCTTCGCGCAAGCCCCACGCCACCTTTGATGACTGGATCATCAAGACCTTTGGCCCTGGCATCGCCAAGCATTTCATGCGGCCTTACAACACCAAGCTGTGGGGCGTGCCGCCCAGCCAGATGACCACCGACTGGATGGGCCGCTTCATCCCCACCCCGAGCCTGCGCGATGTGCTCTTGGGCGCGCTTGCGGACCGCGGCGAGGCCGTGGGCTACAATGCGCAGTTCCTCTATCCCAAAGCCGGCGGCATCGAGACCCTGGTCAGGGCCTTTGCCAAGGATGCCGATGCGCGCTGCGGCTTGGGGGCCACTTTGGTGGACCTGAGGCGCTGCGAGGTGGGCCTGGCGAATGGCCAGCGCGTGCGGGCCAGCCGCATCATCAGCACCTTGCCCCTGCCGCGCCTGCTCGAGCTCTGCGGCAGCCTGCCCCCGGCCGTGGCCCGCGCCAAGCGGCGCCTGCGCGCCAGCTCCGTCTTCAACGTCAACCTCGGCATCCGCGGGCGCAACGTCAGCGACAAGCACTGGGTGTATGTGCCCGAGGAGCGCTACCCTTTCTACCGCGTGGGCTTCTGCCACAACTTCGCGCCCGCCAACGCGCCCAAGGGCGGCAGCAGCCTGTATGCCGAGATCAGCTACTCGCGCGAGCGGCCGCTAGACAAGGCCAAGGCGCCCGAAGCGGTGCGGCGCGGGCTCATTGAAATGGGCATCCTCAAGCCCAGCGACAAGGTCAGCGCCCGCTTCATCGCCGACATCCCCAATGCCTACGTGGTCTATGACAGCCATCGAAGCCAAGCGCTCAAGGCCATCCACGGCTTCTTGCGCGAGAACCAGGTCATCAGCACCGGGCGCTGGGGCGCCTGGGAATATGGAAGCATGGAAGACGCCATATGGCAGGGCGTGGAAGCGGCAAAGGCTTAAGGAGTCGATATGCACGGAATCTTAGGCTTGCTCATCCTGTTCAAGAAGGACAAAGAGTAGCTGATTTTCAAGCCAAGCCCCTCACCTGAAATCGCGAGAAGAACCTAGCTATCCATTGCAAATGCCGGCCTTGAGAAAAGGCCGGCATTTGCGCTTTAAAAGCGGGAATAATCGCCGCGGAAAGGGCCTTATTTAAAGGATCGCTTCAGCTCAGCCATCAGCTCTCTGCAGAACAGCCTTTTGGAAGATCCCATGACCTGGTCGTGGCATGTCCTCGCTCTTTCCGCCTGCACCCTGGCCTTGAGCGGCAAAGCGGAAGCCGCCAGTGGGCCGCTGGTGGTGAATATGGGGAATGCCTGCGGCTTTGCGGCCTTGGCTGGCAGCGGCATTGTCAATACAGGGGCCACCAGCATCACCGGCGATGTGGGCAGCTACCCCACGGCCACCCAGAACGGCTTTGAGACCGTGGCATTGGACGGCACCAATCATGGCGGTGATGGTGCCACTCAGAATGCCAAGGCCGACCTGGCCACAGCTTACAACGATGCAAATGGGCGCAGCATCACCTCCATCGTGGGCACGGAACTGGGAGGGACAACGCTCTTGGCGGGCGTTTACGGTTCCGATTCCGGCACATGGGGGCTGACAGGGACCCTCACCCTGGACGGGGGTGGCGACAGCGGCGCGGTCTTCATCTTTCAGGCTGCCAGCACGCTGACCACGGCTGCGGGCAGCAGCGTGGCGCTGGTCAATGGCGCCCAGGCCGGGAATGTGTTCTGGGTGGTCGGCAGCTCTGCCACCCTGGGCAGCACCAGCGCTCTGATGGGCACTGTCATGGCGCTGACCTCGATCACCCTGATAACGGGCGCCTCGGTCAATGGGAGGCTCTTGGCCATGAATGGCGCAGTCACCCTGGCCAACACCACTCTGAATTCGATCCCATGCGATGTTCCCAGTGAAACACCAACCGCAACAAACACTATCACAGCGACTGAGACCAGCACTGAGACGCCTTCGATAACCGAGACCAGCACCGAGACTCCTAGTGCTACGCCGACTAACACGGAGACCCCTTCTATAACCAAGACTTACACTGCGACTTCCAGCGCAACGCCGACCAGCACGGCCGCGTCTTCGGTGACGGCGACCAATACCGACACTTTTAGCATCACACCGAGCAGCACTGAAACCCCTTCGGTGACTGAGACCTACACCGACACTTCCAGCGCCACGCCGACAAGTTCGGAGACACCGAGCGCTACGCCGAGCAGCACTGATACCCCTTCGATAACTGTGACCGACACGGCTACAACCAGTGCCACGCCGAGCAGCACAGCGACACCAAGTGCCACGCCAACAAGCACAGGCACGCCTTCAATTACCGAGACTTATTCCGCCACTTTCAGCGCTACTCCGACAGGCACTGGGACGTCAAGCGTTACGCCAAGCAGCACCGAAACTCCCTCGATAACCGAGACCTACACCGTCACTCCCAGCGTTACGCCCAGCAGCACTGAGACTCCCAGTGCCACGCCAAGCAACACTGAGACGCCTTCGATAACCGAGACTTGCACCGAGACTCACAGTGCCACGCCAAGCAGCACCAACACACCTTCGATAACTGAGACAAGCACCGCAACTTCCAGCGCCACACCCAGCAATACAGAGACCCCCAGTGTCACGCCGACGAGCACCGACATGTCTTCGGTGACCGAGACGAGTACTGCGACTTCCAGCATCACACCGAGCAGCACTGAAACCCCTTCGGTGACGGGAACCTACACCGACAATTTCAGCGCAACGCCGAGCAGTACCGAGACTTCCTCGATAACTGAGACAAACACCGCAACTTCCAGCATCACGCCGACCAGCACGGCCACGCCTTCGGTGACGGAGACTTACACCGACACTTCCAGCGTCACACCCAGCAGCAGCGAGACGCCCTCGATAACTGAGACGAGAACTGCGACTTGCACTATCACGTCGAGCAGCACCGAGACCCCCAGCATCACGCCGACCAGCACGGACACGCCTTCGGTGACTGAGACCTGCACCGACACTTCCAGCGCCACGCCGACATGCACAGATACGCCTTCAATCACCGAAACCGATACGGATACTTTCAGTGCTACACCGAGCAGTACAGAGACGCCAAGCAACACGCCTAGCGACACCGAGACACCTTCGGTGACTGAGACCTACACCGACACTTCCAGCGCCACGCCGACAAGTTCGGAGACACCGAGCGCTACGCCGAGCAGCACGAACACGTCCTCGGTGACGGAA
>Ga0302320_10007294_pt1 | contig 24359 bp, 26 predicted proteins | sample Bog_T0_3_FD_202130 | JGI IMG/M metagenome (GOLD analysis project Ga0302320, IMG submission 202130) | Peat permafrost microbial communities from Stordalen Mire near Abisko, Sweden - Bog_T0_3 | ecosystem: Environmental > Terrestrial > Soil > Wetlands > Peat | place: Sweden: Abisko, Stordalen Mire...
GCTCGGTCAGCGTCTGATCAACGGCTCGGCCAAGAAGCTGGCCGACGAGTTTTTCGCGAACTTCGCCAAGGCGGTGCAAGGCTAGTTTCCGCCCAACGTCCGCCCCCGGCGCCATGGCGGGCCATGCTCAGGGTGAGGTTGCTCATTGCCGGGATGGCCCATATTATGGCCTTGCAACGAATTTAACGACTGCGCTGCCGTGCAACGCGGCGGTGCAGAAGAAGAGAGTGCTGAATGGCCAAGATTTCCCTGATTGTGAACGGTAATCCCGTCACCGCCAATGTCGACCCCCGCACTCTCCTGGTGCAGTTCCTGCGCGAGAATCTACGGTTGACCGGCACCCATGTCGGCTGCGACACCTCGCAATGCGGCGCCTGCGTCGTGCATCTCGACGGCAAGGCGGTGAAATCCTGCACGACCTTGGCCGTGATGGCCGACGGGCACGAGGTCCGGACCATCGAGGGGCTCGCCGCCGACGGCGCGCCGCTGCATCCGATGCAGGAGGCGTTCCGCGAGAACCATGGCCTGCAGTGCGGCTTCTGCACCCCCGGCATGATCATGACCGCGGTCGACCTGGTCCATCGCAAGGGCCACGATCTGAGCGACCACACCATCCGCGAAGAGCTCGAAGGCAACTTGTGCCGCTGCACCGGCTATCAGAACATCGTTCAGTCGATCGCGGCAGGCGCCAAGGCGATGGCGAACTCCGATCTCGCGTAACGCACGTCACCGCACGGCGGTCAGGAATACCTCATGTACGAATTCAAATATCATCGTCCGGCGACCGTACGGCAGGCCGCCAATCTATTGGTCAAGAATGAAGACGCCAAGGTGATCGCCGGTGGGCACACCCTGCTGCCGGTGATGAAGCAGCGGCTCGCAAGCCCCCCCCATCTGGTCGATCTCTCCCACATCGAGGGGCTCGATGGCATCGAGATGAAGGGCCGCTCGCTGGTGATCGGCGCCACCGCGACCCACCATGCGGTCGCGACCTCGGCGATCGTCGGCGAGGCGATCCCGGCGCTGGCCGAACTCGCCGGACTGATCGGCGATCCCGCGGTGCGCCACAGGGGCACCATCGGCGGCTCGCTCGCCAACAACGATCCCACCGCCGACTATCCCGCCGCCTGCCTCGCGCTCGGCGCCACCATCGTCACCAACAAGCGCCGGCTCAAGCCCGAGGAGTTCTTCCAGGGTCTGTTCACGACCTCGCTGGAGAGCGACGAGATCATCACCAAAGTGATGTTTCCGCTGCCGAAGAAGGCCGCCTACATCAAATTCCGCAACCAGGCCTCGCGCTACGCGCTGGTCGGGGTGTTCGTTGCCAAGCGTCCCGGCGATGTGCGCGTCGCCGTCACCGGCGCCGGCTCGGACGGCGTGTTCCGCGTCACCTCGTTCGAGGAGGCCCTGAAGAAGCGCTTCTCGGCGAAGGCGCTCGACGGGCTGACGGTGCCGGCCGAGGGGCTGAACAGCGACCTGCATGGCAGCGCCGAATATCGCGCGCATCTGATCGCGGTGCTGGCGCGCCGCGCCGTCGAAGCCGCGACCGCCAAAACCTGACATTGCCGGTTCCTGCCGAACTGAGATTGGCTCTCCCATGACCGCATCGGCGCTGCCCACTTCCGTCGATGCGATGCTGGAGCTGCTGTCCTCGCGCGGCTACCTCGCCGAGCGCTCGCTCGCGACCGTGACGTACCTGTCGCTGCGGATGGGCCGGCCGCTGTTTCTCGAAGGCGAGGCCGGCGTCGGCAAGACCGAAATTGCAAAAGTGCTGTCGGCAGCACTCGGGCGCAGGCTGATCCGGCTGCAGTGCTACGAAGGGCTCGATGTGGCCTCGGCGGTCTATGAATGGAACAGCGCCGCACAGATGATCGCGATCCGGCTCGCGGAAGCCGCCGGCGATACCGATCGCGATCAATTGTCGTCGGACATCTTCGCCGAGCGCTATCTGATCAAGCGGCCGCTGTTGCAGGCGCTGGAGCCGGACGTGGCGGGCGCCCCGGTGCTCCTGATCGACGAACTCGACCGCGCCGACGAGGCGTTCGAGGCGTATCTGCTGGAAATCCTCTCGGACTTCCAGGTCACGATCCCCGAGCTCGGCACCGTGAAGGCGCCGCAGCCGCCGATCGTCATCATCACCTCGAACCGCACCCGCGAAATCCACGACGCGCTGAAGCGGCGCTGTCTCTATCACTGGGTCGACTATCCCACCGCCGAGCGCGAACTGGCGATCGTGAAATCGCGCGTGCCGGGAATTTCCGCAAAACTGTCGCAGCAGGTGGTCAAGTTCGTGCAGGCGCTGCGCGACCAGGATTTCTACAAGTCGCCGGGCGTCGCCGAGACTCTCGACTGGGCCACCGCGCTGACCGAACTCGACGCCCGCTCGCTGACCCCGCAGGTGGTCGGCGATACCCTGGGCGCGCTGTTGAAATACCAGGACGACATCGCGCGGATGCAGGGCGACGGCCTGCAGAAGATATTGAAAGAGGCGACGAGCGACTAGTCGTCATTCCGGGGCGTCGCACAGCGACGAACCCGGAATCTCGCGCTACAATCTCTGGATTCCGGGTTCGCGCTACGCGCGCCCCGGAATGACGCGGTTACAACCGAGTTATCCGATGGCCATCAATCATCTCTCGCCTCCGACCGGTCAGATGGCCGACAACGTCATCGGCTTTGCGCGCGCGCTGCGCGCCGCCGGAATTCCGGTCGGGCCGGGGGCCGTGATCGATGCCCTGAACGCGTTGCAGGTGATCGAGATCGGCAACCGCGGCGACGTCTTCACCACGCTGGAGGCGATCTTCGTCAAGCGGCACGAACATGCGCTGGTGTTCGCGCAGGCGTTCGAGCTGTTTTTCCGGGCCGAGGAGGAATGGAAGCACATGCTGGATTCGGTGCCGCTGCCGGATCACGCCAAGAAGAAGCCGAAGCCGGCCTTGCGACGGGTCCAGGAGGCGCTGGCGCAGCCGCAGATGAGCGAGACGCCGCAGGCCCAGGAGCAGGAGCTCAGGCTTTCGGTGTCCGACAAGGAAGTGCTGCAGAAGAAGGATTTCGCGCAGATGAGTGCGGCCGAGATCGCGCAGGTCACCCGCGCCATCGCGCAGATGAGACTGCCGCAGGCCGAATTGCGCACCCGCCGCTATCAGCCGGATGCCCGCGGCCTGCGGCTCGACATGCGCCGCACCTTGCGCGGCTCGCTGCGCACCGGCGGCGACATCATCGATATCCACCGGCTGGGGCGGATCGACAAGCCGGCGCCGATCGTGGCGCTCTTGGATATCTCCGGCTCGATGAGCGAATACACCCGCCTGTTCCTGCATTTCCTGCATGCCATCACCGACGCCCGCAAGCGCGTCTCGGTGTTCCTGTTCGGCACGCGGCTGACCAATGTGACGCGGGCGTTGCGGGCGCGCGATCCCGACGAAGCGCTGGCGAGCTGCTCGTCCAGCGTCGAGGACTGGGCCGGCGGCACCCGGATCGGCACCTCGCTGCACACCTTCAACAAATTGTGGGGCCGGCGGGTGCTGGGCCAGGGCGCCATCGTGCTCCTGATCTCCGACGGGCTGGAGCGCGAGGCGGATGCCAGGCTGGCGTTCGAGATGGACCGGCTGCACCGGTCCTGCCGCCGCCTGATCTGGCTCAACCCGCTGCTGCGCTATGGCAGCTTCGAGGCCAAGGCGCAGGGTATCAAAATGATGCTGCCGCACGTTGACGAATTCCGCCCGGTACATAATTTGAGTTCGATCGAGGGCCTGATCGCGGCGCTCTCGTCGGAGGCGCCGATGCGTCACCGAAGCCTGATCCGCCCCGCAGCCTGAAAGAGGTTTTCCATGCTCAATCGCGACGAAGACATTCTGAAAGCGGCTGAGGACTGGCAGAAGGCCGGTCACGGCGTGGCGCTGGCCACCGTGGTCGAGACCTGGGGCTCGGCGCCGCGCCCGGCGGGCTCCAGCCTCGTCATCAACGACGACGGCACCTTCTTAGGATCCGTGTCCGGCGGCTGCGTCGAGGGCGCTGTCGTGACCGAGGCGCTGGACGTGATTTCCAGCGGGAAGCCGAAAATGCTCGAATTCGGCGTTGCCGACGAGACCGCCTGGAATGTCGGGCTGTCCTGCGGCGGCACCATCCGGGTGTTCGTCGAGAAGGTCGGCTAGCCGTGAAGCTCGCAACCCTCAACACCCTCAACACCGAGCGCGCCGCGCGGCGCCCGGTGATTATTGTGACCGATACCGAGAGCGGCGAACAACGGCTGGTCAAGGCCGCCGATTTCGCCGCCGATCCGCTTGCGCCCGAGCTGGCAAAACAGATGCGCATGGGCAAGAGCGGCATGATCGAGGCCGGCGGCACGAAGATGTTCCTGAACGTCTATGCGCCGACCGCGCGGCTCGTGATCATCGGCGCGGTCCATATCAGCCAGGCGCTGGCGCCGCTGGCGCGCTCGCTCGACTATGACGTGACCGTGGTGGATCCGCGCACCGCCTTTGCCAGCCCCGAGCGGTTTCCCGACGTGCCCCTGATCGCCGAATGGCCTGACGTGGCGCTGCCGCCGCTCAACATCGACCATTACACCGCCTTCGTCGCGCTGACGCACGATCCCAAGATCGACGACCCGGCGCTGCTGCACGCCTTCCAGCGCGACTGCTTCTATATCGGCGCGCTCGGCTCGCGAAAGACCCACGCCAAGCGCGGCGAACGGCTGAAGGGGCAAGGCGCCAAAGACAGCGACATTGCCCGCATCCATGCGCCGATCGGGCTAGCGATCGGCGCGGTCTCGCCGTCGGAGATCGCGGTCTCGATCATGGCCGAGATCACCGCGCAGTTGCGGCTGCCGAAGGAAGCCAAGGACGCCGCGGCATGAAGTTCGGCCCCGCCAGCCCGATGGAAGCGATGGGCGGGGTCACCGTTCATACCCTGCGCCAGGGAGCGCTGGTGCTGAAGAAGGGCACTACGATCGGTCACGCCGAGGTCGAGGCGCTGGCCCGCGCCGGCGTCAGGGAAATCGTGGTGGTTCGGCTGGAGGACGGCGACGTCTCCGAGGACGCGGCCGCCGCCGGCATCGCCCGGGCGGTCGCCGGCGAAGGCGTCCATGTCGAGCGCGCCTTTACCGGCCGCGCCAATCTGTTCGCAGGCCATGCCGGCGTGCTGGTGGTCGACCGCGCCAAGGTCGACCGCATCAACGGCGTCGACGAGGCCATCACGTTCGCGACGCTTGCCGCCTACAAGCCGGTGGTCGAAGGCGAAATGATCGCCACCGTGAAACTGATTCCGTTCGGCGTCGAAGGTAGCTTGCGCGACGCCGCGATCGCGGCCGCCTCCGGCGGCGCGCTGCGGATCGCGCCCTATGTGATCAAGCGGGTCGGCATCGTCTCGACCCTGCTGCCCGGGCTGGCGCAGAAGGTGGTGGAGAAGACCTTGCGGGTGACGGCGGAGCGGCTAGCGCCCGCCGGCGCCGCCATCATGGCCGAGCGCCGGGTGCCGCATGACGAAACCGCCTTGCAGGCCGCGATCAAGGAATTGCTCGGGCAGGGCGCCGAATTGGTGATCGTGTTCGGCGCGTCCGCGATCGCCGACCGCCGCGATGTGATTCCGGCGGCGATTTCGGGCATCGGGGGGTCAATCGAGCATTTCGGCATGCCGGTCGACCCCGGCAATCTGCTGCTGATCGGCAATGCGGGCGGGGTGCCGGTATTGGGCGCGCCGGGCTGCGCGCGCTCGCCGGTGGAGAACGGTTTTGACTGGGTGCTGATGCGCCTTCTGGCGGGCCTCAAGGTGACGCGCGCCGATCTCACCGGCATGGGCGTCGGCGGGCTTCTGATGGAGATCGTGACCCGCCCGCAGCCGCGCGCCAGCCTTGTCGCTGACGGCAACCGCAACGTCGCCGCGGTCATTCTGGCGGCCGGCCGTTCCACCCGGATGGGCGGGCCCAACAAGCTGTTGGCCGAACTCAACGGCAAGCCGCTGGTGCGGATCGTGGCCGAGCAGGCACTGGCCTCGAAAGCGCAGGGTGTGGTCGTCGTCACCGGCCACCAGGCCGATCAGGTCGAGCGGGCGCTGCAAGGCCTGAACGTGACCTTCGTTCGCAATCCCGATTTCGCCGAGGGACTGGCGAGCTCCGTCAAGTCCGGCATCGCGGCGGTGCCACAGAGCGCCGATGGCGCCGTGATCTGTCTTGGCGACATGCCCTTGATCTCGGCGCATCTGATCGACCGGCTGATCGAGACGTTCGCGCCTGACCGCGGCAATCTGATCGCGGTGCCTGTCAGCGACGGCAGGCGCGGCAATCCGGTCCTGTGGTCGCGTCGCTTCTTCAACGAATTGATGACCCTGGACGGCGATATCGGCGCCCGCCATCTGATCGCCAAACACTCTGAGGCGGTGGCGGAAGTCCCGGTCGAGGGTTTGGAGGCCTTTCTGGATATCGATACGCCGCAGGCGCTGGAAGCCGCGCGCCTGGGGTAGAATGAAGCGTAGGGTGGGCACGCTGTCGCTTTGCCCAACCTGCCGGCCTCATTTTCAACCCCTTGTTCACCAAGTTGAAACGTCCTCCCAAGTAGATTTGCGCCCGACCGGCCTCGGGGGAGGGGATCTTGATCGTTTCGACTACCGTCGCGCGACGCCGCGCGCTGTTTGTATTTGCGCTGACCCTGGCCATCGCCGGGACCCGGTTCGTCACGGAATCCTGGGGCGCGGGCGCGTTTGCGATCGGCAAATGCGGCGCCTACGGCCAGGCCTATGATTATGCCGGCGAGCCCGCCGCGCGCGCCGCGGCGCTGAAGCAATGCAAGGGCGACTGCACCGCGGTGACCATGAAGCGCGCCTGCGCGGCCTTGTCGATCGACATGGCCAATCCCTGCGGCGCCCACGGCTACGCGGTCAAGCCGCATATCTCCGGCACGCTCAACGAAGCCACCCGCAAGTGCTACGAATTCGGCGGCAAGGAATGCGTGATCCGCGCCTGGGCCTGCGACGCCAAGGGGTAGAGCGCGGTCCCCGTCATTCCGGGGCGCGCGAAAGCGCGAACCTCAGATGTGCAACTGCACATCGGGGAATCTCGTGGTAACGACTTCTGGATTCCGGGTCTGGTCCTTCGGACCATCCCGGAATGACGCCGGAGTAACCCATGCAATTCGATACCAAGATCGCGATCGTGATCCGGACCGATCTGGAGGCGTGGCAGAAGCTGAACGTGGCATCGTTCCTGGCCGGCGGCATTGCTGCTGGCTTTCCGGAATGCATCGGAGAGCCCTATCAGGACGGCTCCGGCACGAAATATCTGGCGCTGATCGGCCAGCCGATCCTGATCTACGGCGCCGACCGCGCCGCGTTGAGCCGTGCGCTCGAACGCACGCTGGCCCGCAACGTCACGCCCGCGCTCTATACCGAGGACATGTTCAAGACCACCCATGACGCCGCCAACCGCGACGTGGTGAGGGCGGTGATCCGCGCCGACCTCAATCTGGTCGGGCTCGCGATGCGCGCCGAGCGCAAGGTGATCGACAAGATCGTCGATGGCTTGAAGTTTCACAGCTAGCCTCAGTCAAACCTCCCGCGAATCTTCGTCATTCCTGGACGCCGCGAAGCGGCGAACGCGGAATCTCGATCAGGGACGACGGAGATTCCGGGGGCGCTTTTGCGCGAACCCGTTGGACGCGCCCCGAAACGAGGGAAAGTGATCAATTGACAATGACTGACCAGTCAGTCATATTTTAGCTATGCCAGCTGTACGCGCAACCCCGGATCAAAACCCCGCCGCAAAACCGGCGCGTCGCCGACGCGGGGAAGCGGCTGTCCCGGCGGGGGCCGTCGCAGACGCCGCGGCGTCCAGTCCGCCATCCAGCCGGGCGGCGCGCGCGCTGGAGCGGCGGCAGGCCATCATCGAGGCGGCGATGGATGAATTCATCGCGCGCGGCTATGCCGCGACCCGGCTCGACGACGTCGCCCGGCGCGCCGGCGTCGCCAAGGGTACGATCTATTTGCACTTCACGGACAAAGAGGCGCTGTTCCAGGAACTGATCCGCACCGCGCTGGTGCCGCTGATCGACCGGCTGGCGGTGCAGCCGCCATCGGGCGGATCGGTCCGCGCGGCGATCGAGGGTTTTGCCGAGACCTTTGCCCGGGAGGTGGTGTCGACGCGGCGCGGCGACATCGTCCGGCTGATCGTCGCCGAGGGCGCGCGGTTTCCGAGCGTCGCCGACTTCTATTACCGCGAAGTGGTGTCGCGAGGATTGGCCGGCATGCGCGGGCTGATCCAACTCGGCATCGACAACGGCGAAATCAAGAACGAGGCGCTGGCGCGTTTCCCGCAGATCGTGGTGGCGCCCGCAATCGTCGCGGTGATCTGGCAGGGACTGTTCGGCCGGCATGCGCCGCTCGATGCGTCCGAGATGTTCCGCGTCCATCTCGACCTGATCTTTGGCGAACGGAGGACGGCATGACGTCGTCACAAATTAATTTGCGGCTGCTGGCGCTTGCGCTGGCGATCACGCTCGCCGGCTGCAACCAGCCCCGCGATCCCGGCTATCAGGGCTGGGTCGAGGCCGACATGATCTTCGTCAGCCCCGACGAATCCGGGCGCGTCACAAAACTCAGCGTTCGCGAGGGCGACGAGGTCAAGGCCGGCATGCAGCTCTATGCGGTGGACGACGACCTGCAGCAGGCCGACCTCAACCAGAACAACGCCACGCTCGCCAACGCCCAGCAAAGCTATGACCGCGCCGCCGCCCTGAGCAAGACCGGCTCCGGCACCCAGGCCACGCTCGATGCCGCGGTGTCCGCGCTGCGGGTGGCGGAAGCCCATGTCAATACCTCGCAGACGCGGCTGGCGCGGCGTATCGGTTTTGCGCCGGTCGCCGGCGCCGTGCAGCAGATCTATTTCCGCGAGGGTGAGACGGTGCCGGCGCAGCGGCCGGTGCTGTCGATCATGCCGCCCGGCAACATGAAGGTACGGTTCTACGTGCCGGAGACCGATCTGCCGAAGCTTGCGATCGGCGACGAGGTGCGGGTGACCTGCGATAACTGCGCCGCCGACCTCACCGCCAAGATCTACTTCATCGCCACCTCGGCCGAATACACCCCGCCCGTGATCTACAGCCTCGATGAACGCAACAAGCTCGTCTATCTGATCCAGGCGCGGCCCTCGCGGCCGGACTCCTTGCGCGTCGGCCAGCCGATCAGCGTCTATGTCAACGCGGGCACGCCGGTGGCGGACAAACGATGACCGCGCTGCCCGCTTCCGATGCTGACATCGCGATCGACGTCCGCGGCCTGACCAAATCCTTCGACGGCCGCGAAGTCGTGCATGACCTCAGCATGCAGGTGAAGCGCGGCACCATCTACGGCTTCCTCGGCCCCAACGGCAGCGGCAAGACCACCACCATCCGCATGCTCTGTGGCCTGCTGACGCCCGACAGCGGCGAGGGAAATTGCCTCGGCTATGACATCCGTCGCGACGCCGACAAGATCAAGCGCCAGGTCGGCTACATGACGCAGCGCTTTTCGCTGTACCAGGATCTGTCGGTGCGCGAGAACCTGGAATTCGTCGCCCGGCTGTTCGGCGTGCGCGATGCGCGGGGGGCTGCGCGCGACATGATCAAGCGGATCGGGCTGAACGGCCGCGAGGAGCAACTCGCCGGCGATCTCTCCGGCGGCTGGAAGCAGCGGCTGGCGCTCGGCGCCTGCACGCTGCCCAATCCGCAATTGCTGCTCCTGGACGAGCCGACCGCCGGCGTCGATCCCAAGGCGCGGCGCGATTTCTGGAATGAGATCCACGCGCTGGCCGCCGACGGGCTGACGGTGCTGGTCTCCACGCACTACATGGACGAGGCCGAACGCTGCCACGAGATCGCCTATATCGCCTATGGCCATCTGCTGGTGCATGGCACCGTGGAGCAGGTGATCGCGAAATCGGCGCTGTCGACCTTTACCGTCACCGGCGACAACTTGCACAAGCTGCAGGACGCGCTCACCGGCAAGCCCGGCGTCGACATGGTGGCGCCGTTCGGTACCAGCCTGCATGTCTCCGGCCGCGACCGGGCCGCGCTGGAGGCCACCATCGCGCCCTGGCGCGCGCACGAAGAGCTGCACTGGCAGCCCAGCGAGCCGTCGCTGGAGGACGTCTTCATCGAATTGATGTCGCGCTCGAAGGATAATTTCCAGTGAGCGTGACCAGCCCGCCCAACCATCGCAACGAAACCCCTGAGCCGCGGTTCGGCTTCTGGCGGCGCAGTTTTGCGATGGTGATCAAGGAATTCATCCAGCTCCGGCGCGACCGGGTGTCGTTCGCGATGATCGTGATGATCCCGGTGATGCAGCTGATGCTGTTCGGTTACGCCATCAACACCACGCCGCGCAATCTTCCCACCGCGGTGTTGTTGCAGGAGGACAGCGATCTGGCGCGCTCGATCCTGAAGGCGCTGGAGAACACGGCCTATTTCCACTTCACCCGCGAGGTGCACGATGTCGCCGAGTTCGACAATCTCCTGCTCTCGGGCAAGGTCCTGTTCGGCGTCGAGATTCCGCGCGGCTTCGAGCGCGCGGTGCGCCGCGGCGATCATCCGGCGCTGCTGGTCGCGGCAGACGCCACCGATCCGGTGGCGGCCGGCTCCGCGCTGGGCGCGCTCGGCATGGTGGTGCAGACCGCGCTGGAGCACGATCTGTTCACCGGCGACCCGCCGTCGCTGCCGTTCGAGATCCGCACCCATGCGCGCTACAATCCGGCGGCCTCGTCGCGGCTGAACATCGTGCCGGGCCTGGTCGGTACCATCCTGACCATGACCATGCTGATCTTCACGGCGCTGTCGGTGACGCGCGAGATCGAGCGCGGTACCATGGAGAGCCTGCTGTCGATGCCGATCAAGCCGGTCGAGATCATGTTCGGCAAGATCCTGCCCTATGTGCTGGTCGGCTTCATCCAGGCGTCGCTGATCGTCGGCATCGGCGTGTTCCTGTTCGGGGTGCCGGTGCGGGGCAGCCTGATCATGCTGGCGCTGCTCTCGACCCTGTTCATCACCACCAATCTCTCGATCGGCTACACCTTTTCGACCATCGTGCAGAACCAGCTGCAGGCGATGCAGCTGTCGATGATGTTTTTCCTGCCAAGCATCCTGTTGTCCGGCTTCATGTTTCCGTTCGCGGGCATGCCGGTCTGGGCGCAATATATCGGCGAGGGTCTGCCGCTGACGCATTATCTGCGCATCGTCCGCGCCATCATGCTGAAGGGCGCCACGCTGCATAATCTGGAATACGACACGATCGCACTGTTCGGCCTGATGCTGCTGGCCATGACGATCGCGGTGACGCGCTTCCGCCGCACGCTCGATTAAGGCAGGATGGGCGTCTGACGGATTTTCGAACCGGAGACCCCATATGCAGCGACGCTATGTCACCGTGGACGTCTTCACCGACCGCGCTTTCGGCGGCAATCCGCTGGCGGTGGTGCTGGACGCCGGCGGATTGTCGACCGCGCAGATGCAGGCCATCGCCTCCGAGTTCAATTATTCCGAAACCACCTTCGTGCTACCACCGCGCGATGCCGGCAATGACGCGCAGGTGCGCATCTTCACCGTGAACAGGGAAATCCCGTTCGCCGGCCATCCCAATGTGGGCACCGCCTTCGTGCTGGCGACGCAGGCGAGAACGCCGCCGGCGCGCCTGAAATTCGAGGAAGGCGCGGGTCTCGTGCCCGTCGAAATCCTTCTGGAAGCGGGCAGGGTTGACGGCGCCGAACTCACCGCGCCGCAGCCGCTGCGGAAGCTGGCGCAGTTCAGCGCCGAGCAGGCCGCCGTCTGTCTATCGCTGTCGGCCAGTGATGTCAGAACCGACCGGCATCCGCCGCAGGTCGCGTCCGTCGGGCTGCCGTTCGTGATGGTGGAGATCGGCTCACGCGAGGCATTGCGGCGGGCGCGGCCGGATGCCGCGGCCTTCGCCCGCACTTTACCCCGCGACGGTAACGACGCGATCTACCTCTATACGAGCGACGTGCCCGACGCCGAGAAGCCGGCCGACCTGCAGGCGCGGATGTTTCACCGGGGATCGAGCGGCCTCTCCGAAGACCCTGCCACCGGCAGCGCCACGGTGGCGGCCGCCGCGATGCTGGCCGATCTTGCAGGCGTACGCGACGGCGAGTTGAGACTGCGTATCGGGCAGGGCGTCGACATGAACAGGCCGAGCCTGCTCCTGACGCGCGTGCTGAAACACAACGGCGCGATCGTGTCCGCGCATGTCGGCGGCGCTTGCGTGCCGATGATGGAAGGCACGTTCCGGCTGGCGGGCGAGGCGTGAGGGATACTGGTAACTCAGTGCCCGTAGCCCGGATGGAGCGAAGCGCAATCCGGGGCCGGTGGTTGGGGGGATTCCCGGATGTCACTGCGCCCATCCGGGCTACGCTTGCTAGGCGCCCAGGGCCTGCGCGAGCGCCACGAAGCTGTCCGAGTAGAGATCGAACCAGCCCTCCGGTGCGGTGTCCGGTTTGGCGTCCGGACCGAACTCCTGCGGACGTGCCACGAACGCCGTGCGCATCCCGAATGCGCGCGCGGCCTTGAGATCGTATTTGTGGCAGGCCACCATCAGGATCTCGCGGGGCCGATAACCCAGGTAGTCCACCGCGAGCTGGTACACGGAGGTCGCGGGCTTGTAACTTTGCGCGAGCTCGGCCGTCAGCACGGCATCGAACGGCAGCTCCGCATGCTTGACCACAGCGACCACCGCCGCCATGCCCGCATTCGAAAGCGTGGAGGTGACAAAACGCCGGCGCAGCCGTGCGAGGCCTTCGACGCTATCGGGCCAGGGATCGAGCCGGGTCCATATCTGATTGAGCTCGTCTCGCTCGGCGACCGTGAAGGTCTCCGACAGGCCCCTCCGCTCCAATAGCGTGTCCAGCGCTTCACGGTAGATGCGGTCGACCCGCAGCCACGGCCGCTGGCCTGCGATCACCTGGTCGAGCGCCATCCGGTAGAGATCGCGCCATTCGGAGGACAGCGCGGCCCAGTCGATATCGAGGCCCTTGGCCCGGTTCACGGCGTCGCCCATGCGCAGGATCGGCTGGAAAAAATCCACGCATGTGCCCTGCACGTCGAAGGCAATTGCCCGGACCGCCTGCAGCGCGGGCGCCTCTTGCACGTGCGGCTGTGCTGTCATGGCCATCATCATCTCTCTCATCGGCGATCCCCGCGGGGTCGGTTCATCGCGCGCTCTTAGCAATGCACCCGATCAAGATCAACAACGGGAACATGGACCCGAACCTGCGCCGGCGCCGGCATGGCGTTGTCGTTTCAGCGGATGTCGTCAAGCCCGGCATGAAGAGAGAAGCATCACGCCTGCTTCGCGGCCAAATTCTCGATCCTGACCCCGTCGCGGTCCGCGATGATCTCGGCGATCCACTGCCGGTGGCAGTGCGCATGGTCGCGCTCATAGCAGAGGATGCACACGGGTCCGGATTTCTTCACCAGCGCCGACAGCTCGTCAAGTTCTTCTCTGGCCTGTGGCGTCTTCAGGTGTTTGGCGTAGATCCTGTGCAGCGTGTCGAACTGGCCGCTGCGCGCGGCCTCGCGGCCGTCCTTCGGGGTACCGAGCCCGCGCAGATGCAGATAGGAAATGCCGCGCTCGTCGAGGCCAGCGGCGAGCTGGTTCTTGGAAAAGCCGGGGCGGCGCGAGGAAGCCACCGCGCGGACGTCGACCAGCAGCTTCACCCCGGCATGTTCGAGTTCGTCGAGCACGGACCTGGCGGGGGTCTGTTCATAGCCGATGGTGAAGAGTTTTTTCGCTCTGGCCATGGTCAGGTCCGGTTACTTCACCCGTTCGATCAGCTCCATCGCGCCTGCTGGCGCGCGCACCTTGCCCTCGTGGATCACATAGGCGAACACATCGCGCGGGGCTTTTTTGGCGGGTGTCGGGTCGACCCGCGGCAGATCGGCCGGTTCGCCGCCGCCGGCCCATAGCTGCAGCCGCTTCGCCCAGGCGTCGAGCTGCTTTGGCGGATAGCAGGTCTTGATCTCGTCATTGCCCTTTTGCAGCCGCGCATAGACGAAATCGCCGGTGACGTCGGCTATCGCGGGATACTTGCCGTGCTCGGCGAACACCACGGGTGTTGCGAACTGGCGCAGCAAATTGACAAAACCGGGCACGGCAAAACTGTCGTGCCGCACCTCGACCACATGGCGCAGGCTGCGGCCCTCCAGCTTTCGCGGCAGCAGTTCCAGGAACTTGCCGAAATCGGCCTCGTCGAACTTCTTGGTCGGGGCGAACTGCCAGAGCACCGGACCGAGGCGGTCGCCGAGCTCGAGCACGCCGGAATCGTAGAACCGCTTCACGGAGTCGCCGGCTTCCGCCAGCACCCGGCGGTTGGTGGCAAAGCGCGGGCCCTTCAGCGAGAACACAAAGCCGTCCGGCACCTCGCGCGCCCATTTGCGAAAACTCTCCGGCTTCTGCGAGCCGTAATAGGTGCCGTTGATCTCGATCGAGGCCAGTTTCGAAGCGGCGTATTCCAGCTCCTTCGCCTGCGTCAGCTTTTCCGGATAGAATACCCCGCGCCACGGCGCGAAGGTCCAGCCGCCGACACCGATATAGATGTGAGCAGCCGTTTTGGCGCCGCGGGACGGAGTTTTGGTCACTCGCCAGTCTCTCTTGTTGCCGGGGATGCGATGGCTAAGCCTAAAGCGGGCGGGCTTCTGCCGCAAGCTGCGCAAAAAAGATGGGCTCCGGAACATCGGAGCCTCGCGCCTCCGCCGCGCTCGCGGCCATTGCTTTCGCGCTCGCGAAAATCTAGCTCGCGCCCCGGCTCGTCTTGTTGACGAGGTCTTTCAACGGCTCCAGGCTCTGTTTGGCCAGCTCGCTGTGCAAGCCCCGAATCTTTTGCGCCTCCTCCACGAAGGTCTTGTAGGCCTGCCTGGCAAATTCGGTCTGGAGCTGCATCGCCTTGTCGAGCGAACCCGCGCCCGAGAGCTTCTCGACGAAGCACCTGGTCTCTTCCAGCGATTTCCGGGTGAAATCGCCATAGGCAGCGGCGATGGTCTGGAAGCTGACCGGTTCGGCGTCCGCCGGCTCGTCAGCGCGTGGCGGGGCGGCGTCCGCTGCCGCGTCGACGGGGGCAGCTTCGACCGGCGCGGCGTCGGGCGGAGCGAGGGGTGCGCCAATCGGTTCGATGGTTTCCTCGGGTTGATCCGGCCGCGGGCTCATCGCCTGATCGGGGGTGCGGTTCTTCTTCTCTTTCTTCCCCTTGCGCCGGCCGGGCTTTCCGGTCGGCGTGTTCTGATCCGTATCCGACATCCTGTCCCCCTGTTCCCTGTCAACCAAAACGCGAGCCTCGGCGATGTTTACGATGGAATCGCGTTTCCTGCTTGTTCCTCGCGCGGCGCCGATGTGGTGAGATTTGGAATGCCCCGCGAGTGGGCTTGAAATACCACGCAGGGGCTTAGCGCGCTGCGATGACAGGGCCACGCCGGCCTGATGGTCGATCGGCCAAACTCCGCTGCCATCTCGCGGAGTCCTGGTTCCATGCCGCCTACGGTTTACGCAAGGCGAGCGTTCGCGCTAGAATGAAAAAAAAGGAGACCGGGATGCGAGCGCTGACGATCCTAGCGGCGGCTATGGCGATGGCGGCGTCGGCCGCGATGGCCGACGAACTCGACGACGCGCACCGGCTGGCGGTATCGGGACGCGATTCCTACTGGAACTGCCTCGCCCGGGAATATCAGCGCGAAGACAACAAGAACCTGTCGGGCCAGGATTTCACCTCGCTGATCGCCAGCGTGTGTCCTTCCGAACGCCAGAATTTTCGGGTCGCTCTGGTCGATTACCTGTCGCAGCAATTTCCCGGTGATTCCGGGGATCACATGTCGACGGCCAACAACGCCATCGCGGCGGCGCAGAAGGATGTCGTCACCGCGTTCGTCCGGCACAAGTCGGCGGCGAAGTAGCGATATTCAAACGCTTGCAGCAGCTCGGACCGAAGGAACTGGACGAAGCGCAACCTGCGGGCGCGGCGATTTTATGAGGCGAGGGGCTTCGCGCTGGTCCGGGAAACCGACGGGGCCAGGAATGAGGAGAGGGAGCCGGATGCGCTTTATCTTTGGACCCGTTGATTGGGCTTGCCGCGCAGCGGGTGTTTTTCTGTGCTATCAAATCCCGTGAGGCGGCCGGGGTAGTGCAATGGATTCGGAAAAAGTAGCAGGCATTTTGGGGGCGATCATAGCCTCCGCGGTTCTGGTGATCGCGATCGCGTATGGGCCGATTGGCCAAATCGGCAAGCGGCAACAGCCGGTGCCCAAGATCGTGCAGCCCGCCCAGCCGGTAGCCCCGCCGCCGCCCGCCGTCCGGGGCCCGGTGGTGCGGGAGGTTCCCCAGTAGCAATCGCCCTTTTATGGTATCGGTTGCCGACGATGGCGGCCGGCGGGCCTGGGGAATCCCGTCACGAGGTGGCTGGCGCCGGCACGTGGCCCTCCGCTGCGCCTGTTCGGTCATCCGGGCCCGCGGGATTCGGCGGTTCGATGAGCCCAAAGAATATCTGCGGGGCGACGCCGGTCAATTCGAGCCAGTGGGCCAATTCCAGAATGTGAAGTATCTCACGGGTCCGCTGATAGTGGAACGAGGTTTCGATGAAGTACTTCGCGATCCAGAATCCGAGCCCGGTCGCGACGGGGATGAAGAGCAGAAGCGCCGCATGGAGAATTTCGTAATCCTTGGCTCCGCGATTGTACAGCAGCAGCAGCGCCAGCAGGATGATCAGCGAGCCGACGATCGACAGGTACTGGATCGAGCGGCACACATACCAGGTGGAACACGATAACCTGACATGCGCCTCGTTGCGGGAGAGCATCAAATAGGATGACGGCGACGAGGCGAGAATGCGGACTTTCAGGGCGTTGATGAAATGCTTGGTCCTGCGGTTCGGCGTTTCCCAGGTCCATTCTATTTTGCTGGAAAGATAGGATAGCCCGCGCTCATCGAGATAGGATTTAAGGTCGAGATACGGAAATTCGACCTTGTTTTTGTCCAGCGATTTTTGCCGTGAGGGACCGGCATCCCGATCCGACTGGGAAAGCCGTCCGACACTTTGATAATCAACCGTCTTTGGCGTGAGCCGGGAGACGATCGTTCCGATGATGAAAGAAATCGTCAGGAACAGGATTGTGGCAATGGTTGTGCCAACCGCCGTGATGCTGCCTTCCACCCCGGGCAGCTGGCACAGGATATCGCCGGTCGATGGACAATTGTTCAGAAGGTTCAAAGAAACGCTGATCGGGATCATGAAACTCAGCCAAAAGCCGGCCGAGAACAACACGCCCGGAATCAATGACGCCAGAAAATCAATGATGAAGTCGGAAAAATAGGCGCGCACGGCCTTGGACGTGCCGTCGCCTTCTTCGGCCATCGGAGGCTCCCGTTCCCGGCCGTTCCATCCTTCGCCTGAGGCGGGCGCGGGGCCGGTGCCGCGCCGCGAGAAGAGTTAGTATGGCATTAAAAACATCTTATAGTTGCATAAATGAGGGTCCATTATCAAGTCGCCCCCTTGCGGAACGCCCGCCTCGTCCCCATTTGGCTTCTAACGGTGACGTCGATGCTTCATAGCTCCGGCGCCGGGACGACCACTGAATGGCTGGGCTGCGCCGGATGTACGCGCGCCCTCTTTTCGTGGTCGTTGGCATTTTGGGGCCTATTTCGGCTCCTCCTGGCCCTGCCGTTGCCTGAACTGCGCTTGGCTTCCCCCGAGCCTGTGGCTATACGCTGGCGGCATGAATGAAGCCATCAGACCGGGCGCCGAAAGCCCGCCGCAGGCGGGCACCACGCCTCAGCTTTCGGTCGTCGTCCCCACTTTCAACGAGCGCGACAACGTCACCACGCTGTTCCGTCGGCTGGAGACCGCGCTTGCGGGCTGCGACTGGGAGGTCATCTTCGTCGATGACAACTCCCCCGACGGCACCTGGGACGTGGTGCGAGGCCTGGCGCGGCAGGATGGCCGCATCCGCTGCATCCGCCGGATCGGGCGGCGCGGCCTGTCCGGCGCCTGCATCGAGGGCATTCTGGCGTCCAGCGCGCCGTGCGCCGCCGTGATCGACGCCGATCTGCAGCACGACGAGACCCAACTGCCGAAAATGCTCGCGCTGCTGCAATCCGGCGAGGCCGAGCTCGTGGTCGGCAGCCGCTACATCGAAGGCGGCAGCGCCGACAGCTTCGACAGGCAGCGCGCCGGCGCCAGCCAGTTCGCCACCGAAGTGGCCAAACGCGTGCTGGGGGTCAAGATCGCCGATCCCATGAGCGGCTTCTTCATGATCCGCCGCGACCGCTTCGAGCAACTGGCGCCGCAGCTCTCGACCCAGGGCTTCAAGATTCTGCTCGACATCGTCGCCACCGCGCGCGGCGATCTCAGGGTCAAGGAAATTCCCTTCACCTTCGGCTCGCGGCTGCACGGCGAGAGCAAGCTCGATTCCATGGTGGCGCTGGATTTCCTCGGACTGGTGCTGGCGAAGCTGACGCACGACGTGGTGTCGCTGCGGTTTTTGCTGTTTGCGATGGTCGGCTCGATCGGCGTGTTCGTGCATTTCGCGGTGCTGTACGCCGCGCTCAGGGTCTTCGCCGTGCCGTTTCCGGAGGCCCAGGGCGCAGCCGCGTTCTGCGCCATGACCGGCAACTTCATCCTGAACAACTTCCTGACCTACCGCGACCAGCGGCTGAAGGGTTTTGCGATCCTGCGCGGCCTGTTGCTGTTCTATCTCGTGTGCAGCGTCGGCCTTTTCGCCAATGTCGGCGTGGCTTTCTCGGTCTACGCGCAGCAGCCGATCTGGTGGCTGGCGGGGGCCGCGGGCGCGCTGATGGGCGTGGTCTGGAACTACGCGATGTCGGGACTGTTCGTCTGGCGCAAGCGATGAAGGCGAAATGAGTCCGAACGATTCAAGGCTCATCCTCAAGACGGTTGTGACGGTTCTGGCGCTGGTGGCGTTGCGGCTGGCGGCCGCCGCCTGGACGCCGTTGACCTTCGACGAGGCCTATTACTGGATGTGGTCGAAGAATCTCGCCTTCGGCTATTACGATCATCCGCCGATGGTCGCCTTCGTGATCCGCGCCGGCACCGTGATCGCCGGCGACACCGAACTCGGCGTGCGGCTGGTGTCGATCCTCCTGGCGCTGCCGATGAGCTTTGCGGTCTACCGCACCGCCTCGATCCTGTTCGGCGGTCAGCGCGTGGCGGCGACCGCGACCATCCTGCTCAACGTTACCCTGATGGCAGCGGTCGGCACGCTGATCGTGACGCCGGATGCGCCGCTGCTGGTGGCCTCGAGTTTCGTGCTGTTCTTCCTCGCCAAGGTGCTGGAGACCGGGCGTGGCGCATGGTGGCTCGCGGTCGGCATCGCCGTCGGCGTGGCGCTGCTATCGAAATATACCGCGCTGTTCTTCGGCCCGGCGATCGTGATCTGGCTGGCGACGGTCCCGAAACTGCGGCGCTGGCTGGTGTCGCCATGGCCCTATCTCGGCGGCCTGGCCGCGCTCGCGCTGTTCTCTCCCGTCATCCTCTGGAACGCGGAGCACCATTGGGTCTCCTTCATCAAGCAGATGGGGCGTGCCCGGATCGAGGATTTCAAGCCGACCTTCATCGCCGAATTGATCCCGACCCAGATCGCGTTCGCGACGCCCCTGATCTGGATTCTCGGCGCGATGGGGCTCTACGCGCTGGGGACGCGCAAGGCCGGCGCAACGGCGGCGCGGTCGCTGATCAATGCGATCTTCTGGACCATTGCGATCTACTTCACCTGGCATTCGCTGCATGCCCGCGTCGAGGCCAACTGGTTCGCGCCGGTGTATCCGGCGTTCGCGATCGCGGCCGCGGTCGCCGGCCATCTGACGCGATGGGAGGTGAGGGAACAGCGGCTTGCGAATTTCTGCCTGCGCTGCGCCGCGCCGGCGGGCATCCTGATGTTCGTGCTCCTGGTCGTGCAGGCCGATACCGGCTGGCTCTCGGGCTATCGTCGCGACGCCACCGTGCGCAGCGTCGGCGTCGGCTGGCGTGAGCTGGCTCGCGGCATCGAGGCGGTGCGTGTTCGCACCGGGGCGGGTTGCGTGCTTGCGCCGGATTACGGCACCACCGGCTGGCTCGCCTTCTATCTGCCGAAGGGAACCTGCGTGGTGCAGCCGACGCAACGCATCCGTTGGGTCAACATGCCCGAGCCGGATCCGAAGCTGCTCGCTGGCAAGCTGCTCTATGTCGACGAGGCGCGGCCCGGCGGGCGGCCGTATCTGCAGGAGACCTTTACCAGGGTCGAGACTCTCGCTGAACTGAAGCGCATGCGCGGGCCGCTCACCATCGAGACCTATGCACTCGATCTGCTCGAGGGCGCCAAGGGCGAGGTACTCGACCGTTCACCGCCGCCGGAATTGCAGTAGGGGCGCATGCCGCGTCTGCGTTCAACGTCTTCACGCTGCATCAGAACACCCGCGTTTTCACAATGAGGCATTTCTGGGGCAGCAGGATTCGAAGATAATTCACCGAAGAAAGCCGCTGGAATCCGGGCTTTTACGGGAAGCGTTTCATATTGAAACGGCTGCGTTAACGATGCCCAACATTGGCCGATACTTAATCCGCATTTAACTAAAAGTCGCCTTAATGACGCTCCGTACCTCTGCGAAATGACCGGGGAACTAAGCTCGGGAATCACGCGCAGGACAGCGTTCGAACGTGCCTGTGATCATACGCACGATCGAAAGCTGCCTGGAAGGGGAACATGGTGGGACCAGCGTGGATGCAAGGCGGATGAGTACGAGTGCGTGTTTCGATTTCGCGGTGTCCAATCCCAGACGTTCATCCCGGAAATCAAGTGCAGGCAATTGGCTCGGCGGCGTCGCCGTCGCGGGCCTGGTGCTGGGCTGCGCCTGGACCGTCACCGCGACGGTTTTCCGCGCTGACGTCTACCCGCGTCTCGACAGCGCCAATTTCGATACACCCGTCATCAAGCGGACCGCCTCGGTCACGCGCAGCACACCGCCGGCCACCGACAGGATCGCCTCCGCATTCTCCGAACTGGCGCCGCTGACGCCGGCGCCGGCCAAGGTTGCGGCGGCCCCACTGCTTTCATTCGGCGACCGCTTCGCGGCGGCTGCGCCGCAGAGCGTGGAGCCGCAGCCGCAGGCCGAGACATCAAAACTCGCCGAGGCCCCGAAGCCGCAGGCCGCCGCGCCGAAGCTTGCCGAAGCCGCGAAACCGAAAGAGGCGGCGCCGGTCCAGATCGCAGCCCTTCCGCCGCGCACCGCCGAACCGCGGAAATCGCCGGGCGCATCCGTCCGCGACATGGCGCAGCGCGCCAAGGCCGCGGTGATGTCGATCGCCTCGAACGAGAAGCAGACGATTTTCGAAAAGCTCTGGGGCAAGCAGGCCTCGCACGGCTCGCTGCTGTCCTACGCTTCCGCCGACGCCAGCGTCACCGGCAGCCTGACGAGCAACCCTGGGCAAAGCCAGAACCCGGTGCTCGGGGGATCGGCGCCCTACGACCGCTCGACCGCGGTCTACGATATCTCCGCGCACACGGTGTACCTGCCCGACGGCACCAAGCTGGAAGCGCACTCCGGCCTCGGCTCCGAGCTCGACGATCCCTCCTCGGCGCGGATCCGGATGCGCGGCGTGACGCCGCCGCATATCTACGAACTGAAGCCGCGCGAGGCGCTGTTCCACGGCGTGCCGGCGCTGCGGCTGAACCCGATCGGCGGCGAGGAGGCGATCTACGGCCGCTCCGGCCTGCTCGCGCACACCTTCATGCTCGGCCCCAATGGCGATTCCAACGGCTGCGTCTCGTTCCGCGACTACAACGCCTTCCTCAACGCCTACCGCAACCAGGGCATCAAGCGCCTGGCGGTGGTGGCGAAGGTCGAGTGAGGCGGGGCGATCCCTGCGGTGAGACCGCCGGGCAGCCTTGCGCGACGGTGCGGAACGACACTATCCTTCCGGGATGTCCCAGTCTGACTTGCAACCGACCCTGACCGGGCCCACCGTCATCGTTCGCCCGATCACGGCTGCGGATTGGAGCGAGCTGTTCGCCGCCGCCTCCGATCCGGAGATCTGGAAGGTGCATCCCCGTTCCGATCGCTACACGGAGCCGGCGTTCCGGTTGTTTTTCGACAGCGCGGTCGAGTCGAAGATGGCTTTTGTCTTTGTCGACCGTGCCACAAACCGGCTGATCGGGTCCAGCCGCTACTACGGTTACGACGCCGAGCGCAGCGAGATCGAGATCGGCTGGACGTTCGTCGTCCGCAGCCATTGGGGCGGGGCGACCAATCGCGAGGTCAAGCGGCTGATGCTCGATCACGCCTTCACCTTCGTCGACACCGTCTTGTTCTGGGTCGGCGAGAAGAACTGGCGCTCCCAGGGCGCCATGACCAAGATCGGCGGCATCAGGCGCGAGGGCCTTCTGACCCGGGAATTGTCCGGCGCGACGCGGCATTTCATCTTCGAGATCGGCAAGCGCAAGTACGAGCAGGGCGGACGGGCGCTGGTGGCGTGAGACGCTGACGACAGAGAATTCCCAAACAAAAACCCCGGCATCGCTGCCGGGGTTTTGCATTGTTGAAGTCGTCTGAACGGTTGGACTTAGAAGTCCATGCCGCCCATGCCGCCGCCCGGGGGCATACCGCCTGCGCCGGCGCCACCCTTCTTCGGCAGCTCGGCCACCATGGCTTCGGTGGTGATCAGGAGAGCCGCAACCGAGGCTGCGTTCTGGATCGCCGCACGGACCACCTTGGTGGGATCGATGATGCCCTTCTTGACGAGATCGCCGTATTCGCCGGTCTGCGAGTCGAAGCCGTACGCATACGTCTTGTTCTCGAGGATCTTGCCGACGATGACGGAACCGTCCTCGCCCGCGTTGATCGCGATCTGGCGAGCCGGCCAGGACAGCGCCTTGCGCACGATCTCGACGCCGGTCTTCTGGTCGTCGTTCTTGGTGCGCAGGCCCTTGAGCTGCTCGGAAGCACGCAGCAGAGCGACGCCGCCGCCCGGGACGATGCCTTCTTCCACGGCCGCACGGGTCGCATGCATCGCGTCATCCACGCGATCCTTGCGCTCCTTGACTTCGATCTCGGTCGCGCCGCCGACGCGGATCACCGCGACGCCGCCCGCGAGCTTGGCCAGACGCTCCTGCAGCTTCTCACGGTCGTAGTCCGAGGTGGTTTCCTCGATCTGCGCCTTGATCTGAGCGACGCGCGCTTCGATGTCGGCCTTCTTGCCGGCGCCGTTGACGATGGTGGTGTTCTCCTTGTCGATCATCACCTTCTTGGCGCGACCGAGCATGGCGAGCGTGACGTTCTCCATCTTGATGCCGAGATCTTCCGAGATCGCCTGGCCGCCGGTCAGGACGGCGATGTCCTGCAGCATGGCCTTGCGGCGATCGCCGAAGCCCGGAGCCTTGACGGCCGCAACCTTGAGGCCGCCACGCAGGCGGTTGACGACGAGGGTGGCGAGGGCTTCGCCTTCGACGTCTTCCGCGACGATGACCAGCGGCTTGCCGGTCTGCACCACGGCCTCGAGTAGCGGCAGCAGCTCGTTGAGGTTGGAGAGCTTCTTCTCGTTGATCAGGATGTAGGCGTCATCGAATTCGACGCGCATCTTGTCGGCGTTGGTGACGAAGTAGGGCGAGATGTAGCCGCGGTCGAACTGCATGCCTTCGACGACATCGAGTTCGGTTTCCAGCGACTTGGCTTCCTCAACCGTGATGACGCCCTCGTTGCCGACCTTCTTCATGGCGTCGGAGAGGAACTTGCCGATCTCGGCGTCGCCGTTGGCGGAGATGGTGCCGACCTGGGCGATTTCCTCGTTCGAGGTGACCTTCTTGGAGTTCTTGACGAGGTCGGCGACAACGGCTTCCACCGCCATGTCGATACCGCGCTTCAGGTCCATCGGGTTCATGCCGGCGGCAACCGACTTGGCGCCTTCACGGACGATCGCAGCCGCCAGAACGGTGGCGGTGGTGGTGCCGTCGCCGGCAGCGTCGGCCGACTTGGAGGCGACTTCGCGCACCATCTGGGCGCCCATGTTCTCGAACTTGTCCTCAAGCTCGATTTCCTTGGCGACGGTGACGCCGTCCTTGGTGATGCGGGGCGCGCCGAACGACTTGTCGAGCACGACGTTGCGGCCCTTGGGGCCCAGCGTCACCTTGACGGCGTTGGCGAGGATGTCGACGCCGCGCAGCATGCGATCGCGGGCATCGACGCCGAATTTGACTTCTTTAGCTGACATATTTTGCTTCCTTGAAATCGATGGGGGGAAAAGGCGCTTACGCGGCCTTCTTCTTCGTGGCGGGAACGTCGGTGAGGACGCCCATGATGTCGCTTTCCTTCATGATCAGGAGCTCTTCGCCATCGAGCTTGACCTCGGTGCCGGACCACTT
>Ga0302320_10007296_pt1 | contig 24355 bp, 13 predicted proteins | sample Bog_T0_3_FD_202130 | JGI IMG/M metagenome (GOLD analysis project Ga0302320, IMG submission 202130) | Peat permafrost microbial communities from Stordalen Mire near Abisko, Sweden - Bog_T0_3 | ecosystem: Environmental > Terrestrial > Soil > Wetlands > Peat | place: Sweden: Abisko, Stordalen Mire...
CGCCAAGCTCAATTATCCCGTGGGCTTCGCCTATGACTCCAGCGGCAACCTCTTCGTTGCAGACGGACAGAATTACGTCGTCCGCAGGATCGACCACGTCACCCAGGACATCAGTGTCTTCGCAGGCACCAGCGGAACCTTTGGCGACTCGCTCGGCGGCGGCGTTGCAACCAGCGCACAACTCGGCATACTCGCCGGGCTGGTCATCGATACCAGCAACAATGTCTACGTTTCCGACCGCTCCAACAACCTGGTGTGGAAGATCACTCCGGGCGGGGCGATTTCGGTCTACGCGGGCGGAGGTAGCAGCGGTCTGGGCGACGGCGGTCCAGCCACGTCGGGCAAACTCAACAACCCCTGGGCCCTGGGCATCGACGCCAGCAACAATATCTATATCTCCGATAGCTATAACGACCTCATCCGCGTAGTCAATCACTCCACCAATATCATTACAACGTTCGCCGGAGTCGTCGCCGATGCAGCAGGCGGCTTCGGCAGTTGCAGTGCGGGAAGTCTGTATTCCACCAGCACTCCGCCTTATACGCCCACCCAGGCGCACCTGTGCTTTCCCCAAGGCATAGCCTTTGACTCCTCGGGAAATGCCTATATCGTCGACATCTCGAACCACGTCGTACACGTGGTCAACAGTTCCACCGGCTACATCTCGACCTATGCCGGTGGGGGCGCACAACCGGCCTCGGTCAATGGCATTCCCGCGACCAGCGCGTCCTTGTCCCCCTCAGGCGTCTATGTGGATCCCGCCAACCGCGTCTACATTGCCGATAGCAGCGGTAGCTTGGTCCGCGTCGTCGATTCTTCGGGAAACATCAATACCGTCTTCGGCAACGGATTCGAGGGCATGGTTGGCTCCATCGGCTTGCCCGATACCGGAGCTACAGTCAACAACGTCGGCCCGGCGGACGGGATCGACGATATGGCGATGGATCCCTACGGAAACCTCATTGCCTCCGACAGTTCAGAGGCAGGATCGAAGCGTCTCGGTGAGTGGCAGCGTCGCAGGGATGGCCGTACCCCGGCGTGGGGGCAGGCGGGTTGTATCTGGTTCGGCCTCCTTTCTTCCGAAGAGACTTGGTCAGGGACAGCCGTTGTAGTGTATATTTTCCGCAACTGCCTGTTGCATCTGCGGATTTTCAGTGGACAAGCTAGCCCGACCTCCTCGCACGAGCACGTGATTTGCCATCGCAACGACCGTCACCCTACTCTTGTCTACAGCTCGGCGGCGGAGGTTCTTATCCCGACGAAGGCAAGCCGGTTCGTTTCTGACCGCCATAGTTATGGATTAAACAGCGCGTTTAACGAACTATCAGTACCTGCCAGGTCCCACCCGTCTCAAGCATCAGAGTCGCGCGTTGCAACGATCCGATAGCCTTGAATCCGTAGCAGCCTGCGGCTAGCGAGTGCCATTTCGAGGACGCCGCCAAAGATGGATTTGTGGTTTCACGGCAGGAAGCTGACGCCGGGTTCGTTTGGCGGAAAGCGCTCCCAAAAGGTTGCTTCAGCTTAATGTTCGACATAGGCATCTCCAGGAGAAAACGGTGACTCGCAAACTGTTACGTTCTTCCGTCTTCGTTGCGCTGGCCGTTGGGATGGCCATGTCTGTCAGGGCACATGCTCAGGCCACCCAGCATTTTGGCAGCCAGGCCGTGGTGATCACCGGTACAGGGACCCAGTCGTTTACCGCCATGGCGTCAGATGCGAGCGGCAACCTGTACATCTCCGACGAGAACAGCAGTCTCGTTTACAAGGAGACTCTGTCGGGCGGGACCTATACCCAGAGCATCGTCGCGGTGGACGGCTACACCACCAGCGGCGGTGTAAAGAATCCGCTGGGTGTCGCCGTGGACAGCAACGGAAACGTGTACATCTCGGACCTGACCAACGACCGGCTGTTGAAGGAAACGCCGGCCGGCGGCGGCACCTATACGCAGTCGGTCGTCATGCAGAACTCCGGCGGGAACTTTGTGAATCCGAATGCCCTGGCGATCGACAGCAGCGGAGACGTCTTCATCGTGGCCCAGTCCTACAATATTGCGACGTCCTCCTACGTCTACCACGTGTTCGAGTTCACGCCGGGCAGCGGCGGGACGTATACCCAGAGCACCCTGTCATTCGCCGGCCTGGAGGACCCGTCCGGCCTGGCCATCGATAGTTCGAACAACCTGTATATCGACGACTCCGGCTATCCGCGGGTGGTGAAGGAGACGCTGTCGGGCGGCACATATACCCAGAGCGTCGTAGTAGACGACAGCGTCTTCAACTGGCTCGACCAGAGCGGCTACATCGCCGTGGACAAGAATGGCGATGTCTTTGTCGTCAATGGCGGTCCGTTTGGCTACGACGCTGAAACGGTGGTGGAGGCGGTGCCGATCGGCGGCAGCTACCACTTCAGGCTGATTGGAGGGGGCTTCGGCATTGGAACGAACGGCAAGTTTACTCCGACGGCCGTCACGACCGACAGCAATGGCAATTTGTTCGTCTCGGACACGCTTACCAGCGGCACCTACCAGGTCCAGGAGATCTCGACGCCGACGACGAACCTGGGGTCGGTCAACGTCGGAAGCACAAGCGCGGTGTTTACCATGCCGTTTACCTTCAGCACGGCGACCACATTCTCCCAGGCCGGGGCCGCGACCTCGGAGGGCGCGACCGGAGAGTTCGTGGATACCGGCACAGGCACGTGCGATACCAACGGCACCGCCATGTTGTATTCCGCCGGCGCAGGTTGCACGGTCAAAGTCACCTTCACGCCGAAGTACGCGGGGCTACGCCAGGGAGCGGTCCAGATCATCAATACAGCGGGAATCCTGATTGCGGAGCAGTTCATCACCGGGACCGGCATCGGCCCGCAGGCGGCGTTCGCTCCCGGCACGGTCAGCACCTTCGGCACCGGCCTGAGCACGCCGTTCAGCGTGGCGGTAGACGCCAAGGGCGTCGTCTATGTTGCGGACGGCGGAACTAACAACGAGATTTTCACGGAGACGCCTTCGGGCAGCACCTATACCCAGGCCCTTCTGGGCGGCAACCAGGCACAACAACTGCTGGTTGACGGCGTCGCGGTGGACGGCGCGGACAACGTCACCTACGACTACGCCAATAACGGCGCGCTCTACTATGTGGTGCAGTGCCAGCCCATCATCCCCGTCGGCTGCAACGGGAACATTGTGGCCGATGCGGGCGAGGGCGACGGCCTGGCCGCGCCCAAGGGCCTTGCGGCGGATAGCAACGGCAACATCTATATCGCCGATACGGGAAACAACCGTGTGGTGGAGGTGCTCTACAGCAGCGGCAGCAACTACGACCAGCCTTCCACCTGGCAGATCAACTTGGCCACGGGTTTGGCCAACCCGGCAGCGGTGGCGGTGGACGGCAGCGGCAACGTCTACATCGCCGATACCAGCAACAACCGCGTGTTGCGGGAGACACCTTCGGGGGGAGGCTTCTTCACTCAGAGCGTCGTCAGTTCCGGGCTGAGCGCTCCCGCCGGGGTTGCGGTCGATGACGTCGGCAATCTCTATATCTCCGACACGGGCAACCAGCGGGTATTGAAGGAGACCGTCTCCAGCGGCCCCACATACACGCAGAGCGTGGTGTTGAGCTCCGGCCTGGGCAGTCCGCAGGGGCTGGCGGTGGACGCAAGCGGCAACCTTTACATCGCGGACGCCACCAACAAGGTGATTGTGAAATTGACGCTGGCGACGCCGCCCAGTCTGACCTTTGCCTCCACGGCGGTGGGGTCGACCAGCAGCGACAGCCCGCAGACGGTCACGCTGGAGAATATCGGTACGGCGGCGCTGAGCTTCCCCATCCCAGGCACGGGTAACAATCCAGCCATCTCGGCAAACTTCAGTCTGAACAGCTCCGGGAGCACCGCTTGCCCGCTGCTGAGCAGTTCCTCCTCAACCGCGGGAACCCTGGCCGCCAATGCAACCTGCACCCTGCCCATCAGCTTCACGCCAACCGCCAATGGAAGCATCAGCGGTTCCCTGATCCTGACCGACAATAACCTGAATACCTCCGGCGCAACCCAGACGATCTCGCTCAGCGGCAATGGCGCTTCTAACCCGGCTGTGTCCCTGCTTCCGAACCCGGTTGCTTTCGGCAACCAGATCGTTGGCACGACCAGTTCGCCGTCAAAGGTTGTGGTGCTGATGAACACTGGCAGCGGGACCCTGTCCAACATCTCCGTCTCGGTGACCGGGACCAACGCAGGCGCGTTTGGCGAAACCAGCGCGTGCGGGACCACCTTGGCCGGGGGCGCCAGTTGCAACATCTCGGTCAACTTCACGCCGGCGACGCTGGGCGCTAACTCCGCCAATCTGAGCGTTGCCGACAATGCAACCGGCTCACCGCAGACGGTGCCCCTGACCGGGACCGGCACCGCACCTCAGGCTACGCTGAGCTCCAATCCGTTGGCCTTCCCCGCAACCCTGGTTGGAACGGCGGCGACGGCGCTGCCGATGACGTTGTCGAACCCGGGCACTGCCGCACTGACCATCACCGGCATTTCGGTGACCGGAACCAATGCCAGCAGCTTTGGGCAGTCGAACAATTGCGGTTCCTCGCTGGCAGTGGGGGCGACCTGCACGATCACGGTTTCGTTCACTCCAGGGGCCACCGGCAGCCTTACTGCCGCCATCTCGGTTGCCGACAATGCCACAGGCTCGCCGCAATCAGCCGTAGTCACCGGAACCGGAACCCTGCCGCAAGCGGTGTTGAGTCCCAACCCGCTGGCGTTCCCCAGCACGCTGGTTGGCACGGCGGCGACCACGCTGCCCATGACGCTGTCCAACCCCGGCACGGCTGCGCTGACGATCACCGGCATTTCGGTGACGGGCACCAACGCCACCAGCTTCGGCCAAACCAACAACTGCGGTACTTCGCTAGCTGCCGGAGCGACCTGCACTATCACCGTCAGCTTCACGCCGGGCTCAACCGGTAGCCTCACCGCCGCGATCTCGGTCGCGGACAATGCGGCGGGATCACCGCAGGCAGCAGCGCTCAGTGGGACTGGGATGGCACCTCAGGCCGTGCTCAGCCCGAATCCGCTGGCGTTCCCCAGCACGCTGGTCGGCACGGCGGCGACGGCCCTGCCCATGACGCTCTCCAATCCAGGCACCGCCGTGCTCACCATCACAAGCATCTCGGTGACTGGCACAAACTCCAGCAGCTTCGGCCAGAGCAATAACTGCGGCGCCTCCCTGGCCGCCGGAGCCACCTGCACCATCACCGTCACCTTCACTCCAGCCTCAGCCGCAGCCCTCTCGGCCGCGATCTCGGTCGCCGACAACGCTACAGGCTCCCCGCAATCCGCAGCCATCACCGGAACCGGAACCGCGCCGTTGATTCCTCAAGCGGTGCTGAGTCCGAATCCGCTGGCGTTCCCCAGCACAACCATCAATACCTCGGCGACACCTCTTCCCATGACGCTCTCCAACCCGGGGAACACTCCCCTCACCATCTCCAGCATCTCGATGACGGGCGCCAACACAAGCAGCTTCGGCCAGACCAATAACTGTCCCGCCTCGCTCGCTGCCGGAGCCACTTGCACCATCACCGTAACCTTCACCCCGGCCTCGGCCGCAACCTTCAACGCTGCGATCTCGGTCGCCGACAATGCCGCCGGCTCGCCGCAATCCGCCGCCATCTCTGGTATCGGTTCGGCCGGAACGTACGTTGTTAACGCCTCAACGCCAACACAAAGCATCCAGCCTGGCGCGGTTGCCCAGTTCAACCTTGTCATCGCGCCGCTCGGAGGTAGCTTCAACAACGTGGTAACGCTCTCCGCGACGGGGCTTCCGGCGGGTGCGCAGTACTCGTTCCTGCCGCCCTCGGTCACCCCCGGCAGCTCCGGGGCCACCAGCGTGTTGTCGATCCAGACCGCAACGGGACTGTCGCGTCTGGCCGCCCCAGCGCCGCACCGGCAATACCCCGTGCCTCTCTACGCCCTGCTCGCGGGTCTACCCCTGCTGGGACTTGCCGCGACTCGCCGGCGTTTCCGCGGGGCCAGTAGACGATGGATGCTGCTGGGTCTGGCGGCGCTGGCCATCCTTCCCCTGCTGGCCCTCAGTGGATGTGCCGGAGGCTACTTCGGTCCCACACCGCAGACCTTCACCGTCACCGTTGTAGGGACCAGCGGCGCGCTCCAGGAGTCCACCACCATTAGCCTGACCGTGCAGTAGGAGAATACAGATGCGCTTCGACAAAACAGTATTGCTCACCGCGTTCATCGCACTCTCGGCCACTTTCTCCGCTCAGGCGGGCGCGCAGCGGGCGCTACTGGAGACCAGCCTGGGATACAGCTTCGTTCACGCCAACGCGCCTCCCGGCCAATGCGGCTGCTTCTCCTCCAACGGCGGATATGGCTCGGTGGTGTTTAATCTGCCGCGCGGCTTAAGCCTGGTGGCGGACCTGGCCGTCGTGCATGCCGGCAGCGTCGCGAGCTCTACCCAGTCCATCACCGTATTCAACTATCTCTTTGGACCGCGTTACTCCTTCCGCGCCGCGGGACGGTTCGTGCCCTATGTTCAGGCTTTGGGCGGCGGTTCAAAAGAGTTTTCCAGCTACGCCACGCTGAACAACCCCACCGGAGCGGCCTTCAGTTTGGGGGGCGGCGTCAGCACCAACCTGAACCGCCATCTCGGCTGGACGATCCTGGAGGCGGATTGGGTCCAATCCCGACTGCCCAACGCGCAGGATAACCTGCAGAACGATCTGCGCGTCAGCAGCGCTGTTACCTTCCGCCTCGGGTCGCGGTGAACAAGCTAATACGCGTAGACCGAGTAGCAACAGGTGCGGCAGCTCCTAGAGTAGAGTCGGTTGCCGGTAACAGGCCGAGTCACTCATCGAGGCAATTGGGGATGCAATCCACACGCAGGCCAGGGTTATGGGGACTCGGTGCGGATGCTATTCTCTGTGTGGAGAACCTGGCCCGAGGAGCACACATGAATTCAGCACTTTCCGGCCAGATCGCCAGCCCTTCCGGCGATGAGTAAGGCCCAGTTGCTTGCAATCTGGGGCGAGAACCTCAGAGAGGCGCCCCTGTTTCCCGCGGAAGGACCTCATGGTCCCATTCTGGCCTATCGGATTCAGGAGCGGAGTACGGTGGACTGGCGAACACAACCCGAAAAAAGCTGCGAGAGGTCGCCAAGTCCATTGAGCCGGGCAAGCAGGCCCAGGGAAAGCGATCTTCGGGACTGGGCCAGGGTACCCGGCTCGTGCGCTCCTGGAGGGGAGTAGTCCACGAGCTGGAGGTCTCAAACAGCAGCTTTACCGAGGCCACTCTGGAAGGCAGACAGCCTCCCGATATGACACTCGATACTCTCATGGCTGATATGTCGGCGGACTGGAACCTGCAGAGAAAACAACTCGTCGCCTCTTCACCACCCAACGATGCTGGGGTATGTGCATAATCTCCAGATGGTCTCGCCATTGAGATCGGCCTCAACCCAACGGCTAAGTGGATCGCTATCCTTGCTCGAGTTCTAGCAGAACCATTGGACACGAAACAGATCTCAACTGGTCACGGAATAAACGAGCCTTCAGTCCAACGCTTAGCCGGTTATGGGAGGGGCTCAATGTCTCCGTCCTCAAAAACAGCGACCCTCTTCATCCTCGTATCTACCGTCAACTTGAAGATATCCGGCCGCGCATAATGACCCACTACGTCAAGGTCGTATTTGCCTCGGGCAATGGAACCTCGATCAAGCTCCGCCAACCGGATCGTCTCTCCGTCGAAGTTCGGCTCGATCAGAACTTTTCCCAGTGGATCGACAATGCAGGACCCGCCCCGGATCAAAACCTTTTTCGGATCATCTCCGAGGAGCGCGGCATAAGAAGGCGGATAATCGGCCTGAGTCAGATACTGGCAGGCGGAGAGCACGAAGCACCTGCCCTCAAGTGCAATGGTGCGCATGGTTGGCAGCCAAGTATCTCGATCATCCACCGTGGGAGCGCAGTACAGTTCGATGCTTTGCGCATACATGGCCATGCGCAACAGAGGCATGTAGTTCTCCCAGCAGATCACACTGCCGAGGCGGCCTATGCGAGTATCAAAGACCGGCAAGGTCGAGCCATCGCCAAATCCCCACACGACGCGCTCCAGCGCTGTCGGCATCACCTTGCGGTGCTTGCCGAGCAAGCGGCCTTCCGGTGAATACGTTGCTACGGTGCAATAAAGAGTCCCTCGGTCGCGCTCGATGACGCCGGTAACCAGATGCACTCCGTTCGCACGCGCCGCCTCTCCTATGAGTTCGCTTTCTCGGCCGCGCAACTCGATGGCACTTTCAAAATAGCGCCGGAAGTCCTCACGTCCTGCATCGCTTCTCTGTCCAAGGCGCGCACCGAAGTCCAGACCCTTGGGATATCCACCAACAAAAGCCTCGGGGAATAACACGAGGTCCGCGCCCTGTGCCGAGGCATCGCGCGTAAGATCTGCCAGCTTCTCAAGCGTTCTGGGGGTATCAAACAAGATGGGAGCCGCCTGCACCACCGCAGCTTTGATTGTCGTGTTTTCCATCGTTGGGTACCGTTTCCGAGCACAATACGACTCTTTGATTAGATTAACCTCTTCATCTCTTCATGACGATTCTCTGCTATATCGATTCATGCGATTTATAGTCACAAATTGCCAGAAATCGCGCCGGTTGTACCGGTCTCCGCGTCCCAGCACTCGACCACAACCCTTTCCTCGTCGCTCGCAACCACGTAGGCGGTCTTTGCGTCCGCGGATAGAACGGCATGGTCGAAACGGATTGTGCCCCTGCAAAAGCGACTCGCATGGCGAGAAAGCCAAGGACGGCCCACGTGATCAGGTATCTCAGTTTATGGATTGTTCTCCTCTTCGACTTAGCGATATTGATAGAACGTAACGCGCATCACGGTTGGCGGCTGAGGCGTGGTGTTACCCGCTCCTGTGCCACGGCCACCTCTGCCTTGGGCGCCCAGCGGTATCTGGGAGCCGGGCAGGTTTTTGTTGGCTTCGGCGGAGACGTCATAGCCGCGGCCCATGATATCGTCGCCGTTGACGCGGCGTTGCATGACCCAGATGCCGTTCTTGAATGCGCCGCGCTCCATGATGGCGGGCGCAGCGACCCTGGCGTTGGGGATGTCGTTTGGCATAACAACGAATGGGAATGATGCGTTGGCTGCGAAGTAATACTCATTCGGGGCGGTGTTGATAATTAGCACGAAAGGCTTGTCGAGGAAGGATAGCCCAACACTGCCGCCGCGTCCTCCACCCTGAGGCGCAGTCTGGGCGCCCCCACCAACACTGCCGCCGCGTCCTTGACCCTGAGGCGTAGCCTGGGCAGCTTCGCCGGCTGCTCCGCCACGAGTCCCTGACACGGGGGTGAAATCGAAGATATATCGGCCCATCGTAACCTTCCCGGGATTCTGCCCCGGTTCCAGTTCGATCAGTTTGATCGCATCCGGCTTGCCTTGCGCCTCGGCAATCGCGCCCGAGATCGAGTTGAGGAAGCCATACGAGCTCACAAACGAGTCATCGGAGGTCACGTTCCGGCTCCCGTCAACACCGAAGGGGGAGAAGCAAAGGAGTTTGAGTTGAGAGAAGCCCATCCAAGCGTTGTTGGCGTTCAGACCGGTTTCGGGATTCCAGGCGGGGTTGCCGTTGCGTGAGTAGGTCTTGATGATTCCGGCGTAATCCGGCAGGTAGATGTCAGGCGCCAGGATGTCGATCGCCGGCCCGCCGGCCCGCCAGATGTCGTGCACCAGCGGCTCGGGTCCGCCGCTAGGGTAGTCGCCCGCGCCGATATCGGCGGGCTGCACCAGCCAGGTGTTGACGTACATCGGGATGGGATATTCCTTTTTGCCCTGCGCCGCCACATAGCCGATGTAGCGGGAGTAGTTCCACGCCATGAAAATCTCATCCGTATGGTTGAAAAGCTCGGCGTTGGCCTGTCGCTTGGCACGATTGGGGCTGTTGGGCACTGGTGGATCATCCGCCGGACGCTGAACATTCTTGCCGAAAACTTGCTCCCAGGTGTCGCTGGTCTTGTCGCCTGCGGCGTCCCAAATCGTCTTCAGTTCCGGCAGCAGGTGGTCCTTGTTCTTCTGAAGATAGTCGGTCAGTTCCTTCGGGACCGGGCCCGCAAAGGCGGCGTTGGCGGCGGGGCCGAAGTCCCTGGTGGTGCCCATGGTGCCGACTTCATTTTCGACCTGGATTGCGATGACAGTGTGGGCCTTGTCCACCTCGCGGATGTGTTTCATGACAGCGGCGAAGGCCCTGGCGTCGGCGTTACGAGTGTTTTCGCTCAGCGTGGAGAGGATCTCAAGAGTCTTGCCCTGGCCGTTGACCACGCGCGGGAAACGGTCCTGGTTAGCCTTTACCCATAGAGGCGGGAAGTGCGACAAGCCGTTTTTCCAACTGGCCATCCAGAGGAAGACGAGCCGCACGTTGTTGGCGCGGGCGGCTTCAATCTGATAGTCGATCATCGAGAAGTCGAACTTGCCTTCTTCGGGTTCAACCAGGTCCCAGGAAACGACCGTAAGGATGGTGTTGAAATTGGCCTGCGCCAGGCGCGCGATGGTGGCCTTGGTGGCTTCGCGGTCGGACGAGGCGGTATTGGATAGTTCGCCCGCAATGCAGATGAAGGGGTGTCCATCCACAATCAGCTTGGTCATCCCGTCGCGCTTCTCCAAGTGGGGTATGTCCTTGAGGCTGACCCTGACCGGCGGCTTGTTTTCAACCGCTGCCGCTTGCAGATTCACCGTCATGAACACGGCGCACAGGGCCGGAGCCACAAAAAATACTAGACGATACTTGGGTGACATGTTTGATTCTCCGTTCTGTTTCCTGGTTTGAATTTGGAATTGCAGGTCATGACGATGGTTTGCCGATGGGAAGACCCGAGCCTAAGCGGTGACAGGCAGGTCACGTTGTGGGGTTAGCAGGAGCCGAGTCAGGCTTGTTCGTCGCGGGGCTAGCAGAGTCAGGGCTTGGAGAGCCCGTGTCGAGCTTGTCCATCAGCATGGTTCCGAGGCTTTCGAGGACCCCTTGATTGCCGCCGCCGCCAACGACCAGGATCCTGGGCATGAAAGAGGTATTGCCCACCGCGAGCGCCTTAATGGCATTCACTAGAGCCGTGGGTCCTTTGCCCAATGCCTCCACCTGTCTCTGATAGGCCTCTGCGTTGGCCAAGCCTACCGCACGAACCTCGGCTCCCCGGGCGGCGCCGGTGCGCTCGATGTAGGTGGCCTCGCCTTGGGCTTCCTTCATCCTGGCCTCGGCCCGGTTGGTCTGGATGTCCACTCCAACCTTTGACTTCGCCAGATCGACCTGCATGTCGGCGGTGCCCCGGGCCTTCTCCGTCTCGACGCGCTGGTCCTGGGCCTGCCGCTGCATCTTGAATGTTTCCACTTCCTGATGCGCGACCTCGCGCTGAGTCAGGACCGTGACCAACTGTTCGGGGTAGACAACATCCTGGATATAAACTCCCCTGGTCTCGATTTCGTACTCTGCGAGTTTTCCCTGGATGTAGTTGAAGGCTTGTTCCTGGACGTCCTGGCGCGTCTGGATGAACTTAATCGCTTCCATGCCGCCGATCTTGTCGCGAAAGAGGTTGCCAACCGCAGCCTGGAGGACCTCGTTGACCAGGTTTTCCATGGAACCAACCATGGAGATGACGCGCGGGGCCTTGGTATCCGGAACGTGGATGAGAACCTGCAGATCGATACTGAACACGAAGCCCTCATTGCTTTTGGCGATGATGGGCTCAAGGCGGGCATCCAGCCCATGAGCTCCGGTTACGTCCTTCGCCCAATCGAGCTTGAGGATTGCCGTAAGAACCAGCTTGGCATCGTAGATCCGCGGATTGATGGGGTACTTTCCAGTGCGCAGCGCTTCCTGCCAGATGCCCTGGTGGCCCGGGCGAACCAGGCTGCCGAATTTGAACCCTGAGCCGGATGTGTCCTGGGTGGGCAATCCTACGTAGGCTTTGATTACCGCGACCTGCCCCTGCTCCACCACCAGCATCGGCACCTGTTCCACGCGAACCAGGAACGGGTTGAGGTTGTACGCGCCATAAAGCAGCGGATCGTGCTGGAGTCCGATCTTTCCACCCGCCTCCAGAAACTTCTGGAAATCCTGATAGTTGTTGTGCTGGTCGTTCTTGCTGCCGAGGATCAACGCCATCAGCTGGAAATCCGTGATTCCGTCTTGCCGTTCGAACTCACTGACGTCACTGAATCCGCCGAGCCGGCTGGCGATGGCGCCAGCGGGCAAGGGCTCGCCGTCCAATGTAGTGACTACTCCGATCATGTCCAGGACTTTGCCGCTTTCGCCGGCCGGCTTGGGCGCAATGCGGGTGACGTCCAACTGCCAGGGTTCCAGGCCGAAGGCCATATAGCTCAGGCTCTTGTTGTCGGCCAGCTTCCTGTACTCGTCGGATACCGGGACGCCGAAGACCTGCGGCTTGGTGATGACCAGGAACGCCACGGGGTGGATAGGCGCCAACGTGCCGGGAGAAAGAACCGGCCTCTGAACTCCCTTCTCTCCGCCCTTCTCGACGAACCCGCGAAAGTCGGTGAAGTTGCCGAAAGCCGAATCGTACCGGCCGGACTTCGCACCGATGGGTGTGGGCTTGCCGACCTGTGCGATCACAACGCCAATCTGCCCTGCCGGCACCTGCACCCACGGGTGTTTGGTCACCGCGTAGAGCGGCAGGAACTTGAAGCGAATCCCCGGCATCAGCAGCTCGGCCTGATAGCCGGCTTCTCCTTGAAAGGCCACGGGGTTGTTGCCGGGCAGCTTCTTGCCAATTCTCTTTCGCACAAGTCCGATCTGGGTCGGGCCAATGCTGTAGAACGACCAGAGGACGACGGCAATCACGAACAACGTCAACACAACCATCAAAATAGGGCCCATCAAACCACCACTTTCCGGCACTTGCATCTACTCAACGCTGAGTCGCTTGAATTGTACCCCTCGCGCTGGGAATACAAAATTTCTGCTGAGTTTCCAGTCGATAAAAGGATTCCTGCCAGAGGCATGACACAATCTTGGCGCTGCCGCGAGGATTGGAGCCAGTCGCCGGGGCGGGAGAGTGGGTAGTGAAGTTCGGGCGAGCGAACTTGCCGTTGTGGCGGGAATGCCAGTAGGGTTTGGGTTACAGTGTGCTATGGATCCGGACCGCGCACTCGCGATCTCTACACGCAGGGCAGACTGACTACGGAGTCTGGTAATTCTCCTGGATGAGCACGGAGTTCAAACTCATCAAGGCATGTCAAGAAATCAGGGCATCCTTGGATGGACAGAAGAGGCATCCGACACCGTTTTCGTGCGGTTGATTCCGAACTTTCGCTATACTTCTCACGAACTGACGGGGTTCCCTGGGAACGGTCTCTTGGATATGGCTTTGCCAAGTAAAGACGTGCTGTGCCGCTTGGGGACGTTGCTGCTCGCGCTGGTTGCGGTCCCCGCGGTGGGCTTCGGTCAGACGAACACACCGCTAAGTTCGCCGCCCGATGCGCCGCTCAATCGACCACTACAGGAACAGCGGAATGCGGGAGAAGCGGCGACATACACGATGCAGGTGACCACCCGCGAGGTTGTGGTGGAAGTGGTAGCGACCGGAAGCCATGGTATCGCAATTACCGACCTGAAGCAGGGTGAGTTCCAGGTATTTCAGGTGGCGGCGCATGGGCGCAAGGTGGAGCAGCGCATCGCTGCGGTTCACCGTATGGATTTGGAGCAGACGCGCACAACCAGTGCCACAGATGCGAACGATTACCTCGTGGCAATTGGCAAGACCTGCGCAACACGAACCACGCCGTACTACGCTGTGGCATTCCATCCCAGCGCCGAGGGCGGGACAAGCGGAAATCACGAGATTGTCGTGACGACGAGCCGAGAACACATCAAATTGGCCTTCCGGCATCGCTATTACATCGGCGTAACGGCTCCTCTGGCGGCGCCACTCTACAAGACGGCGATGCAGGCTGACGAAGCACTGAAGCAAGCGGCGTGCTACCACGGGGACACGCCCGATGCGTTTAATCTGAGCGGCCGAATGCTTGATACCGGAGACATCGAAGGCGTGCATTTCTCGGTCGTGATCTCTGCGGACTCGCTTGCCTTTACCTCGCTGTCGGACACGCCGCGGCACGCACAGTTCGATTACGGCATCTGCACATTCAACGCGGCGGGCGCACCGCTGCATTACCTGCATACCGATGAGGACCGCGTGCTTACGGTGGGGCAGTATGCGCAGACGCTGTCGCGCGGATTTCAAAAGCTGATTGCGTTTCGCAGAAGCGGTGACCCTGTCTTTGCGCGGTTTGTAGTGCGGGATCGGCAGTTTGGCAACCTCGGCTCGGTAGGCGTAGTCATTCCGCCGGTACCGGCCAACCTGCTGCAGCCAGAGGAGCGTGCGACCGGCGGAGCGATCCCTGTGGGAAGCGCCGTGCGTCTCACTGACGAGAATGGGAACGGTCCGATCAGTTCGTTTGGGCTGCCGGTGCCACGGGCGGGAGCGCTGTGCGGCGACGTGTACGAGATTCCGGCGGGCAGCTCGGCGCTGCCGGAGTTCTGGAAGATGGAGCCAGTCGGCGCGCTGTATACGGACACGCTCGACGTGCAACCGCAACACATCACGGGAACCATCGGCATCCCGGGGGTAACAACGCGGACGGCCTGGTTCGCAATCGACTACTGGGGCACGTTCTGGGTGACGAGACCAGGCAACTACGCCTTTTGGATGCAGTCGGACGACGGCTCGAAGCTTTACATCGATGAGGACACTGTGATCAATCTCGATTGGGTTCACAACTCTGCCAACGGTTTTGCCACCGGCCAGGTGAAGCTGGAGGCCGGGCCGCATACGATTCACGTGCCGTACTTCCAGGGGCCTCCGGATTCGGTGTCGTTGGTGCTGCGGGTGCGGTCGCCTGGCGAGGCTGACTACAAGCCCTTCGATGTGCAGGATTTTCCGCCGCAGTCGCAGGCAACGCCACCGGGACCGCCGCGAGCACCGAGGTAAGTAAGAGCAGGATGACCTCGCTCCACGGCATCGCGTGCAGGTGGGCATAGACCCCAATCAGAAGGATGAAACCGGTGTTGGAGATCGCCAGGTTGCGCACGATCCGAAGCACAGCCTTCTGTTGGGTACTGACCACATGGGCAGTTTGAATCAGCTCCGCCGTGCGGCCAAACTTGGTATGGGCGCACGTGGCGGTCACCCTGGCCGTCGCTTCGCCCCGCCGTACCGGTGCACCGGCACAGGTGTCGGCGCCGGCGCCGGCTTCCACCGGCAAGGATTCGCCAGTAGGCATCGACTGATCCAGCAGGACGGCCCATCCAGCAAATACACGTCCGCCGCAACCCACTCCGCGCAAGCCGAGACTTCAAGGCGGCAAGCGTCGCCTGGGCGCGGCCCTCCTGGAAGTAAGCCAAAGCCGCATTGAAGACCAGCAGCCCCGCAATCACCCCTGCCTCGCAGTACTTGTGCCGCACCACTTGGAACACAATGGCGGCTTCGAACAGCCAAGGGACAGGCGCCCAGAATTTGGCCAACCCATCCCGAAGTGGATGCGCCGATGTGTCCGGCATTGCGCTCGGTCCGTCTCTTTCGAAACGGCTGCGAGCATCATCGCTGCTTAGCCCATCGGCAGAAACGCTCGGAACTGTCGTCGTAGGCGGGGTAGGCAGTTCGCTGGATCACTCTCTGTGCAAGCGCTTCATTGGCGGGCCCTTGGACTTGCCGCATCGAGAGACTTCATTTTGTCAGATCGAGGATCTCGACGTGATATGGCGCGAGCAGAGAGCCGGTTGCATGATCGACAGCGGCACGTGCTACTTGATAGTTGATCTGCGTCTGCAACAGGTCCAGGTTCGCCTGCGCGAGCCGTGATTGCGCATCGAGGACAAAGAAGTTGGTCTCCGCGCCGAGCTCGTACTTGCGTTGCTCCGCGGCAAGGGTCTTTTGGGCAAGATCGTAGGAGATTTTGCCCGCCTCAAGGGTCTTCTTCGCTTCTTCCAGTTGCTCGACCGCATCCGTCACTTGCCGCGTGACCTGTTCTTTGGTCTGACGGTCCGAATAAAGATCGCGACTCCGGGATACCAGCGAGCTGCCTAGGTTCGCCTGCGCGCCTCGGTTCCTGATGGGAAGATTCAAAGTCAGAGATGCGCCGTAGCCGGGAAAGCCGAACTGATAGAGCTGACTGAAGGACGATCCGAATCCACCATGCGAGACCAGTGCACCCGTGTTGAGGTCGTATTGATTGCCTCCCAGGCCGGTGCTTTGATAGAAGCCAGTGAGTGAGAGGCTGGGGAGAAGTTGACTTTTCGCAAGACGGATGCTGGTTTCGTCGTTCTGCAGCGCATACCCGTTGGCTGCGACCTCCGGACGTCCCACCAGCGCGCTTTGCAAGGCGTCGTCCATATTGATCGAAGCCAGATCTTCGTGCGGCTCGGGCTTCTCTGTGAGGTCCAGATTGAGTGCGTGAATTGCGGGGTCCTGGTCGGCTCCGATGGTCAGCCGCAGGTCCTCTTCCACCTGCTTCAATGTGTATTCTCCCTGGATCGCCTGCAGGTTGCGCGAAGCGACCTCCGCCTGCGACCGGTAGATATCGAGTGGCGGGAGCGCTCCAAGTTCGAGAGCCCGCTTGTCGCGCTGGTAACTTGCCTCGGCCAGACTCAGTGACTGTTGTTCCACTTCGAGATTCTCTCGCGCCTGGACGACTGCCCAGTATTGCGTGACGACTTGAAAGATCGCATCGTTCACCTGCGCGTCGAAGTTGGCGCGGGACTGTTGCAGGTTGCGGCGAGCGATGATCAGCGGGGCGGTGTTCGCGAATACGCCGGCGCTGCGTAACAGCGGCTGGGTGAATTGAAAGCTGAGCAGGGAGTCAAAGTACGGATTGAAAAAGTTGAATGAATCGTTGGTCGAATTCTTGGTGCTGGAGATTGTCCCGGCGATGCTTGTGCCAGTTTTGAATAGCTCCGAGTAGCTGATCTGGCCCAACTGGGTGAGCGAGTTCAGCGCGGCGCTGTTGGTCTGCCCAATGCCCTGGAGTTCGCTGCTTCCGGGAGTTGAGTTGCGATTGACGTTGGCGATGGCTTGCAGCAGCGGGTCGAAGGGCTGGTGCGCTCCCAGAAGCACAAACTTCTGCGCTTCGATCTGGGTTTCCTGGATGCGGATGTTGCTATTGTTTGCAAGAGCGAGTCGCACGGCATCATTCAGGCTGATGCTCAGGGCGGCATTCTTCTTAAAGTCCGAGATATGCTGCGGAGGCGATAGCTTTCCCGAGGCAACTTGCGGAGTCAGGAACCTGTGGTAGCTCTCAGGCGACTGGGCGCCGGCGGTGAGCCCGACGATCGGAAGAAGACACAGTAGAAGATTGAATAAATCCTTGCGGCCCATCACGTTCATCGAGACTCTCCAGCCCTGGTGCAACATTCGAAAACTTTGGATCTGTGACACACGCGGAAGAATCACTGGTTGATGCTATCTCTTCTCACTCGTAGCGAATCGCTTCGACTGGATCCAACCGGGCCGCCTTCATCGCCGGATAGATGCCGAAGACAAGACCGACACTGATTGAAACGAGAAATGCAAGCGCGATGGAACTCGCGGTCACGATGGTCGACCATCCAGCCAGCAGCGCAATCAGGCGCGACATCAGAAACCCGAAGATGATGCCGACGCTCCCGCCGGCAAACGATATGGTTGTTGCTTCCACAACAAACTGGCGGACAATATCGGATTGCTTCGCGCCCACGGCTCGCCTGAGGCCGATCTCTCGCGTCCGTTCCGACACGCTGGCCAGCATGATGTTCATGATGCCTATGCCGCCAACGACGAGCGAAATGGAGGCAATCGCGACCATAACGGCATTGAACAGATTTTCTGTGCGCTTCTGTTCGGCGAGCAACTCAGCCGGCACGATCACGCTGAAGTCGCTTGCCCCGCGGTGAGACGAATCGAGAATCGCCCTTACGACACGCGCCGCCGAGCCCATGTCGGCACTCGGGGTGAGATTGATATAGATCCCGTCGATCTCGTCGCGGACGTCGCTATAACTATCTTCCAGCCGAAGGATCGAGGCATTCAGCGGGACGTAGATGAGGTTGTTCGAATCGACGGATGTACCACCGGACGCCTGCGATGGCGAGCTGAGTTGAGGACTGACCACACCAATCACGCGAAACCACTGGTCATTGACCTTGACGTAGTTGCCAATGGGATTCGATTCGCCGAACATGCTCCAACGGGCCAGTGTGCCGAGCACGCAGACCGCAGCCCCGCGGTCCTCCTCGTCCTGACTGTAGAAGCGTCCGTCCAGCAGGTGCAGTCCGGCAATGCGCTGGTACGACGGCTCAACGCCGTAGACGGTTGGCAGATCCTGCTGGGACTTGGGAATTGTCTTGGTCGGCGTCATGCGCTTGCGCGGCGTCGACGCGGCAACGTCGCCAATGTCACTCAGGATCACCCGGTAGTCTTCGAAGGTAAGGCCAGGCGATATCTTGCGAATCTTCTGGTGGGCCTGCCACTCGGTTGTCTCCTTGGCCTCGACGATCAGGTTACGCACGCCCATCTGCTCGATCAGGGCCATCACCTTCTGCCTGGCGCCGGCGCCGATGGAAAGCATTGCCACTACGGCGGCCACGCCGAAGATCATGCCAAGCATGGTCAGCAGAGAACGGAGCCCATGCGCAAGCAGGTTCTGCATGCCCAGTTGGGCATCTCTCGCCCACTGCTGATAGCCGCGGTACAAGATCCCTGGGATCAGAGACGGCATCTTCCGCATCAGGGAGCCCCCGCGTCGGACGGCGTCTGGCCGGTTGCCGCATTAGCCGAATTTTGCAGCACCGTCGGATCGACCAGCGCTACCCGTGTGCCCTGGACGATGCCTTCCACAATCGACCTGATCTCACTCTGGCCATCGATACTGACCGGACGCTGTTCATATCCGCTACCGGTGTCCACGTAAACGAAGCGTTTACCGTCCTTCAGGAATACCGCCTGGCGGGGAAGGTAGAGCACGTTCTTTTTCTTCTCTCCCAGGAAGAGAATATGCGCGGTGAATCCAGCATGAAGTCGCGGATCGATCTCCGTGAGTTCGATAGTAGCCTCAACCCCATCGCCGCTGCCATCGTCGAAGAACTGCGATCTCGACATTCCGCCAACCGTCTTCACTTTTCCGTGGAACGTGCGGCCGGGCATCGCATCGAAGACGATCTCGACGGCCTCACCCACTACGACCCCGCTGCTGTTGCGCTCGCTTAGCTTGCAGCCGAGTTCGAGGCCCATCGGATCGACGATCTGAGCGATGGCGCTGCCCGGATTTGCCAGATCTCCAGGATGGAAGTCGGGCACTGCCATCCCGGTAAAAAAGAAGTCGGTCGGCGGATTCTTCTGGATGGAGACCATCCCATCCATCGGCGCGGCTACCCTCATCTTATCGATGCTTTGCTGCGCCTGGTCCATCGCCAACTTTGCCTTGTTGTACTTCTCCTTTGCCAGATAGATCGCAGCCTGACCGGATTCGGTGTGCGACTGAATATCCTTTTCGAGCTCGGCCTGGACGCGCTGCGCCTGCTGCAGTGCGAGCTCATTCTTCTTGGCATCGATCGAACTCACGATCTCATTCTTCTGCACGTCCAGCTCTGCCTGCCGCACGTCGTAGCGTGCCTTCAACGCGGCCACTTTATCCTGCGCCTCCAGAACCGCAGCATCCGCATTCGCCTTGGTAATCTCCTGTTCGGCCTGCAGCAGTTCGGATCGGCTCTGATCCAGTTTGTAGCGCTGTTCTCCGGGATCGAACTCGATTACGATGTCGCCTTTCTTTACCGGCGAACTCGTGGGCAAAAGCTTCGTGATCTCGAGTGATCCGCCTCCAACCGAGGGAGCGGTAAGCATCACTACGTGGCTCGCCCGCAACTCCCCCGTGGCGTGAACGTCGATATCGACGTCTCCCAACTGAACGACCGCCTCCGGAACGTTGTCCGAGGCCGTTCGCATCTGAGGTTTTGTGGAAAGCCCCGAAGACCGCCTGGAAGCAAGCAGGATCGCGCCTCCCGCTACTACCAACGTCAACGCGGACCAGCCAGCTGCTGAGCGCCATCTCATTGAGCTTCCATCACTCCTTCACCGTGGGATCTTTCAGAGCCACGCGGTCGCCCGGATGCAGTCCGCTGGCCACAAGAATCCGGTCGCGGCTGGTACGGCCGACGGTAATTGATTGCTCACGAAACTTTGAACCGTCCCATACGTAAGCCAACGTCTGGCCCGACTTCTGAAACATGGCCTGGGTGGGGATTGTGATCGCGTCCGGAACGCGATCCACCACTACGGTGACCTGGGCAGTGAGGCCAGGCTTCAGACGGGGGTCTTGTTGGTCCAGCGCAATTTGCAGGTTGAAGTTGAGCGGAAAAGGCCAATCGCCGGAGAAGTCCAGACTGGCAATCGTTCCAATCTGCTCCACGCTTCCAGTGAATTGCCGATCCGGGATCGCGTCGAACTGCACCGTTACCTTCTGCTTCAACGCGAGGCGTCCGCGTTCGGTCTCGTCCACCCGTCCGGTTATGCGCAACGAAGAATCGTCGGGAAGCTCGGCAATAGGCGCACCGGGCCACACTGTCTCCCCTGGCTTGAAGGGTGTCTGATCGCCTGCGTGCCAGACTGCGACCAGGCTGACCATACCGCTGGACGGCGCGTTCAACGTCATGCTCGCCAGCGCCCTTTCTGCACTATCCGAGTCGTAAGTCGCTTTCTTGCTGGCCTGCGTCTTATTCGCCACCGCAGAACGGTCCAGCGCCTGGTCAGCTTTTAGTTTCACCTGCATCTCGTTTAGCTTTTGCTCGGCATCCGCCAGCTTGAGGTTTGCTTCGGAGCCTTCAATCTTGGACACAATCTCCTGCTTGCTCGCTTCCAGCTTCGCCGTCTCCACATCGAACTGCGCCTTGGATACCGAGGTCAAGTCTTCTTCTTCTTTCAAGACATCCTGCGCCCGTTCCTGTTCGATCTCCGCCTGTGCCGACTTCAACGTCGATTGGTACTGCGCCAGTTCCTGCTCCTTCTTCGACTTGTCGAACTCGACGACCATCTCGCCCTGGTTCACATGGGAACCGTTCGCAACAATCTTCAGTATTTCGAGATCGCCAGCCTCGGCTGGAGCAGAGATCGTCACCGACCGCATCGCCTTTACCTGCCCGCGGAACTGCAGAACCTCGAGGAACTCATCGCGCTTGACCTGGAAGGTGGGCGCGTCCGGCGCACGCTTCCCCATTCGCGTGTAGCCTAGGATGGCTCCGCATCCTGCGAGCAGAGTAGCCGCCAAAATAGGCACTTTGCCGGACATTCGCTTACGGAGTTCGCTCATCGGGCGGTTCCACCGGCGGGGGTGTTGTCTCGTACCGGCTGCACATCCACGGCGGCCGAGAGGTCGGGCATTAACCTTGGATCGTGACCTTCGATCGAGAAGACAGCGGAAAACGTCCGAATTCTGTTCGAGAAGTCACCACTGCGCCCCATGGGGCCGATGTTCTCCAGCTTCCCCGGAAAAGTAAGGCCGGGATAAGCATCCAGATGTACCAACGCGCTCTGGCCGATCTTCAGGCCCAGTAGATCCTCCTGGTTGACTGGGACCTGGACCTCCATGCGCGAAGGATCGACCACCTGCATAAAGGCGACCCCGGAGCGCACCTGATCTCCCTCCTGGACTTCACCCATGCTTCCCTGTTTCCAGATGGTGTTGAGTACCACAATGCCGTCGAGCGGCGAACGTACCTCGAGGAGCGCCGCGTTGGCCTGGGCGTGCTCCATTGTCTCCTGGTTGCGTTCCAACTGAATCTGCAAAATGCGAATGGAGGCTTGCGCGGCCGTGCGCTTGAGATCGAAGGTTTGCTTTAGCTGGGCCAGCGTCGCTTTGGCCTCATCGAGATTCTCTTGTGCCTTCTCGCTATCGATGCGCGAGAGTATCTCGACCTTCTGGATCTCGAGCTCGGCTTTGCCAAGATTGTCTTCCGCGACCTTCATCTCGGTCTCATCCTTTGCGCGGGCCGCCTCTTCGTTCTGTTGCGCAGCGGCAACCTTGTTGGTCAGATCGCTGGCGGTCGCCTGCTTGTCCAGAAAATCCCGCAACTGCGCCTGGCGATCAAACTCAACCAGAAAATCGCCGCGCTTGACTACGGTTCCCGCCGGGGTCAGCTTCACGATCGTCAGCGTTCCGAATTTTTCGCCGGCGAGCAGGGGCGTCTGAATGGCGCGCTTCTCAATGGCCTCGGTCATCCCCTTCAGACGAAGCGACTGGGGAACCACGCCCGAACTGCCGGCCGCGGTGAGGTCGCCTCCATTCTGCACTACCCTCTTCCCGTGTAGAAACAGCGCAGACGCAACCACCAGGATGCAGAGGATGGCTGCGATAATCCAGACGCCCCATCCTCCCGGCCACATCTGCCGTCGGCTGCCGATGTCTCTGTCAGCTCCGGAATCGGCGAGTGCATCGGGTTCGACTTCCAACCGATAAACTGCCCTGATTGCCTGGGAGCCTGCCGGTTCCAGCCCGGGGCGACTCAGCCAGTTCGCTGAATGCGACTCCCAGCCCGGTGTGAGTGTCACCCGCAAGCTTACCCCCATACCGACGGCCCAAAACATTTAAACCTGAGGATGCAATAGTAAACCTCGTCCGCTACATCGGTCACGACGCTCGAAAGGGTCTCGGGGAGAAGTTCGTGCGATCCCAGGTCTCAGAATCGAGACCATGGGGCACCCGGGTACTGGTCAAGTTTGGACTTGACCAGTACCGGCACCCGGCTCGAATGGACATTCGGCATGGACACAGCCTATCTTTGTCCACGAAGCACTTCGTCAGACCGCAGGAACGAAAATCGAAGGGCGCTGAGCTCTGAAACGAAACCAGTTTTCGCTCCGGTGAAACTATCATCGATGAAGGCGGGCTGCTTGTATAAGAACGCCATAGTTCGTGTTCCGGGCAAGAATTTTGCCGATGGCATCACCGCGGCCGGCCTGGGAACTCCGCAATATAGCAAAGCGCTTCGGCAGCACGCACGCTATTGCGAAGCCCTGCGGGAATGCGGCGTTGCCATTACAACTTTGGGTGCCGATCTCCGCTATCCCGACTCAACCTTTGTGGAAGACACAGCCGTGGTGAGTTCACGGAGCGCGATTTTGACTCGTCCTGGAGCGCGGAGCCGCGAGGGCGAGGTTGCCGCGATCAAGGAGACGATCGAGAGCCTCTTTCCATCTGTGAATCGGATTTGTGCGCCTGGCAATCTGGACGGAGGCGACGTCTGCGAGGCTGAGGGCCATTTTTTTATCGGCCTCTCGAAGCGCACGAATGAAGAAGGGGCGAGACAACTGGCCACGCATCTCACCGGTCAAGGTTACACCTGTTCCTTGGTCGATGTTCAGGGCATGACCGGCATTCTTCACCTGAAGAGTGGTATCTCCTGGGTCGGCAATCGCACCTTCGTCGCGATTGAAGAGATAGCACGGAATACGGCCTTTGCCGGCTACGAATTCATCCGAGCGTCAGCCGGAGAGAGTAATGCAGCCAACTGCGTGCGTGTGAACGATCGCGTGCTGGTCGCCGCTGGAAACCCACGTCTCACGGCTGAACTGGTTGAACATGGGTTCAATCCGCTGGTGCTCGATATATCGGAGTTCCAAAAGATGGACGGCGGCCTCAGTTGTCTATCTCTGCGTTTCTGACAGAGGCTGCGCCTGCTGAGCGGATGCGGAATTGCCACGCTACTGGCCGCGGGCCTCGAAGGCAGTCATCATGGCCGCCTTTCGCTGGTCAGACACCGTAAACAAGTTGTCGGGGTAACGGCGGTACATGCGCATGTGGCTGTAGATCTCGTCCGCCTGGGTGTCGTTCAGCGCGAATCCGGCAAGGTATTGCAAGCGCAGGTTGTCGTCGCGGTTAATCTCCGCGTCCACAAGCCATGGCTTCAGATCGGACGCCTGGCCGACGTACGTGCCGAGCAGTTGGATAGCGGAAGCAAACCCCACTTCGCGCAGCGATTGCGCTACAGCCTGGTAAGCAGGTTGCTCCAGGCGATCCTCCATCGCATCCACGTCGATCCCCATCGGACCGTTCCGGCCCAGCATCACCAGGTCATAACCGCCGCCGTTGTCTTCGTTGGCGAAGATGGCGCCGTCGGGGAACACAGTGAAAAAGGTCGCGATCTCGCTCCTGACCGTGTCCATGTCGGTCTCGTAAAGCGGAACCCACTGCGTCACCACGCCGCCGGGGTTCAGTCGACTTTTCACCATTTCGAAGTACTCCCGGGAATACAGCATCGCGCTGCCCTTCACAAACGGGTGGATGGGGTCCGAGGTGATAATGTCGAACT
>Ga0302320_10007298_pt1 | contig 24354 bp, 29 predicted proteins | sample Bog_T0_3_FD_202130 | JGI IMG/M metagenome (GOLD analysis project Ga0302320, IMG submission 202130) | Peat permafrost microbial communities from Stordalen Mire near Abisko, Sweden - Bog_T0_3 | ecosystem: Environmental > Terrestrial > Soil > Wetlands > Peat | place: Sweden: Abisko, Stordalen Mire...
GGCGAACCGAAGGCGGGGACGAAGGAGAAGATTGCGATTTTGGAGAGCGTGATTCGCGATGCGCCGAATGATAGCGCGGCGCACCATTATTGGATTCATGCGCAGGAGCCGGGGAATCATCCTGAGAATGCCTTGAAGAGCGCGGCGTTGCTGGCGAGTCTGGCGCCGAACTCGGGACACATGGTGCACATGCCGGGACATATTTTCTATCGGACGGGGAATTATGCGGAGGCGGAGAAGTGGTTTGCCGCATCGACAGAAGCGGATGAGCGGTACATGCGCGAGCAGCATGTTGGGCCTGACGACGATTGGAATTATGTGCACAACATGATGTATGGGATTGCGAACCTGATGGAGGAAGGCAAGCTGACGGAGGCGAATGCGTTGAGCGATCACCTGAGCGCGGCGCGGGGGAAGCTGTCGGCTACTTTGTATATCTGGTCGGCGCGGGACCAGATGGCGCGGATTAGTTTGCGGCTGCCGGTTGCGCTGCGGGTAGGGGACTGGGACGCGGCGCTGACGATGCTGGGGCAGGCGAATCTTGGCGAGGGTGCGAAGACGGAGAACCTGCGGTTTCTGGCGGCGGAGCTGAGTGACTATGCGCGGGGGATGAAGGCGCTGGATGCGGGGGATGTGGAGGCGGCACAGACGGAAAGCGCGGCCATGGATGCGGGGTTGTGGCGGAGCGAGAAAGATGCTGCGGGGAAAGACAAGGCGGGGAAGGATGCGGATGCGGCGAAGAGCAACGACAAGAAAGATGACGCTAAAAAAGACGATGCGAAGAAGGATGATGCGCCGATGACGCCGGTGATGCCGGATGCGAGCGCGGAGCCGCTGATGAAGTGTTTGAGTATTGCGTCGCTGGAACTGCGGGCGGGCGTGCTGGTGGGGCAGGGCAAGCTGGATGCGGCTAAGAAGCTGTATGCGACGGCGACGGAGGAAGACAAGAAGGCTGGGTATCATGAGCCTCCGTTTTATTTTAGGCCGGTGGGAGAGAACGAGGCGGCGGCGCTTATTCGAGCGAAGGATTATGCGGGGGCGAAGGCGGCGTATGAGGAGGCGCTGAAGGATCGACCGAACTCAGGATTTGGATTGTATGGGCTGGCGCGGGTTGCGGAGTTGCAGGGCGATGCGGCTGGAGCGAAGACCGGGTATGCGGCGTTTTTGAAGGAGTGGACTACGGCGGATGCGGGGTTGCCGGAGTTGGCGCATGCGCGGAGTGTGGTGGGGGAAAGCGCTAACGGGACGCGGTGAAGATGAAGAAGAGCATAAAGAGCTATAGATAGGTGGAGCTATCCCACCTTAACCGCGATGGAGCCGCGGCGAAGGTGGGGCACCCTCTTCTATTTTGGTACAAGGATGACAGGTATATGTTGGTTGAGGTGAATGACAGATATGGTTCAGTTCAGTTGAGACGATGAGGAGGCCGTGATGAGCAGAGTGCGGGTGCTGGTGGGGACGAAGAAGGGCGCGTTCATTCTTAACTCGGATGGGACGCGGAAGGATTGGAAGGTAAACGGGCCGTTCTTTGCGGGTTGGGAGATTTATCACGTGAAGGGGTCGCCTGTTGACCCGAATCGGATTTATGCGTCGCAGTCGAGTTCGTGGTCGGGGCAGGTGATGCAGCGGTCGGATGATGGCGGAGCAACGTGGGCGGCGGTGGGCAACAAGTTCGCGTATGAGGGTGTGCCCGGGACGCATCAGTGGTACGACGGGACGCCGCATCCCTGGGAGTTCAAGCGGGTGTGGCATCTGGAGCCAAGCCTGACGGATGCGGATACGGTGTATGCGGGCGTGGAGGATGCTGCGCTGTTCAAGTCGACTGATGGCGGCGCGAATTGGGAGGAGATGGCGGGGCTGCGTGGATATGGGGCGGGGCAAGACACGCATGCGCCGGCCTGGCAGCCTGGAGCAGGCGGGATGTGTTTGCACACGATCATTCTGGACCCGAGCAATGCGGAGCGGATGTATATCGCGATCTCAGCGGCGGGGGCTTTCCGGACGGACGACGGCGGGAAGAACTGGAAGCCGATCAACAAGGGACTGGTGTCTCCATTCATGCCGGATCCGAAGGCGGAGGTGGGGCACTGCGTTCACCACTTGGCTATGCATGGATCACGGCCGGAGGTGCTGTTTATGCAAAAGCACTGGGACGTTATGCGAAGCGACGACGCGGGTGATAGCTGGCACGAAGTAAGCGGGAATCTGCCGACGGATTTTGGGTTTGCGATTGACGTGCACGCGCATGAGCCGGAGACGATTTATGTTGCGCCGATCAAGAGCGACTCTGAGCATTTTCCGCTGGATGGAAAGCTGCAGGTGTGGCGGAGCAAGACGGGCGGCAACGAGTGGGAGGCGCTGACGAAGGGGCTGCCTCAACAGGACTGCTATGTCAACGTGCTGCGGGACGCGATGGCGGTGGACAAGCTGGATACATGCGGAGTGTATTTCGGAACGACGGGCGGGCAGGTGTACGCGTCAGCAGATGCGGGGGAGAACTGGGCGCCGATTGTGCGGGATTTGCCGGCGGTGCTGTCGGTGGAAGTACAGACGCTGTAAAGCAGTGGTTAGTGATTAGTGGTTAGTGAATAGCGGTTGGTGGTCCTTCAATTGAGATAGGGGACTGCGAACGGGGGCAGGCATGATTCGTGTGGTTTTGCCGCAGCATTTGCGGACGCTGGCCGGTTTGGACGCGGAGGTTTCGCTGGACGTGGATGCGCCGGTGACGGCGGGGCGCGTGCTGGATGCGCTGGAGGCGCGGCATCCGATGCTGAAGGGAACGATCCGTGAGTATGGGACGGGACAGAGACGGGCGTATATGAGGTTCTTCGCTTGCGAAGAGGATTGGTCGCATGCGGGGATGGATGCGGAGTTGCCGGCTGCGGTGGCGGAGGGGAAAGAGCCGCTGCTGATTGTTGGGGCGATTGCGGGTGGGTGAGGTATGGATATGATTACAGATATTTTTGAAACGCCATAAGAAGCTATAGATAGGTGAGGCTATCCCACGTTAACCAATTCGCAAAAGCGCGAATTGGCGAACGTGGGGCACCCGCCTTTGTCCCAATGCATTTCGCGCGGCGGGGGTGAGGTTATGCGGCCTGAACGGCAACACTGGAGGTCTGGGGGCGGATGAGCTCATCGAATACAGCGCGGTACTTGATCATCGCGGTGCGGAGCTCTTCCGTAGTGGCTTCGGCGTTGCCGGTGCGGACGGCAATGCCATTGGCCAGGCGATAGTTTTCCATGACGACCGGATAGGTGACAGAGACATCGGCTGCGCGCTGATCAAACCCGTTCTGGGGATAACCACGGGCGAGAAGGAGGGAGTTGATGAGGTCGTCGGCTTCAGTGACGGCCGTCTTGGGGTGATCTACGAAGCGGGACTGGACGCCGGCCCAATCGGCGATGAAGCGCTCGCTCTCCGCGGGGCCGAGTTCGCGGATCTTCATGGCTTCGACGCGGGATTCGCGGTCGGCCAGTTTTGCTTCAGCCTTTTGTGAGGAGCCGTGTGTAATTACGGCGCGATCGTATTCCGATCCGAAACGAGTCTTGAAGCCCGCGGTCCTGGTGTTGCGATGACGTTTGTAGAGGATCAGAACGATGAAGAGGATGACGGCGAGGCCGGCAGCGGCGAGCATGATCTGGGTATTCGTGAAGGGCAAATTCATTGCGATTCTCCTATGCGGGAAAGCCCGCAATGGTAACGAGCGGATGGTGAAGGCTTCCTGGGGAAGGGCCTATGAAAACCATCATGGGCGTCACGACGCAGGCATGATGGCTTGTTTTGCTCGCGGAGGGGAGAAAGATGGAAGAAGACAGTTCAGAGTTCGCAGTTAGAGCCTGCCGCTTCCATCCTCATTGACTCGATAAAAAGTGAAAACCCCGCTTTCGGCGGGGTTTGTGGAATGAAACGGCTGTCGAGTATTGGCGGCCAGGTTTTGGCCGGGCTCGACTTATTCGACTTTGTGGGTGGACGTGCCGCCGATTTTTACTCGCGGTGCGCTCATGTCGACGGTGCGGAGACGCAGCGTCGCGAATTGAGAGCGGTGATCGGGCACGGCATGTTCTTCACGGAAAGTCTTCGACGGAAGAAATTCGTACTCGAAGTGATAGCAGAAGTAATTGCGGAACTCGGCAGCTCGTTTGCGGCGCTTTTCAAAGTAGCGACTGACGGCGAGAACCAGGCCGAGGATGACGACGAAACCGCCGAAGAGGAGCAGGTAATTTGCAAGGTAGAGCATTGCGATCTCCTTTGTTTGTATGTCCGCAGCGGCCGAAAACCCTTGCGGTGCGCAGAAATGCGATCTTGCCCGAACAGGGGAAGCAGGCTGACAAAGACCCAATGACGTTTGAAAAGCACGGCCCTGAAGAGGGGGTGTTTTTCCGGAATTTAACGATAGGATGCGGACATTGATCTGCGGAGTTGCATAGAGCGACTCGCGGAGTTTTTCTGTAGTCGCGGGGAACCTGCGGTGGGGCAGGCGCTCGCGGCGGGCTGGCACTGGCTTGAAGCCGCCCGTTCATCGCACGGTGAAGCTGCGCGATGAACGGGGCACAGTACTCAGGAGAGCAGGGCGCTCTCAATTGTGGGAGGACAACGGGGATCCGGCGATCCCACTTATCACGATACGGCCGTGATGAATGGGGCATAGGCACATTGCATGTGCAGGGCTACCTTTATTCGTCTTTGCCGGGGCGGAGCATGAGGTGCTTAATCGCTTCGCGGGGGTCTTTGCCCTGGTTGAGGATGAGCTGCATTTGCTCGGTGATGGGCATTTCGATGTTGTGGCGGCGGGCGAGTCCGAGGGCGGCGCGGGTGGTGAAGACGCCTTCAGCGACCTTGCCGCCGAGGCTTTCAAGAACCTCAGGGAGGCTGTGGCCCTGACCGAGCGCCTGACCGACTGTCCGGTTGCGGGAGAGAGAGCCGGTGCAGGTGAGGACGAGATCGCCGACGCCGGAAAGGCCAGCAAGCGTTTCGCGGCGGCCTCCGCAGGCTACGGCGAGGCGGGTGATTTCCGCGATGCCGCGGGTGATGAGGGCGGCGGATGAGTTGTGGCCGAGGCCGACACCGGCGGCGACTCCGGCGGCGATGGCGATGACGTTTTTGAGGGCTCCGCCGAGTTCGACGCCAATGATGTCAGTGGAGGTGTATAGGCGGAGAGTCTCGGAGGAGAAGTCCTGCTGGATGCGGGTGGCGATGGCTGGGTCGGCGAAGGCGACGGTGACGGCGGTGGGCTGCGCCTGGGCTACTTCAAGGGCGAAGCTGGGGCCGCTGAAGGCGCCGATGGGAAGGACGAGGTCGTCGAACGTAAGCGGGGCCGGGGCGATGCCGGAAGAGCTGACCTGCGGTGCGTCGTCTTCGGTAAAGACTTCGAGGTTGGTGTCGTGATTGGGAGCTGCGGGGTTTGGAGCCGCCGGCGTATTGGAAGAAGCGGGAAGTGCTGTGGCTTCTTCCTCATCCTGCGGCGCGGATTGGGCGAGGCAGGCGGCGATGACCTGGGTCATGCGGAGGAAGGTGTTGTTCTCCACGCCCTTGGTGGCGCTGACGATGATTTGTCCATCGTGCAGGTAAGGGCGGATGCGGGCGATGGTGGGGCGGAGGAACTCCGACGGTATGACGGAAACGACGATTTCGGCGTCGGCGACGGAGGCGGCGTCGGCTGTGACGGCGATTTGCGACGGGAGGGGAAAGCCGGGAAGGAAGAGGATATTTTCTTTGGCGGCAATGATCTGGCGGGCTTCGTCCTCGCTGTGGGACCAGAGCGTGACATGATGGCCGCCGCGGCGGTGAAGCGAGAGGGCGATGGCTGTTCCCCATGCACCGCAACCAAGGACAACAATACGGCTCATGCGGGTCTTCTTTCTTGAGAACTTGATCCGAAACGGGATTCCTGGCCGGCGAGTAACCGGCGGATGTTCTGGTGGTGCTTGGCAAGGATGAGGAAGGCGACGGCGAACTGGACGGCGATGAAGAAGGGAGGTCGGTCCCCTTTGACGAGAAGCCACGCGAAGAAAGGGAAGCTGACGGCGCCGAGGATGGAGGCCAGAGATACGTAACGCGTGATGGCGAGGATGACCAAGAAGACGGTGATGGCTGCGATGGCTCCCCAGGGGGCGGCGACGAGGAAGACGCCGAAGCCGGTGGCTACTCCCTTGCCTCCGCGAAAACGGAGCCAGACGGGGAACATGTGGCCAAGGACAGCGAAGAGGGCGGCGAGGGATTGCATGTCGCGCAGGTTGGCTGAAGGGACGAGCATGGCGCCGACCAGGCCGCCGAGGTAGACGGCGGAGCTACCTTTGAGCACGTCAATGAAGAAGGTGGCCGCGCCCAGGCCTTTACCGCCGGCGCGTATGACGTTGGTCGCGCCGATGTTGCCGCTGCCTTTGGTGCGTATGTCCTCATGTCGAAAGAGGCGGACCAGCAGGTAGCCGGTGGGGATTGACCCGAACAGATAGGCGGCAACCGCGATCAGGATGATTGCAAAGAGCATGACGAGTCAGAGTTTACCATCAGCACCTACCGCTTGCGGCGGGGCAGGCCACCTGCGGTGGGGCAGGCGCTCGCGGGAGGCTCGCACGGGGTTGGTTGCTTCCCGCCCTCGCGCTCGACCACCCCGCGGACGAAGACCTGTCCGCGGGGACCCCGGTAAGGCGCGAGAACGGGGCACGGAGCTTCATGCATTCCATGGCGTTCGGTAGCTGGGCCAGCGCCTAGTCTGGCAGGCCCCGTTTGTGGGTTAATAAAGCTCGTCGGCGGAGGGGCCGTAGAGGGCGGGGACTTTCGCCTCTGTAAGGCGCAGGTAGATGGTGAGCTGGCCGCGGTGATGGGCGAGGTGGCTGAAGACTGCGTCGGAAATCATGATGTGGCGCGGCTGCTGCTGAACGATTCGACCGTTCATCTTGAATGCCCATGGAGTGGACAGGTGCTGGTCATTGGTGGCCGCGAGAGACCGGCGGGCACTTGCCAGGCCCGCATCGACGATGGAAAGTAACTCAGCTTTGGTGGACACGGCCCTGGTGCGAAAACCTTCGCTTGCCGGGTCGTCGATGTCGAGCTCATCGCGCTCGACCATGAGGGTGACCCAGCCGAGAATGCCGGCTACCAGGGCGGCGAGGTATCCGAGAGACATGGAGCGGTCATGGGGCTTGAAGTCGTTGTGTCCTTCAGGCAGGCGTTCGATTGCTTTGCGGACGAGGACGGCTTCGCGGTCGAGTTTGTCGAGGAAGAACTGGCAGAGAGAGAAGGACGGCGCGGTGGTGGCTTCACTGGGCTGGTTTTCGAGAGTGAGGGCTTCGGTCGGCATGGGGTAGACCTCCTTGGTTTGATTGGTCGCTGTTGTTCAACATTTTTAGAGTAAGAGGGCATATATGACATCTGCTGTCATAATTAATTTGAAAAGATTAAAAATGTTGGGCGGGAAGGTTGGGTGAGGCTGTGAAGGCGGATCGTCTGCTATCGGCGTTGATGCTTCTGCAGGCCAAGGGCCGGGTGACTGAGCGCGAGTTGGCGGAACGGCTGGAGGTTTCGCAGCGGACCGTGCATCGGGACATGGAGGCGTTGAGTGCGGCGCGGGTTCCGATTTCCGCGGTGCGCGGGGCGCAGGGCGGATGGGAGCTGGAAAAAGGGTGGCGGACGCAGGTTCCGGGTCTGGATGAAGCAGAGTTGCGTGCGCTGCTGATGGCGCAGCCTCGGGCGATTGGACATCCGCGGCTGATGGCGGCTGCGGAGAGCGCGCTGAACAAGCTGATGGCGTCGCTGCCAGGTCCGATGCGGGTACAGGCAGCGGCAATGCGCGAGCGGCTGCATATTGATCCGACGGGATGGAGCGGAACGGGCGAGGACCTGTCGATGCTGGGAGTTGTGCAGCAGGCCGTTGCGGAGGAGCGAAAGTTGGTGTTTGACTATACGCGTGCCGATGGGCAGAAGGCGCCGAGGACTGTGGATCCGCTGGGCCTGGTGGCCAAGGGGCTGAGCTGGTACCTGGTGGCGCGGGGGACGAATGGGATGCGCACGTACAGGGTTTCTCGAATGGAAGGGGTGACACAGCTGGCGAGCAAATTTGAGCGGCCGGCGCAGTTCGACCTGGCGGCTTATTGGAAGGAGTCGACGGCGCAGTTTGAAGGGCAGCGGGCACAATTTGCGGTGAATCTTCGCGTGGCGCCGGGATCGGAGAGAGCCCTGTCCATGTGGTGTACGCGATGGGCGGCGTTGGATGGAGGCGATGGGATTGGGGACGGTGCGGGGCAGGAAGGATGGATGACGGTGCGGGCGGAGTTTGAGAGCGAGGGGCATGCGCGATTTGTGGTGCTGGGCATGGGCTCGAGAGTGCGGGTGATGGAGACGGAGGGGTTGGCGCGGAGTGTGGCTGCGGAGATAGAGGCGGTTGTGGCAGGCCGCGGAATTGGATTGGCAGCGACGCTTGAACGAAGACCGAGTAAATAGGGTTGTGCGATCGGGCAAGATGGACGCATAGGGTGGGTCATTCATATTCTGCCCGGAGATATTCCAGTAGCTGATCATTGAGAACTGGCAACAGTAATTCCGGTAGGCGGAAGATAGTTGAGCGGTGAACCAGATGTGATGTTTTGCGGTGTTCCTGCCGATAACTCTTGAAGACGCCCATTTGAGCCGCCCCCTGAACCTGCATACCATGCATATTTCTGAGCAGCCCCGAGCGGGATGTCCGACGAGTGCGAAGGTTGGCGAAAGGGGTAAGCATGAAGTGCCTGATTGCAGAAGACGATGCCACGTGTCGAGCATTGCTGCAAAAGTTTCTATCGAAGTATGGAGAATGCGACATTGTTGTGGATGGCAGGGAAGCGGTTCTGGCGTTCACGAATGCGCGGCTGAAGAACCACAACTACGATCTTGTTTGCATGGACCTTCGCATGCCGGTGATGGACGGTCAGGAAGCGATTCGGGAGATTCGCGCGCAGGAGGCTGAGGCTGGAGCCTTGCGGACGGCTAAGGTCATCATCACGACCAGTCTCACCGACATGGACAGCATCACCCATGCATTGTTGGGCAAGTGTAATGGATATCTGATGAAGCCGATTGACACTGGGAAACTGCTGGCGGAGTTGCGGGAACTGGGCCTGGTGAAGTAGCCGCACCGAGCAATGACCGAGCCGTGGTGGGAACACTCATTTGAGTAATTCGCTTAGAGCACTTTCTGAATTTGTGGGGTCTTTTTTAGTGCATCGAAAGGTGGCTTTTACTTGAGGGAAAAGCCACTTGAATGTGTGCTTTCGGTCTTCAGCAATTCAGAAAGTGCTATACCGGCTCAACCTTTCGCAATTCCCACCCGATAGGTTCTCCAAGCCCGACGCCACTCCAGACGGGGATTGTGATGGTGACCGGAGAGTATCCGCCTGGGTACAACGGCACAGAGGATGCATGTATGGCAAGATGGACGCTAGGTAGAAAGGTGCTGCTGGTTGGAACAATGTTTGGTGCGCTCACGGTATTGCAGGGATTCCTTTCCCTTTCGAGCATGTACCGAACCAGGCAGGCCGTGAATGCGCTGAACCACGACACGTTTGCCACGCTTTATCTTGCGGGGAAAATGAAAGGCGTGGCGAAGGACCAGCGGATCGCCATCATCTTCGATATCAATTCGACCACGGAAGCGGAGTTCGCGAAATACGAGGGCCAGGTGGATAAGGCCGACGCGGATCTTCGCCAGATTCGGGACGACTATCCGAAGTTCGACCCCAGGGATCGCGACGCCATTGCCGAACTTACTCTTGATCAAGCTCAGTTCTACCGGGCATGGACCGAAATCCGCGCTGCAAGCCGGGCGGGCGACAAGCAGCGGGCCTGGAGTCTTTACAACACCAAGCTGCAGCAGGCAACCCTGGCGCGGCGCAAGATTGAAGACTATCTGGCCGAAATCGACAACAAGCGCGGGGAGTCCATTACTGAAACCGCGATTCGCAATGTGGAGCACGGCATCCCCGAGGTCGGCGCCGTCGTGCTGCTCACGGTCATCCTGGGGACGACCATATGTTTCTGGTTCTCAATCAGGATCGATCGCTCCATCAGGCCGTTGGAAATGGCGATCCGTGCGCTCGGCAAGGGGGTACTGCGCGGCAGCGTCGATATCCTGACCAACGACGATGTGGGTTATATGGCGTCGTACATGAACACGGCGCTGGAGCAGATGACAGCGACGGTGTCGGGAATCGATTATTGCAGCGACAAGATCAAGACCGCGACCAACGAGATACTGGCCCGCACGGCGCATTCGGCCGAGGCGGCCATCACGCAGCGCGACAGGATCCGCGCGATTGGCGGCTCCATACAGGAGATGGTGGAGAGCGTTCAGCGCGTGTCAGAGGACTCGAGCCGCGCGTCGCGTTCCGCGGGAGATGCAATTGAAATTGCGCGGCAGGGCGGGCTGATTGTGCAGGATGCTCTGACCAACATGAACACCATTGCCGAGTCAGTGAATGCCACGGCACAAAAGATTGAAGAGCTTGGGAAGAGTTCAGACCAGATTGGCCAAATCATCAAGGTCATCAATGAGATTGCAAATCAAACCAATCTGCTGGCGCTGAATGCCGCCATTGAAGCGGCACGCGCAGGAGAGCAGGGGCGCGGCTTTGCCGTGGTGGCCGGAGAAGTTCGACGGCTTGCGGAGCGGACCACCGCGGCAACCAGGGAGATAGCCCAGATGGTGGAGTTGGTGCAGGCGGACACGAGGCACGCTGTCAGCCAGATGCACACCGGCAAAGAGCAGGTGGAAGCCGGAGTGAACACCACATCGAAAGCAGGCGCGTCGCTTCAGGAGATTATTGCGGCGGCGCAGAACGTGGGCGACATGATTACGCGCATCTCCACGGCTGCCGGGCGGCAGGGCGAATCGGTAATCGAGATCAATACGAATGTTGAACAGATTGCGTGCCTCACCGCAGAGTCGGCTGAAGATGTTCAGCAATCCACGGCCTCGTGTGAGAAACTCTCCGATTTATCAAAGTCGTTGAAGGAAATTATCGGCCAATTCAAGTTTCGCCAAATCATTAGTGCGGGGTCGAATCAAACGGCGTAGTCAGGTATACAGCTTCGCATGATTGCGATTTCAGATATGCCTATAGCGGTGCCTGGGTTCCTGTGGCTTCGGCTCCTATGGCTCTTTAGAGGATGGCTTTTTATTTTCATCCAGGCGACGAAAGCGGTTGTCGGCGACCGCGTTGAGAAGGAGCGTTTTTGCGGCTTCGTGTCCCTTTTCAGCAACTTGCATCCAACCAAGGGTGCCCAGAATTCCGCGGGCTGAAGGCATTAAAACCGAATTCATGGACTCGCGGTTGACGCTGTTATGCAGCGGGGGGTAGGCTCTGGCTGGGCTCGAAATTTTGAGCCGAAAATTATGGTTGAGGCCCAATATGGCTGAAAGTGCTGCACTTGCTGTTTCAGCGGCTGAATTGAGACGGCATCTCTTCTACGAGACGTCGCATTCCCCTGCGTTGACCGACCTGGTGGGTTACGACAAAGCCCAGGACATTGTCGATTTCTGTTTCATCGCCAACCCGTATTACCCCACGCCCGGAATGCTTGAGGATTTGCAAAGGAGCCTGCCCAATCTGATCAAGTCGTATCCCTCGAGCAATCCGCTGATGAGCCAGAAGCACTTGGCGGCGGTTCTGGGCGTTGATCCGGAACGGCTGATTATTGGCAACGGGGCGACGGAACTGATCTCGCTGATTGACATGACGCTGATCGACCGCATCGCCGTGCCCATTCCCACGTTCGGCGAGTACATCGAGAAGATGAAGGACTTGCGGAATGCGGAGCTGTATCCGCTGGATCCCAATGACCGGTATCAGCTCCGCCTGAATGATTATCTAGCGTGGGTGCATCAGCGGAAGCTCGAGTCGCTGCTGGTGATCAATCCGGGCAATCCGACGGGGCAGTTTATTCCGCTTGACGAGATGCTGGACTTTCTGCATCGGGCGCGCGATCTTCAACTGGTGATTGTGGACGAATCGTTCATTGATTTTGCAGGTGATCCGGTTCCGAGTTTGTTGCCGCTGGCTGACCAGTTTACGAATCTGCTGATTGTGCGCAGCATGAGCAAGCACTGCGGCGTGCCGGGTCTGCGGCTGGGCTATTGCTACAGCGCGAATCTTTACATCCTGAATCGTCTGCGGCGCTTTGTGCCCACGTGGAATTTGAATACGCTGGCACAGTATTTCCTGTCTCAATTGCCAGCCAACGATGCCGCATATCACCAGGGCCGCAAGCGGCTGATTGATGATATGCAGCATCTGCAGGAGAACCTGCGGACTGTGCCAAACCTGGAGGTCTATCCCACGGGCGCTAATTTTGTGCTGTTCAAGATACAGAACGGCATGGACGCCACCGAACTTCAAGGGAGACTTCTGGAAGAGCATGGAATGTATGTACGGGATTGCTCAAATAAACTGGGCATGGACACATTCCACATCCGCGTAGCCTCACAGGGACGCAAGAACGACGCTCGCCTGGTGGACGCGCTTAGGACATTGTTGTAATGAATCGGCCAGTGGTTCTCGTGGTTGCCAACCAGGATACGCGTAAAAACAAGCTGATTGATTACGTGGGTGAGTATCATCTCGACCTGTTGACTCAATGCGGCGCGTTGCCCGTGATTGTTCCGGTGGTAAAAGGCACGCTCGCATGTCTTCCGCAATACATGGAGCGCATGGATGGCTTGCTGCTGGTGGAAGGCGACGACGTTGAACCGAAGCGCTATGCGGCACGGAAGGCCAACCTTAAGTACCTGCACAAGACGTTTCCGCTGAAGGACGAGATTGAGATCCGATTGTTGCGCGAGGCGCTGCGGCGCGGGATCCCGATTCTGGGGATCTGCCGTGGATCGCAACTGCTGAATGTAGTTTGCGGCGGAACGCTCTATGTGGATGTACAGGCGGAGCGAGGCACGGATCGCGCGCATATTGATATGGAGAACTATGACACGTACCGGCACCCGGTCGACGTACTCCCCGACACTCCGCTGGCGCGCTGGTATCGGCGGAAATCGCTGAAGGTGAATAGCTATCATCACCAGGGAATTCGCGAACTGGCGACTCGGTTCCGGCCGATGGCGCATGCGGACGATGGGTTGATTGAGGGGTACTACGATCCGAAAGCTGCTTTTGTAATGGGACTTCAATTTCATCCGGAGCGGATGTTGAAGGACTATGCGGGGAATTTGAAGGTGTGGAAGGCTTTTGTTGGGGCGACGCGGGGATAGGACACGCGCCAGGGTATGAAGCGAGTTGATATTGTTGCGCTGTTGGAATCTTTCGTAGATTCCGTGTTATCGGTTACAGGACAGGAGCCCGAAGAATTCGTTCAATGAGGAAACTGATATTCGTCAGTCAACTCAAGGCGTAGACCCTCACGTGCTGATCCATTCTCAAACCTTAGAGCCTCTTGCGCACGAATTCGAAAAGGAAGTACCCGATCAATGCGCAAACAAAGGCAATCAGAAGGCTCGCACCGGTAAAAATGTCGTTCAGGGCGAATAGTAGGGTCTTTCCTCTTCCATTGGAAGCGTTGAATTCACCCATCAAGAGATTCGAATAGAAGAGAAAGACGATGAACGAAACCTCGATGATCGCCCGCAAGGTCGAGGAGAATTTCTTTGGAGGTTTCGGCCTCCGGGTAAGGGGAGATAACAAATGCAACTTGGGCACGGAAATGCTCCTGGGATGGACCTCCGAGCGCAGGAGGCGCTTGGCAGGTAATTCGACCGCTGACCAACCGGAGACCCATAGCTACAACCCGACTAGATGAAAAGAACTTGCCGAGCAGATTACATCGGGTTGTAGCTTGGGTTAGTTAGCGGTACAGGCGATATTCACAGGCCTGCGCTTCAGTTTTAGATGTCGGTGGCCAGCGCCACGCTTACCGAATTGAATGCCTTGTTGATTCCGCCTGCCAATGCCTTCATTCCAACCGTTGCGGAAAGCGCAATCAGGGCAATCACCAGGGCGTACTCGACCAGGTCCTGGCCTTCTTCCTGCTCAAGAATCTGTTTCACATAGAGATAGGTGCGAAGCAGCAGTGTATTCATGATTCCGTCTCCTCATTCGAGTTGTCATTTCGCGATTATCTGAAGATCCGCGCTCGGTAGGCGGTCAACTATCCTGGCCAAAACGTTGGGAACGGGCCATTGGGGATTTGAAGACAGTGGCTACCGATCGGGAGATCTCATTCAAGCCGTTGGAGGGGAAGTGGACGCCAGGTGAATCACGATGCGTGACTCAGGCGTTCGTTCGGCTCCGGCCTGCGATACGGCGGTGATCTCTAACAGCGGAGAATTCGGGGAGGGTCGGAAGGTATCTCGACGGCCTTGTGGATGAGGGCCACTAGAGCGAGGTCGGAGAAATCGGCTGATGGGAACGAAATCCTGGGCGGGATGATAGTCGCGTTGCCTTGCAGGACATGTTGCGGCAGCGCGTGGATTGCGAGAGGTGAGTCCTTGCTCAGAATGGCAAAGTCATCCAGGTCAATCTCTGGCGCAATCAGCACAAAGGTGATCCAGGACAATAGCCCGAGGAGCAGAAGTGTGGAGAGCGGTCTGGATTTGAAGGAGCCCACGGATATGCCTTGCCCTTCTTGCACTAAGTCTATTGATATTATTTGAGACCTCAAAAGAGTTTCCATCACGGCAATTATGCACTGCAATCACTTTAGTGTTATTGACGGGCCTGGTTGGGGTGTTTTTGGGGGGCGGGGGAGATGTAGCCAAGCCGTCGGTAACGGAAGAGTAGCTTCTGGCTAGCCGGTGATTCAGGAGTAATGCCCGTTTCACCCTCCCCCTTTGAACGAGGCGACATTGCGTGTTTCTCAGATCAGGTCGGCCTGGAAGTCGAATGTTCGCACGGGAAAGGGACCAATGGGACGCAGCATATCGCATAAAATAACGTGATAGTCCTGAAGGTAGTAGTAGCGGCCAGAATGCCAGTCTGCCTTCCCGTTGAGAATGACTCGAATAGGCTCCCAAGGCTTGAGATCTGTCAGGAATTGCGATGACCGGCGCGGTGCATACACCTCGCGCCGACACGCTTCCTGGCTGAGCCTCAGCTTCACCTTCTGGCCAGTAGTTCTCAAGTCAAATATGCCCGCCGAATCCTCGTCCTTCAGAGTACGCATTGCTTCCGTTTTCACTTTAATTCCATCTTCGGCGACATCGGACTGGATCAAAGTCCGCGAGTCGTCCTGCGGGGTCCAAGCAAGCAGAACGGCGTCCAACAGCGATTCGGACAAGGTAAGCGTAAGCAACGAGCGACGCGTTGAAGGCAATCGCCAGACGTCCTTCGGCATCGAAACCGAGCGTTTGAGAATGATTATTGGCATTTGCGATCACATCCTGACAGCTCGACAACTTCACTCGGAAGCATCGCCACGTTGAACTCCGAAAAGCAACCGCAGATCCTTCACTGCGTTCAGGATGACAGTGCCTTGGGATAGGGCTGGCGCGATAGTGGGCATCCTGGGTGTATTGTCGCCAATCCGGAAGTAATTCCCGCCGCGAAGGCGTAAGTCGCGGATTGCAACCGCTCTGTGCCGGAAATTAGCATGCCCGTTCTTCGAATCATTTCCAAAACAACCACCATTTCTTTCGTTCCGGCGGCGGCGGCTGGGAATTGCCGGGGGTCTTGATACGACTGCGAAGCTCTTGAATCTCGGCGCGAACCCCCTCAACCAGTTCCGACGATTCTGCGACAACATCGACACGACTCACTTCCTCCAGTCGATCGGCAGCGAGCGTGAGGTGGCGGTCGAGGTCGTGAACAGGCCAGATGTAAACGCGGCCCAAAAACAGCAACACACTCGCCGCGGCTCGGATTTCCTCGTAGGAGTCTTCCACATCAAGCTTCAGGGTACGTTCGACCTCTTGAGCGAGCCTGGTCTTGTCCATTAGGTCGCCGAACCAGTCTGCTGCCGCATCGTTGTCCCAAGGCAACTCACCCCATGCGCCCATAGCCTCTTGTCCTCCAACATGAGTTTCGGTTCAGGCAACTATAGCAAATCCAAAAATTGGATCGCGCCTCATGCGGTGGGTGGGCAGGGCAATCGCTTGAAGGACTGGTAAAGGTTCGGGCCCTTTGGTTCCGCGCCCTACGGGGCGGAGAGGTTCGTTATTGTGCGTGTTCCCCGGATTGCGTTCGCCGGGGGCGAACTTCATCCGGGGCTATTCTCGAACCGTCCCTCCGGGACGAAATGCGACACCGGGCCCGTTTTGGCCAGGAAATGAACAAAACCTTTCAACAAAGCTCATTCGTGCGATTGCCTTGGGTAGGTGGGATGGGGAGGCGGTTCGGACTCAGTCGGCGACCATGGTGTCGCCGGGGAGGATGGGGCGGGTGCGGTGGAGTTTGCCGCGGTAGGCGAGGTATGCCATGAAGAGCAGGACGGCAATGTAGACGGTGAGCTTGATCCAGTTGGCGGTTGCTACGGGCACCGATGTGTGGGGCAGGGTTTTCCAGAAGATGAGGAGGACGGTTTGGGCGACGGTGACGGCCCAGACAGTGCCGTAGAAGTAGCGGCGCTCGTGGCCCTCTCCGCGGGTGGAGATGCCGACGCGGGGAAGCCAGCCGCAGGCGCCGAGGAAGAGGATGATGGCGCAGAGCGGGAAGTAGACCAGCCCGTAAATCTGCTTCATGTACCAGACGCCGGTGAGGGCCGCGAGCACGAGCCCCGCGAGGTTGAGCAGGGCGAAGTTGAGGGCGGCGTTCCAGGCAAAGGTGTAGCAGACGCGGCGGTAGAGGGGGTTGGGGCGGTCCTCGTCGAAGCGAAGGATGTAGGGGGCGGGCTCAGCGCCGGGCAACTGGCCGCGCAGGCCGGCGATGCCGGTTCCGATGAGGACGACCAGCATCCAGATCCAGTTGGCCCAGTGAAAGCCGCCGGAAAAGAGGGAGAACGTGAGGGGGCCGGGGGTGAGGAAGAAGACCCAGATCCAGATGGGCCAGTGACAGAGGCGGTAGACGGACGTGTTGCGGTCGCGGAGTTTGCGCTCCCGGGCATATTCCACTTTTCCGCGATATTGCATTGACAGATTATAGGTTACGGAGTTCTGAGTTCGAAGTTCAGAAGTCAGTGACTTAGCGCTGGAGGATGGCGTTTCTTGCGGAGCGAACTTCGGCGGCGAGGACCTGGAGAACTTTCAGCGCCATGAGCGGATCGTTCTGCATGAGGGAGTTAAAGCTTTCCCGGGTGATGAAGCTGAGTCGCGCGCCGGCTTGGGCGCTTGCGGTGAGGGTGTAGGGCTGGTTGCCGACGAGGGCTGGCAGGCCGAGCAGGGAGCCGGGGATGGCGCGGACGGAGACGATGGGGTCGGCGATCTCAGAAGCCATGGTGAGAGTGACTTCGCCGTCGTTGAGGATGTAGAGCCCTTCCGAGGGATCTCCCTGGAAGAAAAGGACTCGGTTGTCGTCGCACAAGACAGGGACTGAGCGCTTTTGGAGCGCCTGAATGAGTTCAGGATCAGCGACGAACGTGGATGCATCCAGCTTCAATTGTGGTTCTCCGACTGTTTGGAGGAGCAAGGCAGGTTCCCTTCGAGATTGAGGCTATGCTTTCACGGTTCGATGTTGGAATTTGTGATGGAGATCACCTATTGGTGGTTAAGGCGTAAGAACTAGATACGAACTAGAATGGCGTGCGTGAAAAAGACGATTCACTGCGCAGGACTCTGCGCTGTTTTGGCAGCGACTTTAGCGATGGGTGGTGCTGGGCCGAAGACCGAGGATCTTCCGTGGGTGCAGATGAAAAACGGGCACCTTTTCTATGGGGAAGACCCCGCGCACAACAGAATACCGGATTTCTCGACCGTGGGGTACAGGGAAGGCGAGGCGGCGATTCCAGATTTGGAGGGACTGGGGAATAGCCATTCAGCAGGCTCGTGAGGGCCTTAAAAAATCGAGGATCTTTATCGCGATTCCGGGTTACACTGGATGACATTTCCTGATTGGAAAAGATGGAGGTCGATATGGCATTGCCGGGGAACATCCAGGCTGCTCCCGATGGAGCGATGGGTTTTGATGCGGATTCACGGATTTCAGCGAGCGTGGCGCAACAGTTTGTGAGCCAGGGTTACACGTTTTGCGTGCGGTACCTTTCGCGCGGCATTGGGCAGCCGCCCGGAGATTTATCGACGGCGGAGGCGGAGGCGATTCTTGCGGCGGGACTGGGATTGATGGCGGTGCAGCATGTGAGGCGGAACGTATGGGCTCCCACGGCGGGGATGGGGCAGGGCGACGGAACGAATGCGGCAGGGAATGCAGCGGCGATCGGTTTTCCCCCGGGCGTGAACATATGGTGCGATCTGGAAGAAGTGACGGGCGCCGATCCGGAGGATGTGATTGGCTACTGTAGTGCGTGGTTTGCGGCAGTGGCGGCGGGCGGCTTTGTGCCGGGGCTCTATGTGGGATCGAATTGCGTGCTGGATGGGCAGCAGCTTTATGACTTGCCGTTTCAGCACTACTGGAAGTCGATCAGCGCGGTGCCGCATATGCCGGAGCGGGGATACCAGTTGACGCAGACGGTGGTGCCGGGACTGGTGAATGGGATTGGGATCGACAAGAACGTGGCGCAGACAGACGGTAAGGGCGGCCAGGCGCTTTGGCTTGCTGTGAGCGCGGAGTGAGGGACTAGGCTGGCTTCTTTGTTTTGCGCGGGGGCAGGTAGTGGAAGCGAATGAGGTAGATCTTGTCTCCTTTGCCGTGCTTGGCGATTTTTAGCAGGTCGAGGACGCCGGTGAAGCCGGATTCGCGGGCGAGTTCGGGCGTGATGTCAGGGAAGCCGATGGGCGTTATGGAGTCGATCTCGATGTGACCGCCGCCCATTTTGTAGCGGTTGCCGGCGATGACGTGCGGGCTGGTCCAGATTCGGACGGAGCAGGTGATTTGGCCGCTGATGACTCCCTCGCGAAGGCGTTTGGCGAAGACCATGATTCAGCTTACAGCTCACAGCTGACAGCTTACAGTTAAAAGAAAGCAGTCGAAATTGATTGCGGAATTGGCATGTTTGCGCTTGATTTGAGCGAAAAACTACCGATTTTATGTCTTCAAAACAAGAGCCCCCGGCATGCGGAAACATGCCGGGGGCTCTTGTTAGTACCGGGGATAAATGGGCTCCAACCACTCAGTCTTAGGCGGAGAGTCCGTTGCCGGAGGCGATTCCTCTCGGCGTTCCATTTCCAGGTCCTGTTCGTGTGCGCTGTGTGCCATCACTTTGTGCGACCACGTCGGTCTCTTTGCTGAGAGGTGATTCTTCACATCGGATTTTTTGCCAAGGATCATGATTGTCTCCAATCGTTCCTTTGGTTTTGCGTTTGAGGTTTGCGTCTGTAGCCAGTCGTCACCACCTACAGACGAGGGGGAGCACCAACGGTAGTGTCCAGACGGGGTTCCTGCTCCCATCCCTGACACACGATGAAACTGTGTCAACGATGAGGGAACCCCGCCGGCCTGAGCTGCCCTCTTTCAAGTACTTACACGGCTGAGAGGGTGTTTGGGAAGGTCGATACGACCGTCTCAAATGTTTGAACCCGCGGCGTTCCATCGATAACATTCGCCAGGGTCTTCAACACTTCCGGGTAGACACGGGTGTTGTAATCGTCTGCATTGTTCTTGTGGTCCCACAGACTGATTGAAACAACATTCTAGGAGCCGGGATTACGCAGAGTGATTTCTTTCTTGAAGCCCTTTTGTTTCTGCAGCAGGGGAAGGACCTGGTTTTCGAAGGTGTGGGTGTAATCAGACTGGGTGTTGGATTTAATGCTGAAAGCCACATTGCGTTTGTACATAGTCAACCTCCTAAAGGTTGTCTGTGTATAAGCAGGGGAACTTCAGATGGCCTGTACTTATTCTTCAGGGGACCTGAATGAGGCGACTGTTTCTATATGCCTCAGGAGTGAACGTAGTCTCATGGCTGGGAGATGTCAACTCGATTGTTGATGGCGTGGATGCGCTGAACACGGTGGGAATGTGGGAACAAGGAAGGCGTTCGGCGTGAAGATGGATACGGCAAAGCTGATGCGGGCTGCATATGAGATTGCGCGGAGGCGGAAGCGGGGGAAGCTGATTCGGGTGCGGCGGGTTGAGGGGCGATGCGTCCATCCCGGGTGCCCAAGGGCAAGGCATCCGGGGCACCCACTTCATATACGAGAAGCGCACTTTCCTTCAAAGGCACCCGGGCCACCCGCCGATTGATAGGTCTGTTGTGGCTTTAAGGTTTGCGATCTTTAGGTTGTCTGCTGCGGCCTGTCGGTCCAATCGTGATTTTTCAAGTAGCCCATAGACGCTAAGAACAGTTCCTACGATCGCGGAAATAAGCGCAATGAATGCCGCAGCATCGCGAATCCATTTCGGGCCATTGCTTGCTTGTTCCTCGTCTGCGGCCATATGTTTCTCCGTCGATGGATTGAGCTTCAGTCGTTAGGAATCAAATAGGTAGGCCATATTTTCCAACGGTTTCACAGCACCGCGACAGTATATCCCGGCTCTGACCTTCTCTCGTACGCTTTCTGGGCTCAAGAGGAAGATTCTACTCGCGGGTCGGGGCCAAGTTTCAGTTCATGTTGGCACGCTTTCTATGATCGAGTTCTTGGTAGGTTGCGAGTTCTCTGAGGCTGTTGCGGTTGCCGCGGAAGACTTTTCTACAAATTGCGGTTTGTTGTCGCCGCTTAACCGGGCTCTCGCCGAACATCGTGTGCGAGCCCGTGGGTGGGGAACGGCCCTACTTTGGCTGAGTCAGGTGGATCATGTAGAGGAGTTCCTGGTGGTAGGCGAAGGCGAATGGGATTAGGCAGAGCGCGGTAACTATGGCGAGGGTCAGGGATTTCTCTTGAACCCATTCGGGGCCCTCGCCGGCGAGGAGCCAGAACGGCGCGGTGAGGAAGAATGTCAGCAGAAGGAGAGAGATCAGCTCGCACATGAGGAGGCGGCGCGAGAGCATGCCTGCTACTTCTGCGATGGGAATGTTGCCTAGTCTCTGTTGTGCTTCAGCCTTGCGCGTGGTGTCGCAGATGAGCATGACCAGGTCGAGGGTTCGCTCGAGGAGCCACAATAAGGCCATGGTCGCAACGGCGCATATCGCCGTGGTGAAGAACACGACGCGGGGCGCGAGCTTGTTGCCGGGTTCGGGCGATTCGGTTTGTTCGTCCGCCTGTTCGTCGCGCCGATTGCGGATGGCCTGGAAGATAACGAGTGCTACGACGCAGCCGATGGTGAGAGAGATTGCGGTGGTGAAGGATGCCGTGACGGCGGCCATGGATCCTGCGACGTTGCGCACGCCGGCGCGCCTTTGCGTGGCTATCTCCTGGAATGCGGTCAGTATTCCGTATGCGCCAATGAGCACCTGGAATGCGATTGACGTTAAAGCAAGGGGGATGCCGGGGAGGACTGCGGGCATGCGGAGTCGGCGCGGGCCGAACCATAGGAAGGCGATGAGGAGCAGGGTGAGAATTGGGCCGGCAAATGCCAAAAGGAACGTTATGGTTGGGAAGGCTGAGACCGAGTCTAGCGCGCCGTTCATTGTTTGGGCCTCCGAAAGCTGAGGTGTCGCATATGAATATGTGTCGAGACGTTTCCCGGATTTTACATCTCGTATCGATGGGGTAAGAAGCAGGTCTTCCGATGTGGCTGCGCTCGGTCAAGAGTGGGGCATTGATTTTCCGGGGCTGAAGCCCGGGTTGATCTTGTCGGCTGTTCCGGGGGGTGAAACCCCCGGAACCCTCCGGTAGAACGTCCATGAGCCGCGAGTTTTGTTTCTGTCGCGCCGATGGCGCCGGCAAAGCGGGTTCCTTGCAATCCTCAGCGGCTTCGACGGCCTTGTGTGGGATCGGGCTGCATTACTTTCGCTTTCAGGCGGGTCTGCGGGAAGTCTTTTGGGTTAAGAGTGAAGATGAAGTCCGCGCTTCCTTCCTCGGCACAGATGCAGAATGCATTGTCCTTGGGGTCGGGTGATATCTCGGCCGAGGAACGAATCTCGACCGACTCTCCTCGCTCTCGAATGAAATTGATGAGCGCGCCGATTGCTGCGGATCGGACATGCAAACGCTTCAGGACTTCTTTGTACTCGGCGAGAATATCCTCAGAGTAGAGCCACACAAAGTGTTCCTCGTCCGCCCAGCGATGGAGTAAATCGGCGCTGGGAATCCGTCCGGCAATGTATTGGGGACGGAAGCCGGAGATGCCAGCCACCACAACATTCGTGTCGACCACGGCACGTTGCTTTCGCTTCTTAGGCTTCGGCGGCAACGGTGATCTCCGGCATTCGCCTTTCGTCACGGTAACTGCGAATGGTGCGTTGGATCTCCTCTTGGGAGATCTCGCCCATATCTTTGGCCGCCTCGGAGAGCGTGTCCAGGAATTTCTGTTTCCATCCCGCACGCTTGCGCCCGCGCGGCATGTCACGGTAGAGGTCCGCTCTGCTCAGGCCCTGTTCAATCTGCTCGCCGAGCGATCGAAAAGGAACTCCCAGCTTGATGGGCTCCTCCTCGGCGGAGAAACGGCAGGTAAAGACCACGTACTCCGGATTCTTGATGCGGAGCCCCTTCTCGGAGGCGCGAAAGACGTCGATGAGCTTCACAAGAACGTTTGCGCGGGTCCCCAGGGATTCCTTCAATCGGAAGGCCACTTTCGCGGTAAGGAGGGTCTCTCTGTCGAATAGATAGGTACCATCCACCCTCTTCGGCTTGACCACGCCAAATTGCACGAGGTTTTGCAATTCTTTCGGCTCAATCTTAAGAACCGCGCTGGCTTGCTTCAATTTCAGGGCTGGCTGTGGCATGGTCCCCCCATTGCTGTCTAAATATTAGATGGTAATGGAGGGCTAGTCAACACACCGAGAGAATATCCCGCAGGGGATAAATGGGTGGGTTAAAACCCACCCCTACCAGCCCACGTTCTTTTTTGGGGTGTTTGCGGCACGACTGAAGTCCTGCCCTGATACAAAGCTAGACATAAGGGCGCGTGGACTTGGCTTACATGAGCCGTTTGCGGATCAGGTCTAAGGCTTGCTGGGTGGCTACTTCTCTTACTCGGGCGCGGTCGCCGCGGAAGACTTTCTCTATGCACTCGGTTTTGTTGCCGTCGCTGAGGGCGATGTAGACGAGGCCCGCCGGTTTAGATTCTGTTGCGCCGGTGGGGCCGGCGAATTATGTTGCCTGGTTACCAAATGGTGTTCACGCTGGCGGCGCGAATGAGGCGGTCGCGGCTGATGACGGGTACGCCGAGATAGACGGCGGTGGCCGCAACGATTCGGTCTGGAAGAGCTGGGACTTCCAATCGGGGTGCCTGCCGCATGGCTTCGACGATGGCGGCTGTAAATGGGGCCTCGGCAAAAACATGCTCGGGGTCAGCGAGCGCATGGGCCAGTTCTGAATAGGCTGCATCAGGGAGGCGGCCTATCTCAACCAGATAAACCAATTCAGCGAGGCTGATGGTCGAGATGGCAATCTTGTTTCGTGCCGACGCAGCCTCCTCAATAAAAGCCCCAGCGGCAGCCGAAAGCCTGGGGTCGCCGAACAAATGCCAAATGGCAGTATGGGTATCGGCGACGGCTGCGATGGTCAAACGCTCTCACCGAAATCGCGGAACATCTCCGCACGGTTGGCATTGATTTCTTCGCCGGAAGGGGCCGCGCCGTATTTGGCAAGGACACCGCGCCCAGTCTTAAAGGGGGCTCCTGTGGATTGCGATGCGAGTGAGGACGCCAGGTTACGTTCTAGGACAACGCGAACATAGCCAGCGGGGGAAACGCCAAGTGCACTTGCGTGATGCTTCAGGGCCGCTTCAAGACTCTCGGGAAGTTCGATTAACATGGCCGCTTTCCCTTCCTCTACGTTTCAATTGTAGCGATTTGTTGGCTTCAGTGAAAGGAGGATCGCGCTGTGCGGCCGTTGCAATCCCGCAGGGGCTAAAGCCCTCGGTCATTTTGCGGCGTTCTCGGCACGACTGAAGTCATGCCCTGATACAAAGCCCGTCGATATGCGTGCTTGCAGGCTCGATCGAACGACGGCCGTTCTACTCACATGACGCGTTTGTTACATCAGTCGTTTGCGGATTAGGTCCAGGGCTTGCTGGGTGGCTACTTCTCTTACTCGGGCTCGGTCGCCGCGGAAGACTTTCTCTATGCACTCGGTTTTGTTGCCGTCGCTGAGGGCGATATAGACGAGGCCCGCGGGCTTGGACTCTGTTGCGCCGGTGGGGCCGGCGATGCCGGTGACTCCTAACCCTAAGTCTGCTCCGGTGCGGATGCGGATGCCTTCAGCCAGAGCTTCAGCCACTTCCTGCGAGACAGCGCCGTATTGCTCGATGAGATTGTGATCGACGTTGGCGAAGACGGTCTTGAGGTCG